>JACCDX010031049.1_pt1 | contig 21957 bp, 21 predicted proteins | sample 7449681 | NCBI WGS metagenome assembly JACCDX01 (sample SAMN15323450, study PRJNA562643) | freshwater metagenome | isolation source: river surface water | place: USA:Blue River Watershed | collected 2017-08-18
AATTCGTGACGGACGTCCGCAGCGCGATTTCGACCGGACGTTGTATCGCCTGCGTCACCGAATCGAAAACTTCTTCGCCCGCTTGAAGCAATGGCGTGGCATCGCCACCCGCTACGATAAAACCGCCCTGAACTTCCTCGGGGCAATTCACTTGGTCTGCGCGGTGACGTGGATGAGGCAATTCACTGACACACCCTAACGCGAGGCGGCTGGATTCAGGAAAGTCAGCGGCGAGAGGCGGCGAACAAGCTCCGACTGACGCTGTGCGCCGGTCTTTTTAAGCAATGCGGACAACTGCGTGCGGATGGTCGTGACGCTCAGGTGCAAGGATGTCGCGACCTGGCTCGGAGACTGCCCGTCAAGAAGCAATTGCGCGAGCCGCGCCTCGGCGGGTGTGAGATGGTAGATATGCTGCAACAGCTCTTGTGACTGTGCGGGAAGATCCGCTTCGCCTTGCACCAAAACCAGCGCCGCAGGCTGGAATCCACCCGAAAATGGCACGGGGCGCGGCAAGACCAGCAAGTAAGCTGGGGCTCCTCCCGGTGTGGCAGAAAATTCGATGACGCCGCCAGCGGCCTGCTTGGCGCACGCTCGTTCAACGAGCTGCGTGAATTGCGACACCGATACGCCCGGCAATGCCGCAGCGATCTTCCCGGCAGGGACACGCGCTGACAGGCAAAACCTGGATCGCGCCGACGCATTCGCCGCCAGCGGACGCATTGACGAATCAAGCAGCAACATGGGCATGCGGATGCCGTTCAGCATAGCCGTCTGCTGGCTGACCTGGCGGCTCAATTGCTGCAGCCGTGCTATCGGATCGAGTGCCGGCAACAACGCACGACACGCATCGCTTGCGAGAGCCAGCGGGACTTTCGGATCGGGCCAGTCGCCTTCGGGCCGGTACAGGGACAGCACGGCCTCGGCTTGCGGCAGAGGCAATCTGGTGCTGAAGATGACTTCGCTCTGCGTGCGCTGACCGGGATCGTGCGGCAACACCTGCGAGGATGATTGTTGCAGTCTTTCCTGCCGCGTCCATTGCCCGGATTCGACATGGCGGACCAGCGTGCGCAGCAAGGGTTCGGGCGGCGCGCCGTCGTCAACGGTCAGTTCCCACCGACCCGAATCATGCCGGGCTTCGACGGAGCAAGCCCAGTAGCCTCGCCGGTCCCAGATTTTCAACGACACACGCTCGCAATCCAGCATCTCGCCCAGCCGCCGCAGTCCGTAGGCGAGGCGGCGGGGCTTCGAGATGCCTTCGTAAAAACACGAAAGCAGGTAGGTGTCGACTGTCGACGTCCGCTGCATCGCCACTCCCTGATCCTTGAATGCGAGACGGGCCCTGTCGGGCGACGGACGGCAAAACGCTACGGCAAACCAAAGGGGCGGGCGTCATGCACGGCCGGCCAGAATACACCCGGCAATCGGCGGCAACGAGGGTGCGATGTACTAATCGATGTACTCCGGCTGGCAAGCTTCGGTGCGTTGCCGGCACCGGAATGGCTGATCAGGCAGATTTGTCGAACAGGCTGAAATGCTCGACCGTCGGCGGTACCGCGAAGAAAGGGCCCACAATGGCGCGCCATGCGGGAAACGCGGGGGATTCACGAAAATCGACCGTGTGATTTTCCAGGGTATCCCAGAAGATCATCAGCAAGTACCGCTCCGGCGATTCGATACCTTTGTTGATTTTATAACCACGAAAGCCCTTGGAAAGGCTGACGACCGTTTTCAATCCATGCTGGACGGCGGTTTCGAATTCGGCTTGCTTGCCGGGTTGAATCTGAATATCTGCGAGTTCGAGGATCATGGGCACTCCCGGGAATCATGACAAAGGATTATCTCACCTGTTTCGCGAGCGAATTCCTCTTTTCTGAAAGTTGACACTCGGCCTGGCAAAAGTTAAACCTTGTCATCCGATAAACTGTCACCGATCACTTCTCGTTTCCAACTCTTTCTTCGCCATGCGGATAGCCATCCTCGACAACGATTTGCAGCAGCGCTCGCTGCTGACGGATGCGCTCACATCAGCACAGCACGACTGTGCGCCCTATGGTCAGATAGACAAGCTGATGGCAGCGCTGCGCGAGGGCGATATCGATTTGCTGGTTTATCACTGGCAGCCGGAAGCCAGCGGGTTGCGGCAACTGACGGAGCTGCGCCAGATGCGGCCGTCGTTGCCGACGCTGTTGCTGACCGGACGCGCGATCGAGCAGGAGTTGGCAAAATTTCTGGCCGGAGGGTGCTGCGATTATCTGGTCAAGCCGCTGCGACGCAGCGAATTGATCATGCGCGTGCGCGTTCTGTTCGCCCGCGCCCATCCGGCCATCGCCGACGCGCCGACGCTGGATTTCGGTCCCTATGCCTTCGACATTCGCGGTGCCCGGCTGAAGCTGAATGGCGAGCCAGTCGCCCTGACGCAGAAGGAATTCGACCTCGCCCTGCTGTTTTTCCGCAATCTCGGGCGGCCTTTGTCGCGTGCCACCATTCTCGAGGCGGTCTGGCCGCAAGACGCGGAGTTCAGTTCCCGCAGCATGGATACGCATGTCTCCCGAGTACGCAGCAAGCTCGGATTGCGGCCTGCCAACGGTTTTCGGCTCGCGCCGGTCTACAGCTACGGCTACTGCCTCGAACAGCTGGCGACGCAAGCCGGCTAGCCCCAGTTGAGCTGCGGGTATAATACCCATCGTTCCCATCCCGGTTTTTCCACGAATGCAACTGCTCGCCGTTGGTCTCAACCACACCACGGCTCCGCTCTCGCTGCGCGAGAAAGTGGCCTTCCCCGCTGACCAGCTCGGCCAGGCGGTCGCGGCCGCGTGCGCGTGGTTCGGCAATGCCCACCAGCGCTCCCGGGAAACCGCCATCCTGTCCACCTGCAACCGGACCGAGATCTACGGCGCGAGCGCGAACGACGGCAATATCGAAGCCGCCATCGACCAGACCGCGCATTTCGTCGCCGACTACCACAAGCTTTCCTACGCCGACCTGCGCCCCTACCTGTACGCATTGCCGCAGGACGGCGCCGTCCGCCATGCGTTCCGCGTGGCCGCCGGGCTGGACTCGATGGTGCTGGGCGAGCCGCAAATTCTCGGTCAGATGAAAGATGCCGTGCGGCAGGCAGAAGCAGCCGGCGGCCTCGGCACCTACCTGCACCAGATGTTCCAGCGCACCTTTGCCGTTGCCAAGGAAGTCCGCTCGACAACCGAGATCGGCGCGCACAGCGTGTCGATGGCGGCAGCGGCGGTGCGGCTGTCGCAGCGCATTTTCGACAGCCTCGCCGACCAGCATGTGCTGTTCATCGGCGCCGGCGAGATGATCGACCTGTGCATCACGCACTTCGCCGCCCAGCATCCGAAGAGCCTGACGGTGGCGAACCGCACGCTGGAGCGCGCCGAAGCGCTCGCCCACCGCTTCGGCGGCCAGGCAATGCGGCTCGGTGAACTGCCTGACCAGCTCGCGCATTTCGACGTGGTGGTGTCCTGCACCGCATCGTCGCTGCCCATCATCGGCCTCGGCATGGTCGAGCGCGCGATCAAGTCGCGCCGCCACAAGCCCATCTTCATGGTGGATCTCGCCGTCCCGCGCGACATCGAGTCCGAGGTGGCCCGGCTGAACGACGTCTTCCTGTACACCGTCGATGACCTCGGTACGGCGGTGCAGATCGGCGTCGAGAATCGCCAGTCGGCAGTCGCGCAGGCCGAGGCCATCATCGAGACGCGCGTGCAGGCCTTCATGCACTGGCTGGACAGCCGCGCAGTGGTGCCCATCATCCAGGACCTGCAGGAAACCAGCGAACAAATGCGGCGCGCCGAACTCGAGCGCGCACGCAAGCTGCTGGCAAAAGGCGAAGACATCGAGGCGGTGCTCGAAGCCCTGTCGAAAGGCCTGACGGCAAAGTTCCTGCATGGTCCGCAACAGGCCTTGCACAACGCCGACGCCGACGAGCGCGCACGCCTCGCGCAACTGCTGCCGCAGCTGTTCCGCACCAAGCGCTAGCGATCGCCTTGCCCCGGCCGCGTCCCCACGGCGGCGGCCACGCGATCCTGCGTTCAATCTCCCTCATTCCCGAATGACACCCTCACTGCTAGCGAAGCTTGACCAGCTCACGCACCGGCTCGAAGAAGTCAGCGCGCTGCTGAACCAGGAAAACGCCACCGCCGACATGGACCAGTACCGCAAGCTCACGCGCGAGCATGCCGAACTGGAGCCATTGGTCGCCGTCCACGGAGAATGGGCACAGGCGCAGGATGACATCCGCGCGGCGCAGGAGATGCTGTCCGATCCGGACATGAAGGCCTTCGCACAGGAAGAGCTCGACGCCGCGCAGGCGCGCTCGGCCGCGCTCGAACTGGACCTGCAGAAGATGATGCTGCCGAAGGATCCGAACGACGCGCGCAACATCTTCCTCGAGATCCGCGCGGGCACCGGTGGCGACGAATCGGCGCTGTTTGCCGGCGACCTGCTGCGCATGTACACCCGCTTTGCGGAGCGGCAGCGCTGGCAGGTCGAGATGGTGTCGGAATCGCCGTCGGAGCTGGGCGGCTACAAGGAAGTCATCGTGCGCATCGTCGGTCACGGCGCCTATTCCCGCCTGAAATTCGAGTCCGGCGGCCACCGCGTGCAGCGCGTGCCCGCAACCGAGGCACAGGGCCGCATCCACACGTCCGCCTGCACGGTGGCGGTGATGCCGGAGGCCGACGAGATCGGCGAGGTCGACATCAATCCGGCCGACCTGCGCATCGACACCTATCGCGCGTCGGGCGCCGGCGGGCAGCACATCAACAAAACCGATTCGGCGGTGCGGATCACCCACCTGCCCACCGGCATCGTGGTCGAATGCCAGGACGACCGCAGCCAGCACAAGAACAAGGCGCAGGCGATGAAGGTGCTGGCCAGCCGCATCATGGATGTGCAACTGCGCGAGCAGCAGGCGAAGGAAGCCGCGACACGCAAGTCGCTGGTGGGCTCCGGCGACCGCAGCGAGCGCATCCGCACGTACAATTTCCCGCAAGGCCGGATCACCGACCACCGGATCAACCTGACTCTGTACAAGCTGGAAGCCGCGATGGAGGGCGAGCTGCAGGAGCTCACCGACGCGCTGATGGCCGAGCATCAGGCCGAGCAGCTGGCGGCGCTGGCGGATGCCGGTTGACGCTCGACCGCCCGGAATCCATGCGATCGGCTCCCTGCCTGCGACGGAATACAGTGACTTACATCCCCAACCCAGCCACATGAATGCCATGAGCCGATTCGCCAAGCCCCTCCTGCTGCTGACTGCCCTTGCCTGCGTCGCCATGCTCGGCGTCGGCCTCTACCTGCAACTGGTACTGGACATGCTTCCCTGCCCGCTGTGCATCCTGCAGCGCTATGCATTCGCCGCCGTGGCGCTGGCCTGCCTGGTCACCGTTGCCCTGCCTGCTGCCACCACACGCATCGGCGCGGCGCTGGCCTGCGCGGCATCGCTGACCGGTGCCGGCATAGCGATCCGCCACCTGTGGGTGAAAGCTCACCCCGAAATTTCCTGCGGCATCGACCCGCTGGAGACGGCGCTGAACAAGGTCTTCATCGCAGAGTGGTTCCCGGCACTGTTCCAGGCCGACGGGCTGTGCACGACCGAATACGATCCCATCCTCGGCTTGTCGATACCGCAATGGGCGCTGGTGTGGTTCATGGTGTTCGCGCTCGTCACCGCGGGCGTCGCGCTGCGCACGCGAAAGGCTGCATGACCGTCGAGGGTGTTCTGAGGTCGGCAGGGATCGACCCGCTGGAGGCGCGCATCCTGCTCGCACACGCGCTGGGCTGCACGCGCGTGCAGCTGGTGATCCGCGCCAAGGACGAACTGACGCCCGCGCAGGAAGCCGCAGCAGGCGCGCTGTTCACGCGACGCCGGAACGGCGAGCCGATCGCCTACCTGACCGGCGAACGTGAGTTTTTCGGGCTTGGCTTCTCGGTGACACCCGCAGTGCTGATCCCGCGGCACGAGACCGAATTGCTGGTCGAGCTCGCGCTGGAACGGCTGCCGAAAAATGGCAGCGCGCTCGACCTCGGTACCGGCTCCGGCGCAATTGCCGTGTCGCTCGCGCATACGCGGCCCGACACAGCCCTGCTGGCCACCGATGCCAGCGCCGCAGCGCTTGAGGTCGCGCGGGCCAATGCGGCAAGGCACGGTGTCACGCTCCGTTTTGCACTCAGCGACTGGTACAGCAACATCGACGAGCAATTCGACCTGATTGTCAGCAATCCACCCTACATCGCCGCCGGCGACCCGCACCTGTCGCAGGGCGACCTGCGCTTTGAACCGGCATCGGCGCTGACTGACGATGCCGACGGCTTGACGGATCTCGCCGCGATCATTGACGGCGCGCCGTCCCGCCTGCGTCCCGGTGGTTGGCTGCTGATGGAACATGGCCACGACCAGGCAACAGCCGTCCGCGCACTGCTGGAGCGCGCGGGCTGGCAACATCCGCAGAGCTGGCGCGACCTTGCCGGCATCGAGCGCGTGACCGGCGCGCAGCGCCCCGCGAACTGAGCGCCTGTCAAGACTGGCGCGCCACGGCGATTTGCGTATCATCCGACGCTTTACCGACTCATCCCCACCCCTGATTGACGATGTTGCCTTCGATTGAACAACGCCTCGCCGGCGAACTGGCGGCCCGTACCGAGCAAGTGACTGCGGCCATCGCGCTGCTGGACGAAGGCGCAACCGTGCCCTTCATCGCACGCTACCGGAAAGAAGCGACCGGCGGTCTGGACGACATCCAGCTACGCCTGCTGGAAGAGCGGCTGCGCTACCTGCGTGAACTGGAAGCGCGACGCGAAGCGATCGTTGCGTCAATCGAGGAGCAGGGCAAGATGACGCCGCAACTGAAGGTCGCGATCCTGTCCGCCGAGGACAAGACTCGGCTAGAAGACCTGTACCTGCCCTATCGCCAGAAACGCCGCACCAAGGCGCAGATCGCGGTCGAAGCCGGCCTCGAGCCGCTGGCCGACGCGCTGCTGGGCAACCCGACGCTGGTACCTGAAGAAGAAGCGGCGAAGTTCATCCGCGCCGCGTTCACGACCGAACAGGGCGAGAACCCGGGCGTGGCGGATGCGAAGGCGGCACTGGACGGCGCGCGCCAGATCCTGATGGAACGTTTCGCGGAAGACGCGACGCTGCTGCAGGACCTGCGCACCTACCTGCTCGAGCACGGCGTGGTCGACAGCAAGGTCATCGACGGCAAGCAGGACGCCGGCGAGAAGTTCGCGGACTACTTCGACTATTCGGAACCGCTGGCCGAGATCCCGTCGCACCGCGCGCTTGCGCTTCTGCGCGGCCGTCGCGAGGAAATGCTGACCGTCACGCTGCGCCTCGACAGCGAAGAAGAAAAACCAACCTGGGCATCGCCGCCCAACCCCTGCGAGAGCCGCATCGCGCAGCGCTTCGGCGTGTCGCAGCAAAGCCGTCCGGCCGACAAATGGCTGATGGACACCGTGCGCTGGACCTGGCGCGTGAAGGTGTTCATGCACCTCGAGACCGAGCTGATGACGAAGCTGCGTGAAGACGCGGAGGCGGAAGCCATCCAGGTGTTCGCCCGCAACCTGAAGGCACTGCTGCTGGCCGCCCCCGCCGGCCCGCGTGCCACCATGGGTCTCGACCCTGGACTGCGCACCGGCGTGAAAGTGGCCGTGGTGGACCCGACCGGCAAGGTCGTCGATACCGCCACGATCTATCCGCACCAGCCGCGCAATGACTGGGAAGGTTCGCTGCACCAGCTCGGGCTGCTGGTGAAGAAGCACAACGTGTCGCTGATCGCGATCGGCAATGGCACCGCATCGCGCGAGACGGATCGCCTCGCACAGGACGTGCTGAAGCGCCTGCCGGAAATGAAGCTGAACAAGATCGTCGTCTCCGAAGCGGGCGCGTCAGTCTATTCAGCGTCGGAGTACGCATCGAAGGAACTGCCGGAACTCGACGTTTCCCTGCGTGGCGCGGTGTCGATCGCGCGCCGCCTGCAGGATCCGCTGGCCGAACTGGTAAAGATTGAACCCAAATCCATCGGCGTTGGACAGTACCAGCACGATGTGTCGCAGACGCGGCTGGCGCGCACGCTGGACGCGGTGGTCGAAGACTGCGTGAACGCGGTCGGCGTGGACGTGAATACCGCATCGGTGCCGCTGCTGGCGCGCGTGTCAGGCCTGAACGGCAGCGTCGCGCAGAGCATCGTCAACTATCGCGACATGAAAGGCATGTTCACGTCGCGCGCGTCGCTGCGTGAAGTACCGCGGCTGGGCGAGAAGACCTTCGAGCAGGCGGCCGGCTTCCTGCGCGTGATGAACGGCGAGAATCCGCTGGACGCGTCGGCGGTGCATCCGGAGTCTTATCCGCTGGTCGAGAAGATCCTGGCCGACATCAAGCGCGACGTGAAGGGCGTGATCGGCGACAGCGGCCTGCTGAAGTCGCTCGATCCGAAGCGCTATGCAGACGAGCGCTTCGGCGTGCCGACCGTGGCCGACATCCTGAAGGAACTCGACAAGCCCGGCCGCGATCCGCGCCCGGCCTTCGTGACGGCCAGCTTCAAGGACGGCGTCGAGGACATCGGCGACCTGCGCCCGGACATGATCCTCGAAGGCGTGGTGACCAACGTGGCTGCCTTCGGCGCCTTCGTGGACATCGGCGTGCATCAGGATGGCCTGGTGCACATCTCGGCCTTGTCGAACCAGTATGTGAAAGACCCGCACACTGTGGTCAAGGCCGGCCAGGTGGTGAAGGTCAAGGTGCTGGAAGTGGACGTCAAGCGCAAGCGTATCGCCCTGACGATGCGCCTGTCCGACGCAGCCCCGGCCGCCGGCGAGCGGCGCGAAGCGCGCGACCGCAATGCCGCACCGCGCAACGCCGCGCCGCGCCGCGAGCAGGCACCGTCCGGCACCGCGATGTCCGCCGCATTCGCCAAACTGAAGCGCTGAAATCCGGGTGCCCGCCGGCGTCCGGCTACCGGCATCCGGCGGGCGAAAGCCCTATAATGGCGCAGTCAACCAACCTGCATTTGAAGGAAAAGGATTTATGAGCGACGTACAAGCCTGGATCAAAGAGACCGTGACCAGCCACCCGGTCGTGCTGTTCATGAAGGGTACTGCACAGTTCCCGCAGTGCGGCTTCTCGGGCCGCGCGATCGAGCTGCTGAAATCGGTCGGCGTCGACAACCTGGTGACGGTGAATGTGCTCGAGGACGAGGAAGTGCGCCAGGGAATCAAGGAGTTTTCGAACTGGCCGACCATTCCGCAGCTGTATGTCAAAGGCGAGTTCATCGGTGGCGCGGACATCCTGAACGAGATGCACCAGTCCGGCGAACTGCAGACCCTGCTCAAGGGCTGATCCCGTGAAGCGCCTGGTCGTCGCCCTCACCGGTGCGTCGGGCGCGCTGTATGGCGTGCGGCTGCTCGAGCAGCTGAGACGCACCGACGGCGTCGAGACGCACCTGATGATCTCCGACGCCGCCGCCCTGAATCTCCACCACGAACTCGACACCCGTCGCAAGGACATCGAGGCGCTGGCCGACCATGTGCACAGCGTGCGTGACATCGGCGCTTGCGTCGCCAGCGGTTCCTTCCGCGCGGACGGCATGGTGATTGCCCCTTGCTCGATGAAGACGCTGGCAGCGGTCGCACATGGCCTGTGCGACAACCTGATCACCCGCGCGGCCGACGTCATGCTGAAGGAACGGCGCCGGCTGGTGCTGATGGTGCGCGAGACGCCGTTCAACCTCGCCCACCTGCGCAACATGACAGCGGTGACCGAGATGGGCGGCATCATCTTCCCGCCGCTGCCGGCGCTCTACCAGCGCCCGCAGAGCGTCATCGAAATGGTCGACCACACGGTGGGGAGGGTGCTGGACCTGCTCGGCATCGAGCAGGCGCTGGCACCGGAATGGCAGGGTTTGCGGCCAGCAGGCTGACCGGAACCGCGCCGGCACGCGCCGGGCAGCGGTGCAGGCCGTTCATGCAGGATTCGCCGTCAGAGCCTCGACGGCAGGCGCTGGCCGCGGGTACTCTCCGTACCCGGCTTGGACTGTGCGTCGGCATCCGCCGGCGCTTCCGAATTGACGTCGCCCGTCGATTCCGCAGCAGGGGCGACCGCTTCCTCTGAAATCGGTATTGCAGGCTGCTCCGTTTCCGCCTGCCTTTCTTCGACCTTCGCGGGCTCCACCGGCTGCGCAGTCGCACCTTCGCGTGCCTTGGCGAGATCTGCGGCTTCCTTCTCGGCAGCGATTCGCGCCCGCTCAGCGGCCTCCTGCTCGGCTGCCTTGCGCGCGCGCTCCGCCGCTTCAAGCTCGGCCGCCTTGCGCGCTGCTGCCTGCTCCGCCGCCTGGCGCGCACGCTCAACCGCTTCCTGCGCCTTGCGCGCACGCTCGGCGGCTTCCCGCGTACGGCGCTCGCGTTCCGCCGCTTCCTTCGCCTCTCGTTCGGCGCGCCAGGCGCGCAGTCCGGCTGCGACGCGTTCGGTTGCCTCACCGTAGCCGTTCATCAGAAACTGGCTGATCTTGAACTGGCCATTCGCCAAAGGAAATGCGACGCCGATGGTGTCCGACTGCATGAGCGCATCATTGAAATGCGACAGCTCGGCAAACCAGTAGCGCATCACCTCGCCGTCGGTCGTCGCAGCGGGCGCGCAAATCGTTTCCACGGCCATCGATCCGGCCGACGTCGATATCACGATCGGGTAATTGCTGCCCGGATCGCACTGGATGCCATTTTCATAATAAAAACGACAACTATCTTCATTGCATGACAAGCCGAACCTGGACATGCCGTCTTCTTTGGTCGAGGCTTCGCCCGTGCCTTGGTAAAACTCCGAGACCCATTCAGCGTGATCCATGCGCTCATCGGCCAGCACGGGGAAGGAGGCGGCCGCAAGCAGCGCGGCCAGTGACAACAGGCGTCGCATTACCATCTCCCGGAAAAATTTGGGCGACTGTAACACGACGCGGGCATTCAGTCCTCGATGTCGAGCGTGACTTCGCCAAGATGATCGATGGCGATCCGCACGCGATCGCCTGCGTTCAGCCATTTTGTTTCGACCACGCTGCCAAGCATGACGAACTCACCGGCCTTCAGGCCCGGCAGGCCATGCTCATGCTGGGCGTTCGCAAGCCACGCCAATGCGTTCAGCGGATGCCCCATCACCAGCTCGCCCTTGCCAACGCCGGCCTCGGCGCCATTGATCCAGACTCGCCCCGTCACACTGGCGAGATCGAGCTCCTGCCAGTCACTCGCAGGCTTGCCAAGCACGCATCCGGCATTAAAGAAATCGTCGGCGACCAGCGTGGCCACGCCAAGCGTGCGAAAGTCGTGATAGCGCTCGTCCACCAGTTCGATCGCTGCCATCACCTCGGCGACGGCGGAAGCTACGTCTTGTCGCGAATAGGGTTCGGCACGCGGCGGCAGGTCGTGACCAAGGCGCACAGCGATCTCGCACTCCATTCCTATCCTGACGAATCCGCGGCGAGGCACACTGCCGTGACCGTGCATGACGGTGTTGCTGAAGATGCGCCCGGCACAAGGCTGCTTGATAGCGAGGAATGCTTGCATGACAGACGTTGTGCAGCCAATCTTGTGGCCGACGATCTCCCCCATGCCGGCATCGACGAGTTGCCGATTCAGTTCCTGCTGCAGTGCATAGCCCTCAGTAAGCGTCGCCGGCGCATGCCCGCCGGACAGCTGCACGATCGGGGTCAGCGACAAGCGCTGCCGCAGCAACTCGCTGGCGGCTTGCACGGTTGTTGTATTCATCACACGTCTCCTTGTTATTGTTCGTTTAACGCCTAATGTTGCCGGAGGAGTCTAGCAAAATCCTCACTACCTTCGGGTCTTTTGCCTACACTGCGCCGCAGCATAAAAATGTGCACATCTGTTGGACTTTTTAACGCAACCAGCGTGTATTTTTCATGCGTCGGAACGGGGGATGTCCCTGTATCCACGGAGTTATAATCCGCCGTTTTCTCTTAGAGCCTGTCTCGTTGGATCGATGGCAAGGCGGCAGTCCCGCAGACAGTACAGACGTACGGCAAGGGACTGCCAACGCAGCCAGCGGCCTAACGAGATAGGCTCTTAACCCCTACCCGTTTTCGGAGACATGCTCATGGGCTCTCTAGTCAAGCAAGCCGGATGGATGGCGCTGGCACTTCTCGGCGCCTTCGCCCTCGGCACAGTCGCGCTCTCGCGTGGCGAGACCATCAATGCCCTGTGGATCGTCGTGGCGGCGGTCGCCCTCTACCTGATCGGCTACCGGTACTACGCCAGGTTCATCGCTAATCGCGTCATGGAGCTCGACGGCAATCGCGCAACGCCGGCGGTCCGCCTGAATGACGGCCTCGATTTCGTACCGACCAACAAGCATGTGCTCTTCGGTCATCACTTCGCAGCAATTGCGGGCGCAGGCCCGCTGGTCGGCCCCGTGCTCGCCGCACAAATGGGCTACCTGCCCGGCATGATGTGGCTGATCGTCGGCGTGCTGCTGGCCGGTGCCGTGCAGGATTTCATGATCCTGTTCGTATCGACCCGCCGTGACGGCCGCTCGCTCGGCGACCTGATCAAGTCCGAACTGGGCCTCGTCCCCGGCGTGATCGCGCTGTTCGGCACCTTCATGATCATGACCATCCTGCTGGCGGTGCTCGCGCTGATCGTCGTGAAGGCGCTGGCGGAAAGCCCGTGGGGAACATTCACGGTGGCCGCGACCATCCCGATCGCGATCTTCATGGGCCTGTATACGCGCTACATTCGTCCGGGCCGCGTGGGCGAGGTGTCTGTCATCGGCTTTGTCCTGCTGATGGCATCGATCGTGTTCGGCGGCTCCGTCGCCGCCGACCCGTACTGGGGTCCGGCATTCACCTTCACCGGCACCCAGCTGACCTGGATGCTGCTGGCCTACGGCGTGGTTGCGTCGGTGCTGCCGGTCTGGCTGCTGCTGGCACCGCGCGACTACCTGTCGACTTTCCTGAAGATCGGCGCGATCGCGGCACTGGCCGTTGGCATCCTGATCGTTGCGCCGGACCTGAAGATGCCGGCGGTGACCAAGTTCATCGACGGTACCGGCCCGGTCTGGTCCGGCAACCTCTTCCCGTTCCTGTTCATCACGATCGCCTGCGGCGCCGTATCCGGCTTCCATGCGCTGATCTCGTCCGGCACCACCCCGAAGCTCCTCGAGAACGAACTGCATGCTCCGTACATCGGCTATGGCGGCATGCTGATGGAGTCTTTCGTCGCCATCATGGCGCTGGTGGCCGCATCGATCATCGAGCCCGGCGTCTATTTCGCCATGAATAGTCCGGCCGCGCTGATCGGCACCACGCCCGAGAGTGCTGCGGCGGCCATCAGCCAGTGGGGCTTTGTGGTGACGCCCGAAATGCTTGCGCAAACCGCAAAAAATGTTGGCGAGACGACGATCATCTCGCGCGCCGGCGGCGCACCTACGCTGGCCGTCGGCATGGCCTACATCTTCTCCGAGATGCTGGGCGGTCCGGGCATGATGGCCTTCTGGTACCACTTTGCGATCCTGTTCGAAGCATTGTTCATCCTGACCGCCGTCGATGCCGGCACGCGCGTCGGACGCTTCATGCTGCAAGACCTGATCGGCACGCTGGTGCCGCCCTTCCGCAATGTCCCGGCCGTCATGTCGAGCATCATCGCGACCCTGCTGTGCGTTGGTGCCTGGGGTTACTTCCTGTACCAAGGCGTCGTCGATCCGCTGGGTGGCATCAACACCCTGTGGCCGCTGTTTGGCATCTCGAACCAGATGCTCGCCACGATTGCATTGCTGCTCGCGACCGTGGTGCTGTTCAAGATGAAGCGCGAGAAATTTGCGTGGGTCACCCTGCTGCCGACATCATGGCTGCTGGTCTGCACGCTGACCGCCGGCTACCAGAAGCTGTTCCATGAGAACCCGCGGATCGGCTTCCTCGCGCATGCGAAGAAATTCGAAACCGCACTGGCCAACGGTGAAGTGCTTGCCCCGGCAAAATCCGCGCTGCAGATGAAGCAGATCATCATGAATGACTACATCGATGCAACGCTGGCGGCGATCTTCATTTCCGTCGTGTTGTCGATCCTGTTCTTCAGCGTTCGTGCCTGCCTGCAGGCACTTCGTGCGGACAATCCGACCACCAAGGAAGCCGAGGCCGCTCCGCTCGGCGCCGCGTCGGCCTGAACCGAGCACAGAGGCCATCGTGCTAGGCAAACTCGGCGCGTATCTCGGGCAGACCGCGAGGCTGATGGTCGGCCTGCCCGATTACGACAACTACCTGAACCACATGCAGCAAAATCACCCTGACAAGCCGGTGATGACCTACGAAGAGTTCTTCAGGGAGCGTCAGGATGCGCGTTACGGCGGCAATGGCCGCATCGCGAAATGCTGCTGAGCTTCGCCAGCCGGTACCAGCCAGCCCGATCTTTGATCGGGCTTTTTTTCGACCTGCTGAAAAGCATTAATCAATCATTGCCGAATCACCCTGAGGCTATTGCGTTCCGAAACATCCGGTCGAAAACGCCAGTACACTGCCGGCTCCCGCAGCCACAGCCAAACCGCACCTCAGTCCCATGGCGGTTGGCCTGCAATTTTGATCGATATCCAAGGAGTCTGAATGAATGCCAGCGCCGATGATCAACTGAAGCTCTACAGCTATTTCCGCAGCTCGGCAGCCTACCGAGTGCGTATCGCGCTCAACCTCAAGGGCCTGCCTTATGACTACGCGTCGGTACACCTGCTGCGTGAAGGCGGCATGCAATTCACTGAAGCCTTTCGCACCATGAATCCGCAACAGCTGGTCCCGCTGCTGGACGACGATGGCTTTCAGGTGAGCCAGTCGCTGGCCATTATCGAATATCTTGACGAGAGGTTCCCGGAGGTGCCGCTGATGCCGGACACCGCAAAGGGACGCGCGCGCGTTCGCCAGCTGGCACTGGCAATCGCCTGCGACATACACCCGTTGCAGAATTTACGCGTGTTGAAATACCTGACAGGCCAGCTCGGCGTTTCGGAGGACAACAAGCTGGGCTGGCTGAAGCACTGGCTCGGACTGGGTTTGCAAGCGCTGGAGACAGAGCTCTCGCGCTCCGAAACTCGCGGCAAATTCTGCTACGGTGACCAACCAACCATGGCCGATTGCGCGCTCGTGCCGCAGATGTTCAGCGCATCGCGTTTCGGTGTCGACACCACGCCGTATCCCACACTGCGGGCCATTCACGCGGAGTGCGAGGCAAACGAAGCCATCGCTGCGGCACATCCTTCGAAACAGCCGGACGCCGAATAGCGATCGGCAGACATGAAACAGCCCAAAATTGTTTTGGGCTTTTCCTACCGGCGGGTAGCACGCATCTCGCTTGCAAACCACATCCCGTTCCGAGTGCCAGAGACGGCCAATTCGATGCAGAGACACTCCTGACCCAATGACACCACCCGTCGGTGTGTCTATATTCGATGGCCGTCCACCTCCGTATCCTGGTTCGATGAGACTCCGATGGTCCGGAATATCATCGCGCTTTCAAACTGTCAGTCAGGTTTGAACCAGGGAGATGAATTCCTCGAATTTTCCATTGGCATTTGCCGTGAGCGGCGACGCGGATTCGGTGATCTCCAGCGTGAAAGGCGCATCCAGATGACGCAGAACAATCTCCCTCAACTCTGATTTTTCAGCTGCCTTGAGCGGACTGTCCGTGTGCACCCTCATTTCCAGGCGGTGCACATCATGCTGGATAAACTGGTACTGGAGGACGGAGCGGATTTTGGAAAATTCATGAAATCCGAACACGGGCCAGTGCCGCGTATTGTCCGGCTTCACAATCAGGTTTCGTTCTCGCCCGAGAATTTTTCTCAGGGACGGAAGACCTCGACCGCAGGAGCATTCGCCGCCTGCTTCGGCATAATCGCCGATTTCGTATCGAACAAGGGGAGAGGCAAAATTGTGGAGGTCGGTTATCAGTACTCGACCTGCCTGACCTTCCCGGCAAGGATTCCCCGCCTCATCGACGATCTCGACGATCAGTGCCTCCGACATGATGTGATACAGGCCGCTATGCGGGCACTGGATAGCGATCATGCCGGCTTCCTGCGATGAGTAGGCATCTTCCAGCTCGAGACCTGTCAACTGACGTGCAGCGGCTCGGAGTTTTTCGCTGGTCGTTTCGCCGACAGTGCGTAGATGCTTCAGGAAAGGCAAAGCCACATTGTTGCGGGAGGCCAGATCAAGCAAACCCTGAAGGTTGCTGGGATAGATCACCAGGATGTCAGGCTGGAAGTCCAGCAACAGCTGCAGTTGGCGCTCGAGATCGGTCTTGCCCGGAATGCCCAGTGCGGTCCCGGTACGACACCTGTCCGACACCGGCGGCCCCCAATCCGGCAACTCGATAAGCTGATCAATCTGCGGGCGAATGGCCGCCAGCTTGTTGCCCGGATCCCGACGATTCCATTGATGGTCGCGCAAGGTAAGGGCGGACCAGAAAAGTGCATTGGCCTGCGTTTTTTTGATCCGGACGGGCTGCCCGGTCGATCCCGATGTCTGCACCCAGTCAGCCGGCAGATGGGAAGCCGGAATGTGCGTCGAGAAGAAACTGTTGCCGAGTGTCTGGATGTCTTTCCGTTTCAGTACCGGCAGCGCGGAGAGATTCGAAAGGCTCAGCGAGTGCTTGCGCAAGCCAGCTCGTTTGGCGCGCTGGACGAAAGAAGGGGTGTAGGTGAAATGGTGCCTGAGAAGCAGCGATAACTGTTCATCCTGCAAGGCGCGCAGCGCCTCAGGCGTCAGGCGCTCGGATTTGAGCAAGGTATCCGAGAGGAGGAATAAAGCGGACTGGCCTCCGTCATACGACGGAGGCCAGTCGAATGCAGCGTTGGTTACCGGGGCCAAAAGCGTGCGGCTGCCAAAAGAACCGGATGTCGCCTTACTTGAATGCGTAGGACAAGCCGATCCGGCCGACGTCCAGCTTGCTGTTCAAGCTCACGTTTGCTCGCTCCGAGGTGATGAACGAGTTCGAATATGATTTGGATTGATTGCCAAAATCGTAGTGCAGGTACTCGATGCGAAGGGCCAGGCGCTCAGAGAGCGCATACTCGAGACCGGCACCGGCAGCCCATCCGAAGCTCGTTCCAAGCTTGAGCTGCTGTTCTGTTCCGAAGAAGTTGTTCACGTCCCTGAAGCTGGCGCTGTCGGCCCATGCCAAGCCTGCCGTGGTGAAGAACAAGGCCTTATCCCTCGCAATGCCCGCCCGCAGCCGGACGGAGCCGACGCCTTTCAGGCTGGATTGCATGCGGATGTAGCCTTCAGAGCCATCGAGTTGTACCGTGTTTGCCTGGTTCAGGCGGAGATAGTCGATCTCGGCACCCAGCAATGCACTGCCCACCGCGCGATTGAATCCCAAAAACAGGCCACCGGCCGTGGCGCTGCGATCGGACCCGGACGAGAATCCGTCGAGACTCGTGCCAGAGAGCCCTAAACCATCGGCATCATGCAGGCCGGAGCCGCTCCACGTTGTCTTGCCGGATGCATGCGCACCCATTAGTCCGCCGTACACGCCCTCCCAGCGAGCGTGACCATCAGCGTATGCGGAAGATGCCGCAACGAAAATGGTGCTGGCGACCAGACTTGCGATCAGTGATTTGTTCATGAATGACGCTAGTGTTGAAGATCAGCGCGCGACTATACCAAATGACCCGTCAGCCTTCGACCAGGTTTTCGATAAAATTACCAACGGGCAACAATCTGCCAGTGGGTAACCGTCGGTCATCACGAATTCGATGTCTGGCCAGAATGGAGACAGACAGGCCAGCAATTCCGCACGGTTCGGGAATGCATATACCAGTGGGGAGTCCTGATAGGAATCGATCGTCTCGATGGCTGCAAGCGGCCAGCCGGACTTGCGCGACAGGGCCGGCCGGTCCGGGAACAATCGGTTGAACTCGTGAAGAATGGACATTACCGGTACGTTGGGCTGCGACCTGCCGGCGATGGCCATTGCCAGCAGCATTTTCAACGCGCTGAAATTGATCTTGCCCTGCTCGGCGCTGCCAATGATTTCTTCGTCGCCCACTGGCAGGTCCGGCCGCAGATATACCCTGCAGGCGAATTTGGCGGAGGGTACGGTGATTTGCTGCAGGACTTCCTGCAATCGCAGCAACTGATCGGGATAGCTGACGTTGTTCAGGCTTCCGTCGCCAATGACGGCGGTAAATACCTGTTCGCCGCCGGAGTCCAGATTCAGCCAGTCTTCATGGAGACAGGTTTTGCCTGCGCCGGACACCTCCGGCCAGTGCTGGCGTATGACCGCCGCATTTTTTTCGACGGCCGTGACCTTGCCGAAAGCCGCCACCAGCTCCCGCGTGACGCCAAGTACGAGAATATGGTCGTCATGACCGTTAAGAATTTCGCGCATGGCACTGATCGACGCTGCCGTAGGCCGAAGCGGTGGTTCCACAAAGCTCCATTGCGTCGATAACTTTGCCCAGTGGTTCTCTTCATTTGTTGGCATGTTCAGATCCTGAAGGAATGCGGAAAGAGACTGCAGCCTGAATCGGTTCGGGGATCGTTACGACGACAGTCTTTGCGAATTGCTCCGAAACCGCGATCGCGTCTGCACTGAGCAATTCTTTCACATATTCATGTGTCATCCGTTAGACGACCGCGATGCGTCATACGGCCACGCACGACGCGGGCGGTGTGCAGAAAGTTAGGCGCTGGACAGGAGAGAGATCCGGCTTCGAATGACCGCTTTGAAGTACTGAAGCAGCACAGGCAGCTTTCATCGGCCAGAAAATGAAAAACGGTTTGCGCCCGATCAGACGCAAACCGCTCTATTCTCTGGTGCCGGCTGCAGGACTCGAACCCGCCACCCCATGATTACAAATCAAGTGCTCTACCTGATGAGCTAAGCCGGCAACGAGGCGCGATTATACGTTATTTGATTCGCGTCAGGCGCGGGCGGCCGCCCGGCTTCGGTGGCTCGGGCACGTCATCTTCGCCCGGCCTGCCCTCGTCGACCGGCGAATCGATAACAGAAGGGACCGATGCCAACTGAGGTCCTTTCTCTTCCGTACCGACCGCCTCGGCGTCCCGCGGCGAGGCTGCGCCAGCCTCACGACGCGCCACTTCGAAGGCCATTCCCTGGCCGTTCTCGCGTGCGTAAATCGCGCTGACGTTATCGACCGGGATTTCGATTTCCCGCGCGATTCCTCCGAACCGGGCCTTGAAGGTGATCATCTCGTTGTCCATCTTCAGGTTGCCGGTCGCCTCGAAGCTGATGTTCAGCACGATCTCGCCATTCTTCACGAACTCCATCGGCACCCGCGTGGACGCATCGACCGACACAACGACATACGGCGTCAAACCGTTATCGGTGCACCATTCGTACAGCGCGCGCAGCAGGTAGGGCTTGGTGGAAATTTCGTTCATCGGATGGCGGGCCGCGATCAGCGGCGCATGACCTTTTCGGAGGGTGTCAGCGCTTCGATGTAAGCCGGACGCGAGAAGATTCGTTCAGCATACTTCATCAGCGGCGCGGCCGTCTTCGACAGTTCGATACCGTAGTGGTCGAGTCGCCACAGCAACGGCGCGATGGCCACGTCGAGCATCGAGAACTCGTCGCCGAGCATGTACTTGTTCTTCAGGAAGAGCGGCGCGAGCTGCGTCAGGCGATCGCGAATCTCGATCCGGGCCTTCTCGTGCGCCTTCTCTGCCGCACGCGACTTTTCGTTCTCGAGCGTGTGCACGTGAATGAACAGCTCTTTCTCGAAATTGAACAGCATCAGGCGAGCACGCGCACGCATCAGCGGATCGGCCGGCATCAGCTGCGGATGAGGAAAACGCTCGTCAATGTATTCATTGATGATGTTCGACTCGTACAGCACCAGCTCGCGCTCGACCAGGATAGGCACTTGTCCGTAAGGATTCATCGTCGAGATGTCCTCGGGCTTGTTGAACAGGTCCACATCGCGGATCTCGAAGTCCATGCCCTTTTCGAACAGGACCAGGCGGCAGCGTTGCGAGAACGGGCAGGTCGTGCCCGAATAGAGAACCATCATGATTGCAGTCCCTTGAAACAAATGGGGTGAGACGACAGCCGCCTCACCCCGCAAACAGATTTCCGCGCTGTCAGGCGGCCCTCAGGACTTCTAATCCTGACCGCACTGACAGAGCAGTCCTACTTATTTCACTTCCCGCCAGAACGATGCATTCAGACGCCAGGTCAGCAGCACCAGCAGGCCCAGGAACATCAGCACCCAGACGCCCAGCGCCTCGCGCTTTGCCTTGACCGGCTCGGCCATCCAGCCCATGAAAGCGACGAGGTCCGCGACTTGCGAGTCGAACTCCGCTGCGTTCAGCTTGCCCGGCGTGACCTGTTCGAAACCTGCGAACGTGTGCACGGTCTTGCCCTCGTTGTGCGGATCCTTCTCTTCGACGAACTTCGCCTTGCGCACGCCCTGCAACTCCCACAGCACGTTCGGCATGCCGACGCCAGGGAAAGCCAGGTTGTTCCAGCCGGTCGGGCGGGTTTCATCCTGATGGTAGGTACGCAGGTAGGTATAGACATAGTCTGCACCGCTGCCGGCACCCGACGCCTTGGCGCGGATGATCACCGACAGGTCCGGCGGGACGCCGCCGAACCATTCCTTCGCGTCTTTCTCGGGCATCGTGGCCTTCATCAGGTCACCCACCTTGTCGCTGGTGAACAGCAGATTTTCGCGGATCTGGTCTTCCGACAGGCCGATATCGCGCAAACGATTGTGGCGAACCAGCGAAGCCGAGTGACAATTCAGGCAATAGTTGACGAACAGACGCGCACCGTTTTGCAGTGCCGACAGGTCAGCGCTGCGATCCGGCGCGCTGTCGAGCGGGAAGCCGCCTTCGGATGCCACGGCCAGCACTGGAACCAGTGCCAGTGCCGCCAGCAGTTTTTTCAGGAGTTTCATTGTTGTATTCCTTTGCGACTCAGTGCGGCTTGAAGTTCACGCGGGTCGGGACAGGCTTGAAGGTGCCCATCTTGCTCCACCACGGCATCAGCAGGAAGAAGCCGAAATAGATAAAGGTGCCGATCTGCGCGACCAGAGTGCGGCCAGCCGTCGGCGCCTGCACGCCCAGATAGCCGAGGACCAGGAACGCGATCCCGAAGACCACGTAGACCCACTTGTGCCAGTCCGGACGGTAGCGAATCGACTTCACCGGCGAATGGTCGATCCACGGCATTGCCGCGAGGATCATCACCGACACACCCATCAGCACGACGCCCCAGAACTTCGCATCGAAGACCAGCATCAGCACGGCGATCACCACCGCCGCGGCCATCACCGCCTGCTTGACCTTGCTCGGCAGCCGGGTCTTGAGCGCGATCAGCGCGCCATAGGCGAGGACACCGACGATCAGCGCGTACATGAACTGCGAGGTGGTCGCACGCAGGATCGAGTAGAACGGCGTGAAGTACCAGACCGGCGCAATGTGCGACGGAGTCTTCAACGGATCGGCCGGAATGAAGTTGTTGTACTCCAGGAAGTAGCCGCCGAACTCCGGCGCGAAGAAGATCACCGCGCTGAAGATGAACAGGAAGCAGGCCACGCCGAAGATGTCCTTGGTCGTGTAGTACGGGTGCGACGGGATGGTGTCAACGCCATGGCCATCCGGACCAAGGTTGTCCTTGACTTCGATGCCGTCCGGGTTGTTCGAACCCACTTCGTGCAGCGCGATCAGGTGCGCGACCACGAGGCCGAGCAGCACCAGCGGAATCGCGATCACGTGGAAAGCGAAGAAGCGGTTCAGCGTCGCATCGGAGACCACATAGTCACCGCGAATCCACAGCGACAGGTCCGGACCGATGAACGGGATCGCGCCGAACAGGTTCACGATCACCTGGGCGCCCCAGTACGACATCTGGCCCCACGGCAGCAGGTAGCCGAAGAAGGCCTCGGCCATCAGGCAAAGGAAAATGCCGACGCCAAACAGCCAGATC
>JACCDX010362937.1_pt1 | contig 21949 bp, 18 predicted proteins | sample 7449681 | NCBI WGS metagenome assembly JACCDX01 (sample SAMN15323450, study PRJNA562643) | freshwater metagenome | isolation source: river surface water | place: USA:Blue River Watershed | collected 2017-08-18
ACCGGATTGGGTGATTGTGCCCACTGCATCGCCATTTGAAATTGACAAACAGGCCAATCGGGTTGGGGTGATGGCTCAGTTGGCCCGGCAACTGTCTGCCCCCGTTTTGGTTGTAAATCAGGTCGGGTACCAAGACGATATGGTGTTTGACGGCGCAAGTATGCAGTTAAATGAATCCGGCGATGTGGTGTGCCAGTTTCCGCAATTTGAACCTGCATGCGGTCCGTTGTCTAAATGCCGGGCGGCGTTGCACACTGGGGTGGCTCAGATTAAACATGCCGTCACCTGCGGGATATCGGGGTATGTTCGAAAAACCGGGTTTACGTCGGTTGTGCTTGGTTTAAGCGGTGGCATTGATTCAGCGGTAACAGCGGCGCTTGCCGTTGACGCGTTGGGTGCAAGTGCCGTTACCGGGCTTGCGTTGCCAACCCAGTTTTCATCGGCGGATAGCATTAGAGATGCCGCCCACTTGGCCAATAATCTCGGAATCCAAATCCAAACCATTGAAATTCAACCCATTTATACCCAAATAAGGGACGCATTGGGATGGGCCGAGTTTCCGGTTACAGTTGCAATGGAAAATTTACAAAGTCGGATTCGTGGCACGGTCGTCATGGCGCATGCCAATTCAATTGGGGCGTTGGCACTTAGCACCGGTAACAAAAGTGAATTGGCCATGGGGTATTGTACATTATACGGCGACATGAACGGGGCCCTGGCGCCTCTGTCAGATGTGTATAAATCGAGTGTGTTTGATTTGGCTTGTTTTATCAATCAAAATGCCCATATTATTCCGGCATTTACCATCGCCCGACCCCCATCAGCCGAGCTTCGGCCCGATCAACGTGATGAGGATAGCTTGCCCCCATATCCGGTATTGGATGCGATCTTAAAAGACTACCTTGAACACCGATTAACCAAGGCTCAGATGATTGCTAACGGTCACGATCCTAACCTCGTGCGGGACGTCGTCCGGCGGTGCCAACTCAACGAGTACAAACGCAGGCAAGCGGTACCCGGCATCAAACTGAGTCGTCACGCATTTGGTCGGGGACGCCGTATGCCAATTGTGGCGAAATTAAAGGAGTAACCATGCCTTTATTTTTGGTTATTGGGGGAAGAATTATCCGATTTTTTGAAGAGTTGGGCCGAATGACTCAGTTTGTGGGGTCTGTTTTGTGGGCAATGGTGGCGCAGCCCATTCATTGGCGACAAACCCTTGAGCAAATGCGTCTGTTGGGGACCAATTCGTTTTGGATTACGGTTACCACGGCCATGTTTGTCGGAATGGCGTTTGCACTTCAGGTGGTGCACGAATTTTTAAAATTTGGGGCGGGAAACATGATTGGTGGGGTTGTGGGGATCGCGTTTTGGCGAGAATTGGGCCCGCTGATGACCGGTGTTGTGGTGGCAGGCCGGGTGGGTGCAGCGGTGGCTGCGGAATTAGGTACCATGAAGGTGACCGAACAGGTGGAGGCGTTAGAGGCGATGTCCCAAGATCCGATTCGATATTTGGTGGTGCCGCGTGTCATTGCGGTCACCGTCATGATGCCGTTGTTGGTTGGTACGGCTGATGTTGTCGGATTTTTGGGTGGATTTTTAATTGCCACCCAGGTGGGGCGAATAAATCCCTACGTTTATGTTGAGGCTGCTAATAACATGCTTCAGGTTGCCGATATCAATGGCGGGTTATTAAAAGCGGTCTTTTTTGGATTTTTAATCGCGACGATTAGTGCATATATGGGGCTTCGCACCCGAGCAGGTGCCAAAGGGGTTGGCGAAATGACCACCCGGGCCGTTGTGATGTCCTTAATTGTGATTTTTGTTGTGAACTATTTTTTGTCGAGCTCGTTATTTTAATGATTGAAATTAAAAATATTACAAAAGCATACAATGGAAAACCGGTGATTAAGGGCCTTTCGTTGGTTGTGCCTAAAGGGGAACGAATCGCCATAATTGGGCCATCTGGATCGGGTAAAAGTACATTACTAAGGCTGATTATGGGGTTGCATCGACCCGATTCCGGGGAGATCATGATTGATGGCCAGTTGATTACCGGTGTAAATGCCAACGTGGTAAAAGGCGTGCGTAAAAAATTTGGCATGTTGTTTCAGTCGGCTGCGTTGTTTGACTCGTTAAGCGTTGGTGACAACGTTGCATTTCCGTTGGTTGAGTCAGGGCAGTTAAGTGGCGTGGCCATTAAAGAAAAAGTAAAACAAATGTTGGACTGGGTGGAGATGGATGGGTTTCAACAAAAAGACCCATCCGAGTTATCCGGGGGCCAGCGAAAACGGGTGGGGTTGGCGCGTGCGATGGCCAGTGATCCCGAAATAATGTTGTACGACGAACCCACGACTGGTTTGGATCCCATTTTGTCTACAAATATTGAAAATTTAATTGTCAAGCTTAACGATCAGTTGCATGTCACATCGCTGGTGGTTACCCATCAAATTTCGACGATTTTACGCACGGCCGATCAGATCTATATGATGCAGGACGGTCGGTTATTACCACCGGAAACCCCGGACACCATCTTTAACGCGGGCAATCACTACACGACATTTATTAACGGAGGACTATAAGTACCATGACGGATCGTAATGCCCTAACAGTGGGGATTGTTTCTTTTGTAATGTTAACGGTTTTGTCGGGGTTGTTGATTTGGAAAAGCGGCGTGTTTTACCAACTTCAGGGATATGAAGTGGTGGGCCAATTTTCCAGTGTCAACGGACTGGTTAACGGTGCAGAAGTCCGCTATCGAGGGTCTCGGGTTGGAAAAGTGTTTGATATTGAACCGACTCCAAAGGCGGTATTGGTTCGGTTTCGGGTCGATTCAACGGTTAAAATTCCAAAACATTCGATTGTTAAAATTTATTTTGATGGGTTAATTGGCGAGAAATTTTTGAATATTGTACCCAATGCGGATGAGACCGAGATGTTGTCTGACGGGGATGTCATGCAAGGTACGGTATCGGCAGGGCTTGCAGAGTTTGTCGAATTGGGCGCAAAAAATCTTGAATCCACTCAGAAAATTTTAGAAACCTACCAAACCATCTTAACGTCACCTGAAATGACCAACGCATTCCAAAACACCGTGATGGCCGTTGAAAAACTCAGTCAAGATATGGCCGTTTTGTCTGGCATGTTATCGGGCACTGATCCCCGTTCTAATGGCTCAATTCCTAATATTTTAAGCAATTTGGCAACCACAACCGAGATTATTAAACGAAATACCGATTTAATGCTGGGCGATGGTCAAATCGCATCCTCGTCCCGTTCGGCGGTTGCTAATTTGGCCGAATCAACCGAGCAGCTTCGATCGATGGTTACGGTATTAAATCAGCAGTTGGTAACCTCGAAAAATGTCGCCAAGCTTTCGGCCACAATTGACACGGTATACGCCTTGTCTGATGGTGCAAAATCAGTTGTGGCTGTGGGTGAGGATATTGAGTTGTCTGGCGAGTTGATGGCTTTTCCAATTTCCACGGGCGCCGACCAGCACCGGTACCTCTCCACGGGTGAATTGCGGGTGGGTCGAAAGTTTGGGAGGCTGGGCATAACGGGATCAAAAGCAGCCAGTTCGCCTTGGATTACGGCTCAGTTGGGCACTCACTTGACGGATGCTACCCGGGCGCGAGTTGGGTATTTTTACTCGCATCTTGGTGTTGGAATTGATCAGCAAATTTTGCCTAAAACCACGCTGACCGTTGAGGTTTACAATCCTGATCGTCCTGAAGTTGACGTCAAAGGAAGTTATAAAATTGCAGATAAATGGGGCGCCGTTGTCAACTGGAAAAAAGACGTCAAGACCCAAAATCAAGACCAATTTGGGCTTGGGGTATCCTATGGCGCATTGGGGGACTAATCAGGGACCACATTGTGGAAAAGCGACCTGTTTAAACCAGGGGTTTACCCTTAAATCGCAGCCATCTTTCCCTTACCTAATATCTGGCCGTTGCCAATAATGAGGTAAAAATAAACCCCGGATGGCAGATCATTAACGGGTATGCCCATTCGACTGAGTTTGACCCGATTAATACCTTCCCATCCGCCCTCTGAACCCGCGTACAGTTTTGTGGACGCCAATTGGTGTCCCAACATATTATAAATTTTGATCTCAACGTCAGTGTGTCTGGATAGCCGGTAATACAACGTGGTGTCGCCTTGTCGACGAAACGGATTGGGGTAGTTTAATGGCCGGTCGATAATTCGAACGGGTGTTGCCGAAATAAACGCATCGACCATTATTGGGGGCAGAATCGCCAGGGCATTCTCGTCGTTGGGAACCGGCTTAATTCCGTTTAAATTATAGGTCAGAAGGCCAAGGCGACCTGAGCTAATAATCCGTTTATTAAACACGGACGTCCGTTCAAACCGAAACGCAATCTGTCCTGATACTTCTACCGAAAAAATAATCAAGATGCTGATTATCCAATAATGCTTCACGCCCAACATAAACACCCCCCAGTCGATATGGTGGGGTATAATTCCGCAATGAAAACAAAGTTAAACATTGCTGAAAAAATGCTTGTTAAATCATGTTAAATTACTGCCATTTTCCCTTTTCCGATTACCTTCCCATTGGTCAATATGACAAATAAATAAACGCCCGAAGATAGGTCGTTACTATTGAGGCCTAGGTCGGTTAACGGAACCCGATTTTGACCGATTGTGGCGCCGGGTAACCACGCGTATCGGGTAACATTGACGATTGGTCGCGCCATCATGTCGAATATGGCGATATCCACGGTACCAGTTTCGGCCAAGGTATAAAATAAAGTAGTGCCTTCGGATTTGCGAAACGGGTTGGGATAGTTTACCGCGCGACCACTGATTGTAACCGCGGGCGGTGAAGTGGGGTCAATTGGTAGGATTGGCGACATCGCAATGGCATCAGAGCTGCTGGATAACCCAATGGGTGAAATCGATTTGACCGCAAAATTCATCACTGAAAGCTTGCCAGTGCTACCGGCGTATAGTCGTTTGATTGGGGCGATTGATGACGTCGAAATGGGCCTTAAAAAGGACAGTTGCGCATAAATAGAGGATGAAACGATTACAATAAGAAGGATTGTTCGGATTACGGATGACATCGGAATCACTCCATTCAAGGGGCTCGATTTTGGTTCATAACCAGAATCTACCCCTAACGGAGTGAGGTTAAACAAATCTGAAGAAAATGGACCTTTTTAAATGTGACGCTTATAGGGGGATGTGTTTTGACAAAATTGTAATTTATTACTGAGCGGCTAAAACGGTATAGCCAAATAGCATATACAGCACTCTGGCACCGACGTTGGCGTCCCATTCGGTTTCGTTTGGGCTTACCTCGACCAAATCAAATCCGATGATTCGCTTTCCACGTAACACCAGTTTTTGTATCAAAAATTCAACGGCTTCTAGTTCAAGGCCACCCGGTACAGGCGTGCCTGTATTGGGGCATAGCGCTGGAATCAGTCCATCGATGTCAAAGCTGATATGAACGTGTTGGGGTAGGGTATCGATAATTCGATCACAAATTGCGGACCATGTGTCGCCCTGATATAGCGCCCGTTTAATCGCTCGGTCGGTAAATAACGACAGACGATGAGGATTTGCCTCGATTAATTGCTGTTCGGATTCACAATAGTCGCGGATTCCCACGTGGGTAATTTGGGTCAGTTCTGGAATGTTCAGCGCGTTGTGCATGATCGATGCATGCGACTGTTGAAACCCTTCGTAAGCATCTCGTAAATCCAGGTGGGCATCAATATGTAATATGCCAAAATTGGGATATTTGACAGCGAGGGCTTGATAAAACCCAAGTGGGGTACTGTGATCGCCGCCCAGTAATCCCACAATTTTTCCAGCCTCCATCCATTGTAATGTGGACTGTTGAACCGTGGTAGCCAATTTCGTACTTGCAGCATTGAGTTGCTGAATCAACCGTTGAGAATCGGGGTCGTCGACTGGGTTTCCGTTGGCTTGGCGGTCGATGATCGCTTGGGCAAGTGGTTTTAGCGCGTTACTGGTGGCTTCCCATTCGGGATTGGGATCGACCATCGCGACGCCCGACCGCCAGGCATTAGGAAAGTCTGGATGATAGAGATCAACTTGAAACGATGCATTAAAAACGGACTCGGGTCCTTTGGCTGTGCCACCGCCATAGCTAGTGGTGACTTCCCAGGGAACGGGCAAAATAACAACAGTTGATTGGTCGGTAGTAAATGGAAGGCCAAAAATTCCAAGATTAAGTTGCCCTACGGCGTTGGGGTCAAAGGTATCAATTGCATTTGTCATGGGTTGAAGTATTGAAGGCGGGCGCCAACCTTGTCAATTGAGTGGACCGGATTGGAGCCCTTGTTTAAACTAGTGGGAATGAAATTTAGGAACGCAATGGTTGCGTTTGGGTGTGGGATATTGATGCTATTGGGTTGGGCCACCAATTTGGTTGCCGTGCCAACCCGGGTGACATTGCGGTCAGGCGACAATGCTTATATTTATCTGCCATCTCGGTTTTCAGCGTTTCGGCCGACACCCGTGTTGATGGCCTTATACGGGGTATCACAGTACCCAGATATGGCATTGAAAGTTTGGCAACCGGTTGCCGACCGAAACGGCTATATTTTGGTGTGTCCGGTGGGGTCCCTGGGAACCGGATATACACGGGCGCCAATCGACGATCGGGATCGGTTTATGGCCTGGGCAGACTACCTTGGTCAAATTTATACAATCGATTGGGATCGATCGGCCATTATTGGGTTTTCACGCGGCGGGTCATATGCAGTCGAAACGGGCGTGTATAAAACCGGTCCAATCAAAACGTTCGTGTCGCTATTTGGTTTTTTTAGAGAAGATATTTCCGGATCAAACCCGACTGTTCCGTCTGGCAATCGGTTTGTTTTGGTAACCAGTCAGGGCGACGAAACCGAGCCTGCAATGAAGCGGGCCTCTGCGTTTTTTACCGCTAACCAAATCGCCCATGAACTTCGATATTTGCCGGGAATTTATCACAACTATCCCAAGGACATGGATCAGTTTTTGAAGTCATTGTTCCCCAACTCAGGGTCGGGTGTGGCAAATCGAGAATAATAAATGAAAGGAATTTGGATGAAACGCACAATCGCATTGCCTGGATTGGCCTCGTTTTTACTGACCCCAGAAGGCCAAAAGACCCTTAAGAAATTTGCGACAAATATAGAGAGATTGCCCAATATTGCCTCAACCAAAGGCACGACGATTGCGTTGAATATTCGGGTAAACGACCCGCTTCATTCGTATTTATTCGCATTTCAATTGGCATCTTGGATGGACGAAATTCTTGGAAATAACGATTTCCCTGGTGTGTGGGTCACCGGCCCGGGTGAAATTAAAGTGGGCACGAGTGAAAAGTCTAGGTTGTATCACCAATTTAAGGCACATTGGGCAGAGCCGATGGTGTTTGTTGGGGTTAACGCTGTGATGCTCGGGTTGTTTGGTGCGATATTAAATTCTGATCCGGTTCAGGTGATGGCCGAGGCCAGTACCGTGGATCCGCAGTTTGAGCGCAACATTAACGTGATTGGGTTTATGTTGTTTTTCTTTAATATTATGGCGTTGGCTGGTCACGTGATCGCGCTTGAATCGACGGAAAATCGCGACACCGATGCCCAATTAAAACCGGTAGGGCCGTTAAAGTCAGGGGTGTTTTTGGGTTCCTTTATCCCGTCGGGTCAGAAAGACGACAACGCCCCGGCCCATGCAAGATATCCATTTGGCGCGCCTAAATTTAAGGGTCCGATTATTTCGGTCCATCCAACAAATGACGTTTTAGGTGATCTTGGGTCGTTGGCGAGTTCGGATACGGTTCCGCCTCGGGGTATTCCGCCGGCACCGGTACTATTGATTCGTAGGGAATGGTCTACAGAATCTAACAAATCCTTTATTGAAGACAGTGGGCGTTTTCTCACTGTTGAAACGTATCAAGACCTTATATTTAAATCAGACCGTTTTGATCCGATGAAATTGTTTTTAAATTCACTGATTCCGCCGTCGTTAAATTTAAGATGGTCGGATGATGCAGTAAACCGGGTGCTTGAAAGTAACTGGGCTGCCAGTCGAAAGGTTCTGACGGGTATTTATTTGGCCATATCGTCTGCATCTGGTGAGGTTTCGGTCGACGATGTTGAATCGGCGTTTGCAATATTTAAATCAAAGCGGCACGCACCAGGTCTTGCGACGTCAGGTCGGTTATCGAAAGTGATCGACGACATAGTTCATATAAAAATTAAGCCGTTACCCAATTACGAAATACCGTTAATCGAGTGGGTGGAATCGATATGGACAAATTCGGTCAATCCCGGACCGGATTTGGATGCCTCCACGGAATTTCTTAAATCGGTGTTAAAGGACGTTGACACGGATCAGCTGTCGATCGGTCTGATTGTGGGGCATGGTGATGAATTGCAAATATTGATGGATTGGGTGGTTGCCAGTGCCAAACTTCAGGTGTATTGGGAGCAACTAAACGAAAAGTTGAGCGATCACGATTTGATTAGTCCGATGTGGGTTCCCCCGCATGTTAGCATCTTATTATACGGGGGTTACAGCGCGGGGAAATCAACCGTTTTAACCGCGCTTGATCGATATCATCGCTATCATTTGGGGCAATTGCGTCAGACCCGCAACGTTGCACCGATTAACCTTTCGGTATTTCGCCATTCGGACGACCGTGTGTCGGTGGTGACGCATCCCACAACGTTGCTACGAATGGATCCCCAGTCCATTCCCTATATCATTAAGGGGGCATTTTCGGTCATGGTGTTTGCCTACACGTTGGCAACCATAGATCGTATCGCAGAACTGAACGAGGATAACTCGGTTCTGGGGTTGTCGATATTGCCGATTACATTTTGTTTGTTAGTTGCCGGCCTATCGGTTGGCGGGCATTGGTGGCGGCGAAACCGCCAGTTGAATGCGGGCGAGGATTATCGACCGGTTTTAATTGGGACTTCGGCTGGTACAACAAAAATTACAAGTAAAACGATGCGCAACGTGGTGCAAGGTGGCTATCAGTATAGTCCAAATCCCCAATATTCTGCGGTGCCCTCGCCATCGGAATGCATCCAAGGTCTTGAAAAGACACTGATTTTGGATGAATTTGGACGGTTGGATGGCGAGGCGGGGACGGTCTCAAGCGGGGATATAAAAAATTGGTTAAGCGTCCAAACCCGCAATGTGGGGCTGGCCAAGGAGCGATATCGGTCTTTGGTTTTGGCTGCAACAAACGGGCGTATGGACTCATTTTCTGAGGTATTTACTATCAACCAAGAGTTTAATGAGCTAGTTTCGGTTGCGAATACGGATGTGATGTCGGTTCGTGCCCAGTTGATTTTGGTTGGGATCCGGGTGGCGCGTGATGCAGATAAAACGCCCAGGATAGGGGACCTAAAACGACTAGTCGATAACGTGTTGACGCGATCGGTGGAAGATCCAGCCCAGTGGAATTGTCAAATTAGACGAGATTACTTAAATGAGTGGGCCTCTAAATTGAACGAAACGCGCCCGGGGTTTGACGGGCGATAATAAATACATGAAATTTTGGAGATCAATTGTCCGATAATCTATCGATTTGATCGAGTAAAGGAGGGTCGGGCTTGACCAAGTATTTAAATCTATATAGTCTATTGATTATGTATACTATAAGTCTGATGAGCTGTCGGTATCCACGGGACACTCTGATGTGTCGGTATTAATCCGCTTTTTTCTTCACGTTTATCATTGAATACTTCTGGGGAGGCCTTCTGACATGAGTCAATTTCAAGTTTCAACAATTTTTAACCCGTTTAGGGTGTGCAGGGCATCCAGAATTTTCCCCTGTTCGACGGCTCCGGCTGGCGATGGTTTACCTTTGAATAGCATCGCGGATGCGTTGAATCGGCTGGCCGCTGAGTCCCAGCCCATATCCATCCATGGCCTCACCCAACAGGTGGGGGAAGCGATAAGGGTGATCAATGGATCTAACCTGCCCCATACCGATCGGAATAAGGCGATTACAAAATTAAAAGACTTGCTTACCCGGGCCCGAAATGGGTCACTTGAAGTATTTGGGTTTGTGGGAGTGTCCGACCCTTTTAGTAGTAAAGGGCCGGTTTTGATTAATAAATCAAATATTGAAGGCGTCGACCGACCAGTCCAATACGTCATTTATCGCAATCATAAGGGGCAAGTTAGGGCATTGAATTTAGACGGGTCCCATCAAAAAATCGAGTTGGAACCTTCGGTAATTCTTTCCAAAAATCCGGTTAACGAATCTCACAATCGTAAACAAACATTAGATGACGCATGGGCAATATACTTACAGGATAAGTATCCAGGCCTGGCCAGCGCCGTTCAGCGACAAGATGGCCAACAAGTATTGAAACTACTTCGAAATCAGGTTTCCCGGCCACGGTTAACCACAACTGGATTCGGGCCGGTTCCCCATGTTCATACCGATTTAAATGCCTATGGGAATCCGTTAAAGGTTGCCGATGAATTTATAAATCGCATTACGCCGTTTATCGGTAATACCCACGGCACGTCGGCGATTGCTGAAATAAGTACAGAAACCTTAAAAGAAGCGACGGCTGGAATTTTTGCCCATTTTGGTGCGGATCAAAATGAATATGACATCTTGGTAAGGGGGGCCGGATTTACTGGCGCATTCGGGGGGTATCTGGATAGTTTAAGGCAGCATTTGACCCAGAACGACATTCCGCTTTCAAGTGTTAAAGTTGGATTTAGTCTGTTTGAGCATCACTCAAATTCGCTGCCGTTTAACACAGTATTTGGCATCAAAGACTCAGCGGATTTTGCAACAAGGATTGCCCAGATTGCCGATGACGACAACGGGGTGATTACCCATAACGCTATTGTTGCCTTCTTATCAGCCAATCAAGCAAATCTTAAAAGGGATTCTAAGTTGGCGATTGTATTATCGCTATCGTTGCAGTCTAACGTAACGGGTGTAAAGACGAATCCTAGTGTGATTCAAGACGCTGTGAATACGTTTTTTAGCACCGAAGAATATAAGGATCTCGATCAATCAAAGTTGTATATTTCCCTTGACGCGGCAGCATTTACCCCCCATGCCAAAATTAATTTGAGCGAGTATGTCCGCCCCGACCGGACTCCGTTGTTTGATGCAATCGCATTTTCACCCTATAAGGTAGATGGTGGACAACAGGGATGCGGGATCGCAATCGTAAACAGACGGATAACGGGGAAGAAACCGGCGCAGCCCGCTGGCGGTACGGTCCGACACGTTAGTCAAGACACTCGTGATATTGGGGAAAATCCAAATGTCCAATATGTTACTGACGACGCCGACCGATACGACTTACATAACGGCGGGTCGCCCAATGTCGTGGGGGTCGTTAGAAGTTATTTGGGGTTAAAAATAAAAGATATGGTGGGCGAGGATACCCTAAAAACAGCCGAGAAAAAATGGACTGAAAAGGCTTATAATGCGTTAAATAATTATCAAGGGGGCGACCGTGGTGCGACGCGCCTTCGGATTTTAGGGCCCACCTTCGATTCAGCCAACGTTGAGCGAGGCAATACGTTGCCTATTATTATTGAACGCCAAACTGAAAAAGGTGGCTGGGTTCAGATTGATCCCCACGTTATAACCCACGTGCTTCAAAATTATTTTGGTATCGCTACCCGAGCTGGGTGTAACTGTGCGGGGCCATACGGCCACCATTTGGCTAACCAAGTCGGGTTTGTTGCCGATGTGTTAAATCAATATGTTCAAGATCTGGACGCAAATAAAACCCAAAATATCGTTCGCCCTGGATGGAACCGGTCAACGATGAGTGCCTTGCTGCGTGACGACGAAGTACAGTATTTTATTGATGCCTATAAGCTGGTGGTGGATCATTTAGATCAATTTTTGAATGGTTACAATTACATAGACGGAAAGATTACCTGTCCGACCAGCCGGGATATTTCAATTTCAACACCCGTTAATAGCACTCAACGCCCTATTTACGAGTTTAAGGGAGCAGCGGAATATCGGGAATCGCCCATTAAGTTGCAGGATCGGTACAATGCAGTTGAGAAATATATTGATGGAGTTCAGAATCAGAATTCTAACGTGGTGGCGTTTATCATTGAAGCAAATCTGAAATTTGATACGCTGTTACATGAAGAATTAAAAAAAATACCTAACGGAGACTCTAAAACGAAGGCCGAGAAAGATATTAGACGATATCTCGAGCACAAAGGAGTTGGTGGCACCAGCATTGATCAATGGTTTGTTCGAGATCGTATTTAATGAGCTGCAACATGAATAGGACGTTATGATGACGACGCAAAAAAAACTATCGTTAATCTGTTTTAGTGGCGACTTCGACAAAGCGGTCGCCACCTTTACACTGGCATCGGGGGCTGCTGCGGTTGGGTATGAAGTCAATGTATTTTTTACGTTTTGGGGATACAATATCATCAAAAAGAAAAAGGGACGGGCGTTTCAGGGTAAGGGGATTTTGGGACGCGTTTTTAACTTTTTGATGGGAGGAGTTGGCAATCTGCCATTGTCTCGACTTAATTTTGGTGGCATTAGCCCCAAATTGATGACCCATATGATGAAGTCAAAAAACGTTGCGACATTACAAGAGTTAATCGATGCGGCGGTGGCCCTTCGGGTTAATTTCTATGCATGCGAAATGTCGGCTGTTATTTTAGGAACCGAAAACGACGATTACATTCAGGTGAAAGAAAGGCTTGGCGTTGCAAAGTTTTTGCATCTCGCTGAGGGGGGACAGGTGCTATTTATATGAGCAATATTTATGAAATCGATATTACAAAAGACCATTGTCCTATGACGTTTGTCAAAACCAAGTTAAAGCTGGAGACCTTGGCTAAAGGCGATATTCTTCGGGTTAAGTTAAACGAAGGAGAACCCCTAGAAAACGTGCCCCGCTCTGCCACCGAACAGGGTTACACCGTTTTAAGTGTTACGCCTGCCGAAGGCACCACCCACGTGGTTGAGATTCAGGCTTAAGTTTTTGAGCACTTAGGTTTTAGGTTTGCCCCAGTGCCCCCGAGGTGTGATCACCTCGGGGTTTTGGTTTCGATTCGCCCCAATTTTTTAAACAGGATTTTTGCAAAATTTGTATTTCGGTTAATCGGGTTATCTAAAATCTGGGTGACGGTTAAACGCGCTTAGCAGGCTGCAATGATTTCGATTTCGATACGGGCGCCTTTGGGTAATGCTGCAACCGCGATGGTTGACCGAGCGGGGTAGGGTTGTTTGAAATAGGTGTCGTAGATGGCGTTAAACTCAGCGAATGTGGCCATGTCGGTTAAAAATACCGTTGTCTTTAGTACCGATGCTGGCGTTGCATTGGCTGCGGATAAAACGGCTTGAACGTTTTGCAGCACTTGGTGGACTTCGTCTGAAAATGTTGCGTTGTTCATATGCCCCGTTTTGGGATCTAAGGCAATTTGACCGGATGCGTACAAAATGCCGTTATAAACAACGGCTTGGTTATATGGCCCAACCGGGGCCGGTGCATTGGGGGTGTTGATGATACGTGATGACATAAATGTACTCCTCGAGGTTAATAACCCAATTATACCGAAAGTGGTCGGTTTTTTAACGGATTCGTGGCCTTATTGAAATTTCTTTGCGAAAGCATTCATGATGACACCAGCTGGGTTTCGCGCCTTTGCAAATCGATTGCACAACACAACATCAGTACTGACGAATCAGGGCGGGAGAAATTCATTACGTCCCAAAAATACGACTCTGCCATCTAATGCCACAATCGGAAAAATCATCCGAGAATATAAAGCGCGATGTACCCGATTAATCAACCTATCCAGAGAAACCCCTGGGGTTCCGGTCTGGCAACGAAATTATCATGACCATATTATTAGAGATGAATCCGCATATCTAAAAATCACCGAATACATTTGAAAATCCAAAAAACAACGAATTTATCGTTGCGAACCAATTCACGGTTATTGAAATCCCAAATCCGCCATATATTCTCGAACCTAAATCCGATGATCCAGTTCGATAAATGCTGTAAATCCAGTGTCTAGGGATATAAAACCAAGTGGTGCGCCCGGAGGGAGTCGAACCCCCAACCTGCAGATCCGAAGTCTGATGCTCTATCCATTGAGCTACGGACGCATTGATGAAAAATCCATTAATAGAGTACTCCTCTCTGCATTTTTCAGTCAACCATGTATCATTGAGAAATTCTTGCGATGGGTGGCGCTTTATTTATCGGCGTTGAATCGATGTGACTTAAACAGAAAGAGGGATAACCATGAATGCAGGAATTCGCCTGAAACCTGGTCGTGATAAATCAATTCGAAACGGGCATCCTTGGATTTTTTCCGGGGGGATTCAAAGTCAATGGGGAGACCCATCACCGGGCGATCTGATTGCAGTCGAATCGTCCGACGGTCGTTTGTTGGGCGTCGGGTTTTATAATCCCGAAAGCCAAATTCGGGTTCGCGTTGTGCCTGGTGCTGGGTTGGATTCAGAGCGATCGTTTTGGTTTGCGCGGTTAGATCGCTGTTTGTCTCGACGAGCTTCGTTAAGAAAAATCACCAATTCATTCCGGATTGTGCATGGCGAGTCTGATGGGATGCCGGGATTGGTAATTGACCTATATGACACGGTTGCCGTGGTTCAGTTAAGTTCAATCGGGACGGCAAATCGATGGGAGATTATTCGAGATTGGATTGTGACAACGCTTCGGCCATCGGCGATCGTCGAGCGGTCCGAAAGCCCTTCCCTTAGGGCCGAGGGGTTGCGCCGTCCCGCCGGTTCAATTTGGTGGGGTGGGTCCCCGATGCCTTTGATGATTACCGAGTATCGCCGACACTTTTGGGTGGACACTGTATCTGGTCAAAAAACCGGGTTTTTTAACGACCAACGGGATAATCGGAAACGGGTATCAGAATTGGGTCACGGACGGGTATTAAATTTATTCTCGTTTTCGGGGGGATTTACCGTTGCCGCTGCCTTAAACGGCGCATCGACCGTATCGGTTGATTCCAGTGCCGCTGCAATCGACGGGGTTCATCAAAACCTACATGCCAATGGGGTTTTGGTAGATGCCCATCAAACAATAACGGCGGATGTGTTTGATTACCTAAGAGCCGAAACGGACGCCGAATATGACCTGGTGATTGTTGATCCCCCAGCATTGGTTAAGCGCCAAGCTGATGTCAATAAAGGGGCTAGGGCTTACAAAGATGTGAATCGATTGGCCTTTCAGCGGGTGACACCTGGTGGATTAATGTTAACTTGCTCCTGCTCGCAATTTGTTGACTGGACGCTGTTTCGGCAAATTGTGTTTGCCGCAGCAGTAGAATCAGGTCGGGATGTACAAATTGTGGGGCAATTTACCCAACCCAGTGATCACCCCGTTAATATCTGTTTTCCGGAAGGCGAATATTTAAAAACCCTGTTGTTGCGGGTGTATTAGTTGGCGGTGTTATGAAATACCATCATTGCATGACCGTCAGAATGTACGATACCGATGCCGCTGGAATTTTATATTTTGGCAATCAATTTCGATTTGCGCACGATGCATTCGAGACGATTATGGCAAAGTCGGGATTTAGCTTTCAGCAATTTTTTGACCACGAGCCATTTTTGTTTGTGATTGTTCATGCCGAATCGGATTATTTGGCGTCGCTGCATGTGGGGGATGACATTATCGTTACCACTTGGGTCGATCACATTGGGACAACCAGTTTTCAGGTTGTATACGATATCGCAAAAGGCCCGGATATTGTGGGGCGGGTTAAAACCGTTCATGTGTGTATCGATAAGCAGACCCGAAAAAAACGGCCAATTCCGGATTCGGTTTTGACGTTTTTAACCCATTTTAGCGAATCGCCGGTACCCGATTGAATCGCCCAGATTTAATTTAAAAAACCTAGCACTCGTTTAAACTGAGTGCTAATATTTTTCCGTATTTTGATTTTAATATGTGAAAGGACCTTCTTATGCCCACCATTTCTGGCGAAATTAGCATCCATACTCAAAATATTTTTCCAATAATAAAAAAATGGCTGTACTCGGAGCATGAAATATTTATTCGTGAGTTGGTTTCCAATGCCTATGATGCAATAACAAAACGTAATACCATCTCGGTAAGAGAGGGTCGACCGGAGTTGGCGGTATCAGGTAAGGTGACGATTAAAGCCGACAAAGATGCCAAAACCATCACCATTTCAGATAATGGACTCGGAATGGATGCAGATGACATTCAAAAATACATCAACCAAATTGCATTTTCGGGAGCCGAGGAATTTGTAAAGCAATATCAAGATACCGAAGGCAACGATCCCATGATCGGTCATTTTGGACTTGGATTTTACTCGGCATTTATGGTTGCCCATACCGTCGAAATTCATTCGCTGTCCCATAAGCCGAATTCAAAATCTGCGCGATGGACCTGTGATGGGTCAACGTCATTTTCGATTTCAGATGGCAACCGAACCGAAATCGGAACCGACATTATTTTACATGTGCCTGATGAAAACGAAGAGTATTTGTTTGATGGCCGGTTGGAAGAGTTGGTCAAAAAATATGCCAATTTTTTGCCGGTTGAAATTACCGTCGCCGAAAAAGTGGCCAACGTTCAAAATCCGTTGTGGGTTAAAGCCCCGACCGAGCTTTCCGATGACGATTACAAATCGTTTTACCAAACAATGTTTCCATACAATCCAGACCCGCTGTTTTGGATTCACCTAAACGTTGATTACCCCTTTAACCTTAAAGGGATTTTGTATTTTCCAAAATTGGTTCACGAGTTAGACGCCCGTAAAGGTCAAATCAAACTGTATTGCCAGCAGGTTTTTGTGTCGGATTCTGCAAAAGAAGTCGTTCCCGAGTTTTTAACCCTATTGCAAGGGGCGATTGACTGCCCAGATTTGCCACTAAACGTGTCACGAAGTTTTTTGCAAAACGATCCATATGTTCAAAAAATTTCCAAACATATTGTAAAAAAGGTTGCGGATAAACTCACTGAAGTTTTTCGGTCTGATCGCGCTAAATTTGAGTCGGATTGGGACGATATTGGTCCGTTTGTAAAATACGGAATGATGGGCGATACCGAGTTTTATGACAAAACCAAAACGCTGGCCTTGTTTAAAACGTCGGACCAATCGTCGGTCACGATTACTGAATATCTTGAAAAATACCCAAATACGGATAAAAAAGTGTTTTACTCGACCCAACCTGATTCTCAGGCCAACTATATTAAATTGTGTGAGGACCAAGGGTTTGGGGTGTTAACGCTTAACGCGGTGATTGATAGTCACTTTATTCAGTTTTTAGAATCTAAACTGGATGATACTAAATTTGTAAGTGTGGAATCCGCCGTTACCGATCATTTATCTGAACCCGCCGATGAGTCTCAAAAAGAAGAAAATGAGTCCCTTGTCGCATTAATAAAAGAGGCGGTTGGAAATGATGCCCTTAAAGTGTCGATTGAAACCTTAAAAGACGCCAGCATTCCATCATTGTTAACCCAACCTGAATTTATGAAGCGGTTCAAAGAAATGAGCATCATGATGAACCGAAAATCGACTGAAACCGGATTTGACGATTACACGGTGGTCATAAATCGAGCAAATCCGTTGGTGCAAAAAGTGATGGCCCTATCCCAAACCGATTCTGAACTTGCAAAAGATATCGCTTGTCATTTGGTTGATCTGGCATCGATTGGTCAAAAATCGTTGTCGGGCGATGCGCTTCGAGCCTTTGTTCAGCGGTCGGTTGGGCTATTGTCCAGAATCTAGCGGGGTATTTTAGAAGGTGGTGGCCCAGCTAAAGTAAGCTGGGTCACTATGGTGGGTTTCCAGAAGGGCTATGTGGGATTAGAAATATCGATTACCACAATTTCGGATCGGCCAAATAGTCGCATCGGAGGTCCCCAAACCCCTGTTCCTTTTGATATATAAATGGCCGAGGCATTGAGCGTTCGGTAACCTCTGCTAAATTGATGCCAAAGGCGGGTAATCACGCCGAATGGTGGAATCTGGCCCCAATGGGTATGTCCAGAAAGTTGCAACACCTTCGACCGGGCGGCCATTTGTGGAAATGGATCAGGACGATGCGACAAAAATAATACGGGGGCATTTTCGTTGGTGGCGGGATCAATCACCGGTAGTTTGGCAGTTTCAAACCCAAACCGTTTGGCATCCGGATCGGGTACCCCAACCAATGTGATGCCTTTAAGCATAACGGTTTTGTTGTCAAGTAAGGTAAAGCCGATTTCGCTTAATATGGATTGATACGCAGGGTAGCCTAGATAAAAATCATGATTACCGGATACCGCATATTTTCCAAGTCGCGTTGGCAACGTTTTGAGTAATTGAAGTTGATGGGCGACATGTGATGGCGAAATATCCAATAAATCCCCAGTAAATACAATTAAATCTGGGTTTAATGTCTTAACGGTCTCCACCAAACGCCGAACCCACCACGTTGGGGTAATCCCATCAAGGTGTATATCGGTTAATTGCACGATTCGCATCGAAACTGGACCCTGTTGACGGATCGTTGTGATGGTTTGGGGCAATAGGGCATTTAAAACACTCCAGGTCATCAACCCGGCAGTAGCCGTTGCAACCCCCCAACCAATCCATTCTGCAGCTTGGGTAAACAAATAGAGCCCAAGCCAACCCATTGATGTGGTGCATACTAATAATGAAACCGCACCCAATGCGAGCGCTCCCGCCGATTTTAAAAATGATCGCCCAGTTGCCTCTGCAACCCAGTTTCCTATCGGAAAGGCGACCGTGCTACCCCATACGGCTGCAGCAATTGGAATGGTTAAATTCATCGAAAATGAGGCAGAAAAAAAGGCCCCAATCGCAACGGATATTACCCCTAAGATGCCGTTCACAACACTAAAAAAAATCAGGTAGTACACGACGGGACGGGTTGAATTGGTCATGTTTAGAATAGCTCCACGCCAAATGTAATTTGGCCTTCAATGGTTTTCCACCGTAAGGGTAGGCGCCAGCAATGAAACACCGGGGTTGCCGCAATGTCCAGTGACCTAAATGTATGTAAGTCAAGGTCATAGTTTCCGTAAACGCCTACCTGAACGCCAAACCATTCAGTCGTCAATTGAGCGTTGGTTTCGTTGTTCTGAATGACGTACTTTCGTTGGTATTCAAAGGGGCTTTGATTTTCCGTTGAAAAAATTTTGGGCGTTAAACCAATTAAAAGCGATGTTTCTCCCCACCGCTTTTGGTAGTCGATTCGTCCAAACAGGCGGTGCCATGATGTTGAGCTCGAGTAGATATTGCCCATATAAAACCCGCCGATTGACAGTTGATCAGAACTGGATAGGGGGATGAGTTGGTCAAGCCTAATCGATGTGGCCAGTTCCCCCGCACTCTTGGTTATTTGACTTAAGGTGGTTTCTTCAATAATGGAAGCGGACAGGTTTCCTGCCATCAAAAGATTTTCTTTAAGCCCAAATTGATGCAAAAACAGCCCCGCAAATACGGGTTTAGATACCCGATTATCGTTTATTAATTCGCCCTTTGATGTACCAATCTTTGCCTGAAGGGGAGGCAATGACGCGGCACGGTTGAATCGGGTTACCAGTGCGTCAAATGGGGAGTCGCTGGTGTCGGTTTCGGCAGAATTTGTTGAAAAGTCATGGGTGAAAATCGTTGCGTATTCTATCCCGTCGCTTCCGTTATTTCCTAATTTAAGCTGTAGATTGGATTCTCTGGATAACGATTCCAAGTGGTGGATGCTGATTACGGGTCCCAAGGCTTGGGTATATCCAACCATAATTACGCCATTGCGACCCTGATTCAAAAAATAGCCAAACCGTTGTTTGATGGCCGCTCCCTCGCGTTGGGAGTTGCTAAACTCTGGAATGTTGGCATTGGCTGCAATTAAACTGTATTCCCGAGATCCATAAATAAAGGTTGGAACCCAGACGGGCGGCAGGGTTTTGATATGGACCCAGTTGTCAAAGGATACAAAAAATCCCCATTGTGGGTACACCTGAAGCTCGCCTGCACGTACAATAAAATCAGGGTTTTCGTGTTCGCAGGTTGTGATTGTGGCATGTTTAAACGTTACTTTATCCGGTGTGACAGACACCGTTTTGCCCGTTATCCGTAAACGATCCACGATGCCCCGAAGCGATTCAATATCACCTTGGTGCGAAATGGTGTTATACCGAAAAGCGTCCATTGTGTAGTTTTGACTTGGACCCCAAATTCGACTTTTCCCGGTTAAAATGACCTCACCATCTGGCTGTGAGTAGTACACAATATCCGCCGAAGCAGACATCCCTCGGTGCTCGATAACCGCATTGCCAGACGCCGTAAATGCAGACCGAGCGGTATCAATCTGAATGGTATCCGCGTTCACCGTTACCATCCGTTGTAACGTCGAGTTAGCGGCGACAATCGCTGTCGATTGGATCAGTATCGCGATTATTAAACCAAACTGGCGATATTGGGTCATTGTGGCACCACGTGTAGCGGCGCCGCCGGCGCAAAGGTCGAAATATCCCGTCTGAATATTAAATTCACGTCGCCAGTTGGGCCATTTCGTTGCTTTGCAATGACTAATTTTGCCGGTGCGGTTTCTTCGGATTGACCTTCGTAGTAACTATCTCGATGAATAAATATAACCAAATCGGCGGTTTGCTCGAGCTCCCCTGATTCACGCAAGTCGCTCATTTGGGGGCGTTTGTCTTGTCGTTTTTCAACGTCGCGACTTAACTGCGACAATGCGATAATTGGAATTTTGGATTCCTTGGCAAAGGCCTTTACTTCTCGAACGATCTCGGAAATTTCTTGAAATCGATTTTCGATTCGTTTTCGACTGGATCGCATTAATTGCAAATAATCGATTATGATCAATTTTATATCGTGATCCAGTTGTAAACGTCTGGTTTTTGCACGTAGTTCCAAAGGCGAAACGCCCGACGTGTCGTCGATAAATATTGGCGAATCAGCCAGCCGCCCAAATGCTTGATTAAGATCCCGATACTCGTGGTCTTTTAGGTTAGCGGTTCGAAGTCGCTTCGAGTCTAATTTTGCTTCTGAACATAACAGACGCATTGCCAGTTGCTCTTTTGGCATTTCGCAGCTAAAGACTGCAACTCCCATTTTTTTCTTTAACGCGACGTTTGCGGCAATATTAAGGGCTAATGTTGTTTTTCCCATTGATGGTCGGGCGGCCAAAATGATCAGATCGCCGGGTTGGAATCCGGATGTCATCGCATCCAGGTCTTTGTAACCTGATGGAACGCCAATTATTTTGTCGTCGCTTCCGTACGTGGACTGGATGGTTTCAAAAACGGTGTTTAACACATCTTTTATGGCAACAAACTCGTCTCGAACGGTATCTTTTGAGACATCTAAAACGAGCTTTTGAGCAAATTCGACCGATTCCTTGCTTTCGGCGCTGTCGTCAATTGCGTGGGTTACAATGGTTGAGCCCACATCGATCAGTCGCCTCAAGATTGCTTTTTCTTCAACAATTTGGGCATATCGCTCGACGTTGGCTGCTGTTGGGACTGAATCAATTACCTCAGCCAGATAGGCCCGTCCTCCTGCTGCATCAAGTGCGTTTTGACGCTTTAGTTCGGCCGAAATTGTGACCAAATCGATGGGTTCATTGCGCTCGTAGAGGCTGACAATCGCCGCAAAAATATGCGCATTGCCTTCCCGATAAAAATGATCGGCCTTAATATGCCCCAAAACTGTTGCCAGTGCAGTTTTGGATATCATCAGTGCCCCTAACAGGGACTGTTCGGCGTGGAGGTCTTGTGGTGGGATTCTAAATCGGTCGGTTTCTTTACTCATTGGTGCAGGGCCAAGTCCGATAATAATGAATCAAGTGTTGGGAATCGAGTGGATTTTCCAAAGTCCTCAGGGGTTGTAACCTGATACTCAAAAAATGGATTCTCGATACAATACCGCTCCC
>JACCDX011072646.1_pt1 | contig 21941 bp, 19 predicted proteins | sample 7449681 | NCBI WGS metagenome assembly JACCDX01 (sample SAMN15323450, study PRJNA562643) | freshwater metagenome | isolation source: river surface water | place: USA:Blue River Watershed | collected 2017-08-18
CGTCGCCGTTCGGCGCCTACGGCTACAACCCCCAGGGCATCCGCATCGGCCAGGACAAGAGCCGCAACAAGAGCGCGGTGAAGGTCTGGGACCAGCGCGCCTACAAGGACTACGACGACTCCCAGGAACTGGGCACCCGCAACATCAAGGTCGCCCTGCGCCGGCTGCGCAAGTTCGCCCGCCAGGGCTCGGCCGAAGAACTCGACCTCGACGACACCATCCGTTCCACCGCCGCCAACGCCGGCTACCTGGACATCAAGATGGTGCCGGAGCGGCACAACAACGTGAAGGTGCTGCTGCTGATGGACGTCGGCGGCACCATGGACGAACACATCGCCCGGGTGGAGGAGCTGTTCTCGGCCGCCAAGGCCGAATTCAAGCACCTCGAGTTCTATTACTTCCACAACTGCGTCTACGACTTCATGTGGAAGAACAACAAGCGGCGCTTCGCGGAAAAGTTTCCCACCTGGGACATCATCCGCAAATACAACAAGGACTACAAACTGGTGTTCGTGGGCGATGCGACCATGAGCCCCTACGAGATCCTGCAGCCGGGCGGCAGCGTCGAGTACAACAACGAGGAAGCGGGCGCCGAGTGGATCCAGCGCCTGACCAACGCCTTCCCCAAGTTCGCCTGGATCAACCCCGAGCCGCAGGGCGTGTGGCAGTACAGGCAAAGCATTTCCATCATCCAGCAGCTGATGAACCAGCGCATGTACCCGCTGACGCTCAAGGGCCTAGAAGAGGCGATGCGGCTGCTGTCCAAGTGACATGATGACCCTCCTCTCACGCCGCCAGGCCCTGGCCCTGTCTGCTGCAACCGTGCTGGCCTCCGGCGCCCGCGCCGCCACCTGGCCCGAGCGGCCGGTGCGCATCGTCGTGCCCTTCGCCGCCGGCGCCGGCACCGATGCCATGGGCCGGCTGCTGGCGCAGAAGCTCGGCGAGCAGTTCAACGCCAGCTTCGTCGTGGAAAACCGGGCTGGCGCCTCGGGCGCCATCGGCACCCAGCATGTGGCGCAGAGCGCGCCCGATGGCCACACCCTGCTGCTGGTGGCCGCGCCCTTCACCACCGTGCCTGCGGTCCTGCCCCAGGCCGGCTACGACCCGGTTCGCAGCTTCACGCCCATCAGCATGGTGGCCGAGGGCCCGCTGCTGTGGGTCTGCAACAAGGACCTGCCGGTCGCCAACATCAAGGAGCTGGTGGAGTACGCGCGCACCCGTCCGGGCCGGCTCAATTACGGCTCGGCCGGCGCCGGCGGCATCAACCACCTGGCGCTCGAGAGCCTGAAGGCGCGCACTGGCGTGTTCATCACGCACATTCCCTACCGAGGCATCGCGCCGGCCACCATGGACCTGGTGGCGGGACAGATCCAGTTGCTCACGGGCACCATTCCGGCGCTGCTGCCCTTCATCCGCGACGGGCGGGTGAAGGCGCTGGCGGTGACGGCTGCGCGCCGCACCCCGGTGCTGCCCGAGGTGCCAGGCCTGGCCGAGTCGGGGCTGGCGGGCACCGAGGTCACCAACTACTTCGGCCTGGTCGCGCCGCGCGGCACGCCGCAGGCCATCGTCGACCGCATCCACGAGGCGCTGCCGCGCGTGCTGGCCCAGCCCGACGTGCAGGCCCGCTTCAAGGCCGACGCCCTCGAGCCCTCGCGCCTGGGCCCGCAGGCTCAGGCGGCCTTCATCTCGCAGGACTACGCGGGCTGGCAGAAGGTGGCGGTGGCGCGGAGCATCCGGCTCGAGTCGGTCTGAGCCCTGGCGCGCGGCCGGGCCGCCCGATCAGTACCCCATCATGTTGTGCCGCACCCGGGACAGGTGCGCGAGGCACACCTCGCGCGCGCGTGCAGCGTCGCGCTCGATGAGGGCCTCTACCAGCGCCCGGTGCTCGCGCTGGTAGTCGAGCCGGCGCTGCGGCGTCACGCTCTTGCGTTTGAGCTGGCCCCACTCGGCCTGGTTGCGCGCCTGCGTCATCAACCGGAACACCGAGAGGATGAAGGCGTTGTGCGCCGCCTCGGCGATCACTTCGTGCAGGCGCCCGTCCCAGTACTCGAAATCCTCCAGCGCGGTCGCGGCCTCGGCGCGGTCGCAGCATTCGAGCATGCGCTCGAAGTCCTGGGCCCGCGCATGCAGCACCACCATGTCGACGATGGCGGGCTCGAGGACCATGCGCGCGTTCATCAGCTCGGCGGGGCTGATCGCGGTCGCTGCCGCCGAGGCCGGTAAGCCCGGCGCGGCCGCCTGGTCCCGGGCCAGCACCTGGGCGGCCTCGGGCGTGACGTAGGTGCCGCTGCCCACGGTCTGCGAGATCAGCCCGCGCTCCTTCAGCCGCCCCAGAACGCGGCGCACGCTGGCGCGGCCCAGGCCGCTGCTGGCGCTCAGTTCGCGCTCGGTCGGCAGGCGCTGGCCCGCGCGCCAGTGCTGCAAGCGCAGCTGCTCCAGCAGGTGGGCTTCGAGCTGCTCGGGCGAGTCCATCGCACTCATGCGGAATACCCCGGCACCGGGGCCTGTCTGATCATATTTTGATCAATTGGTTTATTTGGTCTGTATTTGGGAGCGGAATCCGCTTCCTGCGCCCTAGTAAAAACACCAATTTCAGGGTGAGGCGCCGGGGAATTGGTTGATTTCAACCCCGAGCCGAACAACCATTGCGAACAAATCAAACCAATCACTCCCAATCTAGTTTCGTTCCAGCACACCAAAGCCATGCGATACGCCACATTTTTTCACGACGGCCGGCAACAGGTCGGCACCGTCTCGGCCGACGGCCAGTCCATCACCCCCCTGCATCTGTCCGCAGAGGAAGCCAGCCAGGGCGTCCTGGCCCTGGTGAACCGCCAGGTCAAGGGCGAGGCCCTGCCCGCCCCTGTCGGCGCCGCGATCCCGGTGAGCCAGGTCAGGCTGATGGCCCCGGTGCCTCGCCCCCGCCGCAACATCTTCTGCGTCGGCCGCAACTACCGCGCCCACGCGCAGGAGCTGGCCGGCTCGATCTTCAAGGGCAACAACACCCCGGTGGACAGCTGGCCCATCGTGTTCACCAAGGTGCCCGAGTGCGTCAACGCCCCCAACGACCCGGTGCAGCTGCCGCACGGCATCTCGGAGCAGATCGACTACGAGGCCGAACTGGCCATCATCATCGGCGAGGGCGGCCGCAACATCAGCCGCGCCGACGCGATGCGCCATGTCTGGGGCTACACGATCGTCAACGACGTCACGGCGCGCGACGTGCAGACCCGCCACCAGCAGTGGGACCTGGGCAAGTCCTTCGACACCTTCTGCCCGATGGGCCCCTGGGTGGTCACCGCCGACGCGCTGGACGGCCTCAACACCCGCGTGCGCTGCTGGGTCAACGGCGAGCTGCGCCAGGACGCCAGCACGCAGGACATGATCTTCGACATCCCCACCCTGATCGAGACCTGCTCGCGCGGCATCACGCTGCTGCCCGGTGACGTGATCGCCACCGGCACACCGGCCGGCGTGGGCATGGGCATGACCCCCCCGACCTACCTCAAGGCCGGCGACGTGGTCCGCATGGAAATCGACGGCATCGGCTCGATCGAGCACCGCTTCGCCTGAGACAGCACTCACAACAAACACAACACCAAGGAGAAACTGAAATGACCCAAGTGGTATGGACCGGTGGCACCGAGCACTGGACCCAGCGGGGAGACGACATCAAGCTGTTCCTGTGGGAGAAGAAGGCCAAGGCCGGCGTACCGCATGCCGGCACCATCTTCTTCGTGCATGGCTCGTCGATGGCGTCGCAGCCGACCTTCGACCTGCACGTGCCGGGACGGCCCTGGTCCTCGGTGATGGACTGGTTCTGCGAGCGCGGTTTTGACTGCTGGACGATGGACAACGAGGGCTACGGCCGCTCGAGCAAGCACCGCAACATCAACAGCGACATCAGCAACGGCGCCGACGACCTCGAGGCCGGCACCCGCTACGTCATGGCCCGCAATGGGGGCAAGAAGCTGTACATGTACGGCATCTCCTCGGGCGCGCTCAAGGCCGGCCTGTTCGCCGAGCGCCACCCCGAGCGCGTCGAACGCATCGCCCTCGACGCCTTCGTCTGGACCGGCAAGGACAGCCACACGCTGGAGAACCGCCGCAAGAAGCTGCCCGAGTTCATCGCCCGCAACCGCCGGCCGATCGACCGCGACTTCGTCTTCAGCATCTTCAACCGTGACCACCCGGGCACCGCCGACGACGCCACCATCAACGCGTTCGCCGACGCCATCCTCACGCTGGACGACTCGATGCCCACCGGCACCTATGTCGACATGTGCTCCAAGCTGCCGCTGCTGGACCCCACCAAGCTCACCGTGCCCACCATCGTGATGCGCGGCGAGTGGGACGGCATCGCCAGCTACCAGGACCTGATCGACTACTACTCGAAGCTGCCCAACACCAACAAGCAGTTCGTGCTGATGCAAGGCATCTCGCATGCGAGCTTCCAGCAGAAGAACTACCTGATGGTCTATCACATCCTGCACAGCTTCTTCACCATGCCCGAACCAACCTACAAGGGGTGACTCATGAAAACGCTGATTCGTGCTCTCTCGCTCGGTATGTGCCTGGTAGCTGCGGCGCCCGCGGCCTGGTCGCAGGCGTCCAACTACCCCAACCGCCCGATCAAGCTGATCGTGCCCTTCGGACCCGGCGGCTTCACCGACGTCGTGGCACGGATCCTCGGCCAGAAACTGGGCCAGAGCATGAACACCTCGTTCGTGATCGAGAACAAGCCGGGCGCTGGCTCCACCATCGGTACCGCCGAAGTGGCCAAGGCGCCGGCTGACGGCTACACGCTGGTGATGATCTCCACCACGCACACGGTGAGCCCCTGGATCTACAAGAACATTCCCTACGATCCGATCAAGGGCTTCACCCCGGTGAGCAAGCTGGTGGACTCGGCCTACGTGCTGCTCGCCCACCCCAAGGTGCCGGCGAACAACGTACGCGAGCTGATCGCGCTGGCCAAGGCGCAGCCGGACAAGCTGACCTATGCCTCCTCGGGGAACGGCAGCGCCCAGCACCTGATGGGCGGCATGTTCGAATCGCTGGCCGGTGTGCAGATGAAGCATGTGCCTTATCGCAGCAGCGCCGGCGCCGCCAACGACCTGGTCGCCGGGGTGGTCGACATCAGCTTTGCCGGGGTGCCCAACGCCCTGGCGCAGGTGCCGGCCGGCCGTCTCAAGGCACTGGCCGTGACGACGCCCAAGCGGGTACCGCAGCTGCCCGACGTGCCCACGATGCAGGAGGCTGGCGTCGCCGGCTACGAGGGTTCCGTGTGGCTGGCGCTGCTGGCACCCGCCAACACCCCGCGCGACATCGTCAACAAGCTCAACGCCGAACTCGCCAAGGTGATGGCGCAGCCCGACACCCGCAAGGCGCTGAACGACGCCGGCGTCGAGCCCTCCCTGTCCACCCCCGAGGCATTGCAGGCCTACATGGTTACGGAGATGGAGCGCTGGGGCAAGGTGGTCAAGTCGGCCGACATCAAGGCCGAATGATCGGCGGCCGACTGTGATCGGAGGACAAGGCGCCGTACCCGGCGCCATGTCGCACTCAACTGGCCCTGCCTGTGCGGCGGCGGGCTGCCCCGCCTAGAATGTCGGTCCCGCCGCCGTAGTTCAATGGATAGAACGAGCGCCTCCTAAGCGCTAGATGCAGGTTCGATTCCTGCCGGGGGCGCCAGGCAATGCCAGCCAGGGGGCTTCAGCCCTGGAGCATCCACACCCGTATCACCACCGCCCCGCTACCCGGCGGCAGCGAGTGCAGGGTGCCGACGAACACCCTCTGGTTCAGCCAGCCATGCGGTCCCTCGGGCGCGGTGACCTTCACATGCGAGAACGCGTACCGCGGCTGGCCCTCGGCTTCGTGGATGGTGACCTGGTTGTGGATGGTGAAGACGCTGCCGTCCTCATGCTGCATCTCGTAGAGCGCATCGAGTTCGCGTACGCCATCGGGACGCCACAGCTGCCGGTCGGCGCCGCCGGGCAGCACCGTGCCGCGCAGGCCCCGGGGCCCCTCGAAGGTGCCGCCGGTGATCGGGATGATGAAGCGCTCGCCGCCCGGGCCGCGGCCCATGGACTGGCGGGGCGTGGTGGTCACCCGCGCTTCCCAGGCCAGGGTGGGGGTGGGCGCGGCGGGGGCGGGAACGGAAGAAAAATCAGGCATGGCGTCTCGGGGCAGAGGTTTCAGGGCGGTCGCCCCGGCGGAAATCAGCGGGCAGGGGAAGGGCCACCAGGGCCCGCCCTCAGGCGCGCACGTAGCGTATCAGCGCGTCGCAGATGGATGCACGGCGCCGCTCGCGCACGTCCGGCGCAAAGAAGTCCGTGTCGAACAGGGCCTTGTACGCGGGGCGCGCCGCCACGTGGTAGTTGCACAGGCCGACGAAGGTGATGTAGACGTCCAGCGGCTCGAGCCCCGTGCGCATGCTGCCATCGGCCTGGCCGCGGCGCAGGTGGCGGTCCACCACCGCGAGGTTGGCCTGGTTGATCTGGCGGATGCGGTCGGACTGGCCCACCACAGGCACGCCGCGCAGGTTTTCCTGCAGCGACAGGCGGATGAAGTCCGGGTGGCGCATGAAATTGTCGAAGGCCGAGCCGGCCACGATCTCCATGGCCTGCAGCGGCGGCATGGCCTCGAGATCGCCGACATCCTGCGCGCCGCTGCGCACGATGCTGTAGGCATAGTCCAGCACCGCCTCGTACAGCCTCTCCTTGCTGCCAAAGTGGTAGTAGATCATCCGCTTGCTGGTGGCCATGCGGGCGGTGATCGCCTCGATGCGGGTGCCCTCGAAGCCGTAATTGGCAAACTCGGACAGCGCCACCTCGAGGATGTCGCGGACGACGGGATCCATGGGCGAAATGGTAACGGCCTCAGGCCGTCATCAGCGCGCGCAGGTCGGCGCAGAGCTGCAGGGCCGCGGCCTCGCTGTCCTTGCTGATCGCGGTGTAGCTGAAGAAGCCGTGGTTGAGCGTGGGGAACTCGCGCATCACCAGCTTCACCCCGTCCTCGCGCAGGCGCCGGGCATAGGCGAGGTTGTCCTGGTAGAGGAAGTCGTAGGGGCCGACGCCGATGATCACCGGCGCCAGGCCCTGGAGCGTCGCCGCGCGCAGCGGCGAGGCGCGCGGGTCAAGCGCCTTGCGCTCGGCGTCCTCGCCCAGGTACATGCGCTCCGGGCCCGGCTTGCCGCCGAGGTCGGTGGCGGCGTAGATCAGGAGCTGCGCCGCCAGCGCGATGCCCTGGTCACGCGCGAAGAGGGCGGCAGCGGCTGCGAGGTTGCCGCCGGCGCTGTCCCCGCCCACGGCCAGCGGCTTGCCTTCGCCGCCCAGGCGGGCCTTGTTCGCAGCCGCCCAGGCCAGCGCGGCCTCGGCGTCGTCGATGGCCGCCGGGAAGCGGTGCTCTGGCGCCAGCCGGTAGTCGACGTTGAGCACCACCACCCCGGCCTCGTTGGCCAGGCGGATGGCGTGGGCCTCGTGCGAGTCGAGGTCGCCCACCACCCAGCCGCCGCCGTGGAAGTACACCAGCGTGCCGGTCACCGGGCCGCTGACCGGGCGCACGATGCGCGCCGGGATCGGGCGGCCCGAGCCGGGCGGCGCGGGCAGCTCGATCGGCTCGATGCTGCCCTGCGGCAGCTGCGGCTTGGGGTAGAGGAAGGCGCGGATGTTGATCGCGCGCTCTCGGCTCACCGGCCCGTTGCCGCCGTCGTAGAGGCCGGGAATGCCCGATTCCTTCCACCGGCGCTCGATCTCCGCGATGGCCGGGTCGAGCGGCGCTTTGTCGGGGGCTTGTGTCATGTTCTCCCTTGGTGCTTGCGTGCGCGGCTTACTTGGCCGGCACCACGTCGATCAGGTCGACGACGAGCGACTGACCTGCCTGCGGCATCTTGATGTCGCTGGTGGCGAAGTAGCACACATGCACCGCAGCCACCGGCGCGAACCAGGCCAGTTCGACCGCCTGCGCGTAGACCTTCTTCCAGGCCGCCTCGGCCTTGTCCAGCGGCAGCAGGGCCGCCTCGTTCATCAGCCTGGTGAGCGTCGGGTCCTCGCTGCCGTAGGTGTTGAGGCTGCCCTTGGCATCGAGCGTCTGGAAGCGCGCCAGGTTGGGGACGCTGGAGTTGCTGTTGAAGACGAGCGCCGAGTAGGTCTTGTTGCGGCCCGCGGCCACCAGAGGACCGAAGCCCTGGTATTCCTCGGTGACGAACTTGATGCCAATGCGTTTGAGCTGGCCGGCGATGGCCTGGGTGAGGAAGCGGCTCAGCGTGTTGTTGATGTAGCCCACCTTCAGCTCGAAGCCGTTGGGGTAGCCGGCGGCCTCCATCAGCTGCTTGGCCTTGGCCAGGTCAAAGGGGTAGCGCTTCTCCAGCGCCGCGTCATAGCCCATGAAGCCGCGGCTTTGCAGCTGCAGCGAAGGCTCGGCGAAGCGGCCCAGCAGCGCCTGCGCGATCAACTTGCGGTCGATGGCATGGTTGATCGCCTGGCGCACGCGGATGTCCTTCAGGAAAGGCTGCACCTGGCCGTCGCGGTCCATCAGCACCAGGCCCGTCCAGCCGACCGGGTCGGACTGGATACGCATGTTCCTGGGCAGGTTGGCGGCGTTGGACTGCGCGGTCAGCGGGTCGGACACCAGCAGCTTGATCTGGCCGGCCTTCATCGCCTGGATGCCGGCGTTCTGGTCCTCGAAGACCGTGATGACCACCTTCTCCCACTTGATGCGCGACTTGTCGTAGTAGTGCTCGTTGGGCAGGTAGGTGTAGGTCTTGCCGGTGACGGTGGCGGTGTGGTCCAGGCGGTAGGGGCCGGCGCCGAAGGTCTGCGAGCCGAGCAGGTTGGGGCTGGCCAGGCCCTTGGGGCTGATAATGTAGCCGGCCAGCCAGTAGCCGTTGAACAGGGTGATCAGCGCCGGCTGCGGCACTGACACCTTGACCTTGAACTTGAAGCGGTCGATCACGTCGATGCCGGTCATGCTCGCCAGGTTGGCAGAGAAGGGGCCCTTCTTGGCGACGAAGTACTCGATGGACTTCTTGCAGGCCTCGGCGGTCACCGGCTCGCCGTCGCTGAACTTGGCGTCCTGTCGCAGGGTGAAGGTGGCTTCCTTCGAGTCAGCCGAGATCTCCCACGCCACGGCCAGCGCGGGCGCGAACTTGCCGTCGGCCAGGGTGCGCACCAGCGGCTCGTAGGCAGGCGCCAGGTTCAGGCCGGCACGGCCGTTGCCGCTGTTGGCCGGGTCCATGCTCTGGGGGATGAAGGCGCCGCCCACGGTCAGCACCCTGGCGCCGGACTGCGCATGGGCCGTCCCCATGAGGCCGCTGCCCAGGGCCAGGCCGGCGGCGGAGGCGCGCAGCACCGAGCGGCGGCCGATCAGGATGTCGTGGAAGTCGTTCATGGGGTCTTCTCCTCGTCGTTGGATGGGTGGGGCAATTCAGGCCGCGGCCTGCGCGCGGCGCGCGCGTTGCAGCAGCGGGTCGGGCACCGGCGCTGCGGCCAGCAGCGCCCGGGTGTAGGGGTGGGCGGGCGCGTCATGCACCTGGCGGGCGTCGCCCTCCTCGACGATCTCGCCGCGATAGAGGACGACCGTCCGGTGCGACACATGCCGCACCACGGTGAGGTCATGCGAGATGAACAGCAGCGCCAGGCCCATGCTGCGTTGCAGCTCATTGAGCAGATTGAGCACCTGGGCCTGCACCGAGAGGTCGAGCGCGCTCACCGGCTCGTCGCACACCACCAGGCGCGGGCGCGCGATGACGGCACGGGCGATGGCGATGCGCTGACGCTGGCCGCCCGAGAACTGCCCCGGGTAGCGTGCTGCGGTGTCGGCGGGCATGCCGACGCGCTCGAGCACCTCGGCGACACGGGCGCGGATCTCTTCGCGGCCGATGCCGGGCACGCCCAGCAGCGGCTCGCTCAGGGTCTGGCCGATGGTCAGCGCGGGGTTGAGGGAGCCATAGGGATCCTGGAACACCACCTGGATGTCGCGGCCCATCACCCGGCGGCGCGCGGCGGCGTCGCGGGTCAGGTCCTGGCCATCGAACACCACCCGCCCGGCCGAGGGTTGCACCATGCCCAGGATGACGCGGCCCAGCGTCGTCTTGCCGGAGCCGGACTCGCCCACCAGACCCACCGTCTCGCCGGCAGCGATGCGCAGGTCGATGTCCTTGAGCACAGTCACGCGGCGGCCGCCTGGCTGCGGGAACTCGACACGCACGCCCTCGACCTGGAGCAGCGGCGCGGACGATGCGGTGTTGTTGGCGCTCATGCTGATGCTCATGCCGGCGCCCCTTCCTCGACCAGGCCGGAGGCGGCCAGCACCTCGGACACGGTCGGCAGCGGCTGCCCAGGCACCGCGCCATGCGGGTTGGCCGCCAGCAGTGCCCTGGTATAGGGATGCTGCGGCCGGTGGAACAGATCCACCACGTCCGCGGACTCGAGCACGCGCCCGTGGCGCATCACCAGGGCCCGGTCGCACAGGTCCGCCACCACGCCCCAGTCATGGGTGACGAGGATGACCGCCATGCCGCGCTCGCGCGAGAGTTGCCGCAGCAGGCCCAGGATCTCGGCCTGCACTGTCACATCCAGCGCGGTGGTGGGCTCGTCGGCGAGCAGCACGCGCGGCTCGCGCGCCAGGGCGCGGGCGATGCCCACGCGCTGCGCCATGCCGCCGGAGATCTGGTGCGGGTAGCGGCGCGCCACCTGCTCAGGGTCGTGGATCTTCACCGCCTGCAGCAGGCCGATCACGCGCGCCTGCACCTCGGCGGCGGTGCCGGGGTGCTGCAGCCGTACCACCTCCGCCAGCTGCTGGCCGATGGTGAAGCAGGGGTCCAGCGCCGACATCGGCTCCTGGAAGATCATGCCGATGGTGGAGCCGCGCAGGGCCGACAGGCGGCCGGTATCGCCCAGGTCGATCGCCTCGCCGCCCATCACCAGCGTGCCGCCCATCACCAGCGTGCCGCCGTTGACCTGCGTGCCCGGCGGCAGCAGGCCCAGCAGCGAGAGGCTGGTCAGCGTCTTGCCGCTGCCCGACTCGCCGACGATGCCCAGGGTCTCACCTGCGGCCAGGTCGAAGCCGACGCCGTGCACCAGCGTGCGGTCGCCCGCCGCGACCTGCAGGCCTCGAAGAGAAATCAGGCTGCCGGCGGGCGCGTCCGTGACTGCCGCCGGCTGCTGCACGCGGGCGCGGCTGGCAACGGCGGGGCGCGACCAGGCCTCGGTGGAGGCATCGCGCAGGCTGTCTCCCAGCAGGCCGAAAGCGAGGATGGTGAGCGCCACCACGCCCCCCGTCGGCAGCAGCAGCCAGGGGTGGTCGTTCAGGCTGGACGAGGCCTCGAAGATCATGCCGCCCCAGGTTGGCGCCGGCGGCGCCACGCCCAGGCCCAGGAAGCAGATGCCGGTCTGCACGATGACCGCGATCGCGCTGAACAGCGACAGCTGCACGATGACCGGGCCGATGATGCGAGGCATCACATGGCGCGCGATGATGTAGCCGTCACTCAGGCCGCACAGGCGCGCCGCGGCGATGTACAGCTCCTCGCGCACGGCCAGCGTCACGCTGCGCATCACGCGCGAAATGCCCGCCGACCCCAGGATGCCCAGCGTCACCATCGCGGGCAGCATGCTCTGACCGAACACGGCCAGCACTGCCAGCAGGATCAGGATGGTCGGCATCGACTGCAGCAGGTTCACGACCTGCTGCACGACACGGTCCCACCAGCTACCGAAGTAGCCCGCGCTCACGCCCAGGGCGATGCCCAGGCCGCCAGCGACCAGCACCGCCTCGAGCACGCCCAACAGGGTCGGTGCGGTGCCATGCATCAGCCGGCTCGCGACGTCGCGCCCGAGGGCGTCGGTGCCGAGCCAGTACTCGGCGCCCGGGCCTTGCTTGACCGCCAGCAGCTCCTGCTCAAGCGGGTCATGCGGCGAGATCACACCGGCCGACACCGCCACCACCAGCAGCAAGGCCAGCCAGGCGAGCGCGACCCAGGCCAGGGGACGCCGCAGCAGCCGTGTCCAGAGCCCGGCGTTCACCGCACCCTCACCTTCGGATTGAGCCAGCCGTAGCTCAGGTCGACGAGCAAATTGATCACGATCGTGATGAGCGTGAAGTACAGCGTGACGCCCTGCAGGATGGCAACGTCCTTGCTCTGGGCCGCGCTCACCGCCAGGCTGCCCAGGCCCGGCAGCACGAAGACGCGCTCGACGAAGACGGTGCCGCCGATGCCAGCGATCAGCACCAGACCCAGCACGGTGACCACCGGCAGCGCCGCGTTGCGCAGGCCGTGCTTCCACACCACCACCCGCTCGGGCACGCCGCTGGCGCGCAGCGCGCGGATGAAGTCGCGGCCCATGACATCGGCCATGGCGTCGCGTGTCTGCTTGGCCACGCTGGTGATCGAGTACATCGACACCGACAGCACCGGCAGCACCAGCGACAGCAGCCACTCGATCGGCGAATCGGCAAACCGGGTGTAGCCGGTGGCCGGCAGCCACTGAAGCCAGACCGCGAACACCGAGATCAGCACCAGCGCCAGCCAGAAGGAGGGGAACACCAGGCCCAGCAGCGAGAACAGGTCGATCGCCCGCCCCACCCAGCCGCCGCGCAGCGCGCTGGCCACCCCCAGCAGCAGGCCGGCGCCCACGCACACGATCAGCAGGCCGGACAGGATGCACAGCGAGACGGCCAGCCGCTCGTTGAGCAGGTCGGCCACCCGCTCCTGCGTGAAGAAGGACACCCCGAGGTCGCCCTGGACGGCCAGGGTCAGCCACTGCCCGTACTGGGCCAGCAGCGGCCGGTCGAGGCCCAGCTGGACACGCAGGGCCTCGTACTGCTCGCGGGGCGCGTCGGCGCCGACGATGGTGGCCGCCAGGTCGCCAGGGGCCAGGTGGTTGAGGATGAAGGCCAGCAGGGTCACCGCCACCACGAGGGGCAGGGAGGCGAGCAGGCGGCGCAGGGCGATGGCAAGCAAGTCAGATTCCTGATTAATGTACGTTTCAGTACATATAGTCATTGTGTTTTTGTACCGAGTCGTACAGCAATGCGGGTTTTCCCGCGGCCGGGCCGGACAGGGTCGCGCCCGGCCGCAGGGACGCCACAGTCGACTGGGCCAGACGGGGACGTGCGCAGAGTCCTCCCGCCGTCCTACAGGCCTGGAGCTCGAGCCGGGGGAGGATCTCGCCCCCAGACCCGTCCACCGCCACAAGCGGCAGGGCGGCACCGACAGCAAGAGAGAGACAGGCCCGAGGACTCCATGACCCAGACCCAATACCGCATCGAGAGCAACCGCCCGCTGGCCGGCCGCTTCGGCAGCCTTCCGCCGCTCACCCCTGACCAGCCCCTGTTGGTGGGCAGCCGGGGCCTGGCCGTGGCCCTGGCGGCCAAGAGCTTTCGGGCCGAGTCCGGCCAGGAGATCCGCGTGGTGCACGTGCCCACGGGTGAGATCGTCTTCCGCAAGCAGGAGGACGGCCGCGAGGCCGACGCCTGATCGAGCGCCGCAGCAACGCTCGACGAAGAACCGATCGGACGCCGGGCCCTAGCGGGCCGGGGCGCGCAGCGTGCGGCTCAGCAGCACCACCGGGATGAGTCCGACCAGCACCAGCGCCAGCGAGGGCAGCGCCGCCTCACCCAGCCGCTCGTCGCGCGCCAGCTGGTAGGCGACCACCGCCAGGGTGTCGGTGTTGAACGGCCGCAGCACCATGGTGGCCGGCAGCTCCTTCATGACATCGACAAACACCAGCAGCGCCGCGGCGATGGCCGAGCGCCGCAGCAAGGGCCAGTGCACCCGGCCCGCCAGGCGCCAGCCGGCCACGCCCAGCATGCGCGCGGAGTCGTCGACCGAGGCCGGGATGCGCGCGTAGCCGCTCTGCACCGACTGCAGCGCCACCGACATGAAGCGCACCAGGTAGGCCCACAGCACGCCCAGCACCGTGCCGGTGACCCAGAAGGACAGCGGCCAGGCCGGCAGCATCGCCTGCAGCCCGCCCACCGGCAGCAGCAGGCCGACGACGATCACGGCGCCCGGGATGGCATAGCCCAGGCCCGCCAGCTGCACGACGCCGCGGGTCAGCGCGTCCTGCCGCTGGCGCAGGGCGAATCCAAGCGCAAGCGCCACGCCGACAGCCAGGACGGCAGCGATGGCCCCCAGGCGCACGCTGTTGAAGGTCCAGTACCCGAAGCGCTCCCAGGGCAGCGCCGCCTCCGCGAGCAGCAGCGGCCGCAGCATGAACAGCACCGGCAGCACGAAGCCCGCCAGCACCGGCAGGCCGCAGAGCACCCAGGCCAGGACCGCGCGGCCGCCGGCCAGCCGCACCGGCTGCGCTTCGGCCGAGCCCGCCCGCGACCCGCGCAGCGACGCAAACCGCAGCCGACGCTGGGCCCGGTGCTCCAGCCACAGCAGCAGCGCCACCAGAACCAGCAGCACAGTGGCCAGCTGCGCCGCGGCGAGCCGGTTGTCCATGGCCAACCAGGCCTTGTAGATGCCGGCGGTGAAGGTCTGGATGCCGAAGTAGCTCGCGACGCCGAAATCCGCCAGGGTCTCCATCAGCGCGAGCGCCACACCGGCGGCCACGGCCGGCCGCGCCAGGGGCAGCGCCACCTCGAGGATGCGCCGGCGCAGCGGCGCACCCAGCAGGCGGGCCGCCTCCATCAGGTGCGCGGCGCGCTCGGACAGCGCGGTGCGCGCCAGCAGGTAGACATAGGGGTAGAGCGTGAAGATGAAGACCCAGGCCGCCCCGGGCAGGTTACGCACCTCGGGGAAGACGCGGCCTTCCAGGCCGAAGCTGGCACGGATCCAGGCCTGCAGCGGCCCGCTGAACTGCAGGAAGTCGGTGTACGCGTAGGCCACCACATAGGCCGGCATGGCCAGCGGGAGCAGCAGCAGCCACTCGAAGCTGCGGCGGCCGGGAAAGTCGAACAGCGTGACCATGGCCGCGCCCGCCGTGCCCACCAGGGCCGTCCCCGCCGCCACTGACAGGCACAGCAGCAGGCTGGCGCCTGTGTAGCGAGGCAGCACGGTGGCGGCCATCTCGCGCAGGATGCCGGCACTCTGCGCGTCCCATTGCCACCAGGCCGCGAGCACGCCGCCGACCGGCAGCAGCAGCACCGCGGCCAGCAGCAGCAGGGGCAGGTCGCGGAGGCGGCGTGGGGTCATCACAAATGAGAATTGTATGCATCTAGAATCGGGCTCATGCATCTGGAGTTGTCGCAGCTGAGCGTCCATTACCCCGGCGCGGCGCGCCCGGCCGTGGAGGCCGCGGCCTTCGGCCTGCGCCGCGGCGACATCGGTGTGCTGATCGGCCCCTCGGGCTGCGGCAAGACCACGCTGCTGCGTGCCATCGCCGGCCTCGAGCGAGCCAGCGCGGGCGAGATCCGCATCAGCGGCCAGGTGGTGGGCAGCGGCAGCGTGCATGTGCCGCCCGAGGCCCGCCGCATCGGCATGGTGTTCCAGGACTACGCGCTCTTCCCCCACCTCGACGTCGGCCGCAACATCGCCTTCGGCCTCGACCGCCTGCCGCGCGCGGAGCGCGCCGCCCGGGTGGCCGAGGTGCTGGCCCTGGTCGGCCTGCCGGGCCTCGAGCGGCGCATGCCGCATGAGCTCTCGGGCGGGCAGCAGCAGCGCGTGGCCCTGGCCAGGGCGCTGGCGCCGCGGCCCGAGCTGCTGCTGCTCGACGAGCCCTTCTCCAACCTCGACGTCGACCTGCGCGAGCGCCTGGCGCATGAGATCCGCGGCATCCTCAAGGCCGCCGGCGCCACCGCCCTGTTCGTGACGCATGACCAGCTCGAGGCCTTTGCGATTGGCGACGCGATCGGGGTGATGCACCAGGGCCGGCTGGAGCAGTGGGACGACGCCTACTCGCTCTACCACCGCCCCGCCACCCGGTTCGTGGCCGACTTCATCGGCCATGGCGTGTTCACGCCGGCCCGCATCCGCGAGGAAGACGGCAAGGTGGTGGTGGACACGCCGCTGGGCGCGCTGTCCGACGTGGCCGAGTGCCCCCTGCCCTGCGCCTTTTCAGGCGGCGAGTGCGACGTGCTGCTGCGGGCCGACGACATCCTGCATGACGACGATGCGCCGGTGAAGGCCGAGATCGTCCGCAAGGCCTTCCGCGGCTCGGAGTTCCTCTACACCCTGCGCCTGGCCAGTGGCCAGGAGGTGCTGGCCCATGTGCCCAGCCACCACGACCACAAGCTGGGCGAGTGGATCGGCATCCGGCCGCAGGTGGACCATGTGGTCACCTTCAACCGGGCCTGCCCGGTGCATGGCACTGACCTCTGCCAGATGCCTTGTGCGACGCGGCCGGTAGCCGGGCCTGCCGGTATCCACAACCAAGCGCCCGAGCGCGCAGCCGGCCAACCGGTTCTGGGCTCGCCGGCTCAGGCCTGAGCGCGCGGCGAGGCCACGGCGAGATACGGGGCCACCTGCTCGCGCAGGTGGCGGGCATGGGCCGCCAGGTTGGCCAGCGCCGTCACGCAGTAGTCGTCGTTGGCCATCAGCACGGCAGGCACGGCCGAGGTCGCCACCAGCCGGTCCGAATCCGCATGGGCGCCGATGTACACCCCTGGGTAGTCGCGGTTCAGATTGGCCCGCAGCGCCAGCCGGTACGCATCCTCGGCGAAGGCAGCCTCTGGCAGGCCGACGTCACAGAACAATTCCGCCATCAGCGTGTGCGGGTCCAGGCGCCAGGCCAGCGTGCCGCCCTCGAGCACGCAGGCCGCCTCGGCCATCGCCTGGTCAGCAGCCTCGGCACTGCCAAGGAGTTGCGTGAGCGACCGCAGGAGCGCGTCATCGAAGTCGCGGCTGGCCTGTTCGGCCATCCGCTCCAACTGGTGGGACAGGTCGGCGCTCATTTCGGCTGCCCTCCCCCTTGCGGGCCGTGGTCGTCTCGACGCGTCCTGGCCTGGTACTTGGCGTCCATCAGCGCACGGTTGCGATCGCGGCGGGACACGATCTCGTCGTGAATGCCGGGCTCCCTGCGCGTGAGCTGTTCATTCACCAGCATGCCCACGCCCCAGAGCCCGACAAGCAGGCCGTCGCTCACCACCCCGCGGACCCAGGAGGTGTTGGTGCCCTCGGCCACGTTGCCCGTCAGGGCCTCGAGCACCAGGATGGGCACCAGGATGCAGGCCGCTCGCTTCACGAGGTGCTTGAACTCCGGCCAGGCCTCGCCGCTGCTGCTGCAGAGCCTCTCCAGGCCCGGCGCCAGGCGCCTCGCCGGCACGTAGGGCTCATCGGAGGACTCATCGGCGTTCAGGAGTGGCTCGGCCGTGCCGGCAGCGCGGCGGCTGTCCTCGGCGGTACCACCGCCAGCGGCGGTGGGTGGGGAGGGCCGCGCCCCCCGGCGGATGTCCTCCACCGCGCCGAGCACGTCGATGCCGATCAGGCCGGCAAGACCCGCCATGGGGCGCAGGCAGTAGGCCGCCGCCGCCGCCAAGAGGCTCCGCACATCGGTCAGCTCGTGGATGTGCTGCAGCATCGCGCGGGTGGAGGCCTCCGTCCTGCCGTCCAGCCAGGGCAGGTCGCGGGTGAAGGCGAACATCCGGTGCGACGCAACACCCAGGGTCGCGAAGGTGCCGTAGAGCCGGCGCGCAGCCAGCTTGCCCTCGACGCCGTTCACGAAGAAGGTCGCCGAGAGGAGTGAGCCGAGGAAAGGCCAGTACTGGACGCCGACCTTGAACTTGCCCATGTCCGTGTCGAGCATGTGGACAGCGGTGCCGTCAGCGCTTTCTTCGACGGCGGCCGTCCACCCCGGCAGCATCTCCGAGGTGCGCAGCATGCGCTGCACCGGAATGGACGAGGCCACCATGGCGAGCGCGGCCAGCGTGACATCGTGCAGGGCGGGGGCCCGGTGCGGGGTACCGGCGGCGCTTCCCTCGGGCGGGGCGGTGAGGTGCATGAGGGCGGTGTTGAAGACGACGAACGAGGCGCCGTAGGCCGCGAGCGAGGACGGGGTCTGGGCCAGGAAGTCGCACAGGCGCCCCATCCACCCCGCCAAGCGCACGGTGCTCGGCGAAATGTCGTGGCGCGCCAGGGCACGCGCCGTGCTCGCTGCGCGCTCGGGGTCCGACTTGACCACGAAGCGCGGCAGGAGGTCCTGATAGGCCCTGCCCAGCTCCCGCACCTTGGTGGAATCAGCCGGCTTCAGGAAGGGGGGCAGCGGCGCAGCCGATGGGTGTCCCTTGACGTCCAGCGCAACGTTGACCGCTGCCGCCAGGCGCTCCACGGCGGGGGGCGCAGCCGCCGCTGCGACGGAGGAGCCCACATGCATCCTGAGCGCGGCCTCACCGGGCAGACGCTCTGGCGCGGCGTGGTCCAGGCCATCCACGGTGGCACCGGCCATGGAAGTGGTGATCGGCCCCGCTTTGGCTGCAGGACGCAGCGGCCCGTGGGATTTCGCGCCGGCCTTGTGGTCCTCTGGCAGTTCGTCGGGACCGTCCATCTGGTCCCCGACCACGGTCAGTTGCTTCCTGATGTCACGCGGCTGGAGGCCCTGGCCATCGTCATCCCCATCCGAGAGTCGATCGTCCCCTCGGCTGGACAGGCGCGCCGAGTCCTGCACGTGCTTGCCGGTGGCCTCATGGACACGCACGACGGCACCCGCCTGGCGCTGGGCACCAGCTGGCGTCACCGGGGCCGGGGAGGAATGCAGGGCGGACGAAGCGTCGCTGTGCTTGCTTTCGGCGCTGCTCGGGCTTTCGGGGGGGTCCGCCACTGGCAACGCGGCAGGTCGCATCGCCCTGCTACTGCTACTGCTACTGCTGCTTCTGCTGCCAATACCTGCGCCGCCGGTCTGGATGCCGGGAGTCTGCGCGAGGGGGATCGGCGGCGCCCCCGTTGACCGCTGTCTGCGTGGCGGAAGGGTGCTGGAAGACGGAAGGATGCTGGAAGCTCGCGTCGGCGGCAGGGCACTCACCAGAACCCGCTGAGTAGAGGAGGAAGGCCACGCTGAACCCGGAGATTCAAGCCCCTGTGAAGAAGCGGCTGGCATGACCGCAGTTCTCTGAGGCACAGAGGCCGCGCCGGGAGCCCCTGGAGGCGTCGATACGGGCGGCGCGCCCGCGCCTGGCGTGGCCGTCTTGTTGTCTGTTGTAACCGATGTCCGCTCGTGGGTCTGCTGCCTGCTGCCCCTCGCGAGACTGGTCATCGACAAGTGAACGCCGTTGTTATCCATGCTGAAGCCCTCCTGGTGTGGGGAAGCCCCTCACACCGGAGGGACCAGGCGGACTAGTAACGGCGTTCAGCGCCGCATCCGGCGCGCGTCAATCGCTCGCAAGACCCTCGCCGGCTCGCAAGGCCTGCACGCATGCGTGCAATTCAGCTGCCCAGGCGCGGCGATCACGGCCGCCGCAGCGCTCGGGCGCGCCGAAGCGGACCACGGCCACCACCGGCGGGCCGCTGAGGGTGCGCCAGGCCGAGCCGACCAAGGTGTCCTCGTCCACGTAGCAGGGCGTGAAGCTGGGTGCCCGGCTGGCCGCATCGAGGAAGCTGAGCGCCACCGGCTGCACCGGGGCGTCGACCGAGACCGCCGCCTGCAGCAGGTTGGCATGGAACGGCAGCAGGGTGCGGCCGTCGCCGGTGGTGCCCTCGGGGAAGACCGCCACCACCTGGCCCTCGCCCAGCGCGCTGGCCATGCGGTGCACCACCCGCATCGCGTCGCGGCGCGAGGCGCGCTCGATGTAGAGCGTGCCCGCGCCGGTAGCCATGCGGCCGACGACCGGCCAGTGGTGCACGTCAGCCTTGGAGACGAAGCGGCAGAATCGGGCCGCGTGCATCACCAGGATGTCCAGCCAGGAGATGTGGTTGGCCACCAGCAGCAGCGGGCCGTGGGCGCCGGGCTCGCCCTGCACCTCGAGCCGGATGCCGAAGGCCCGCAGCATGCCGAGGGACCAGGCGGTGACCCGGGCCTCGCGCTGCTGGGGCGACAGGCGGGGGAAGAGGAAGACGATGGTCAGCCACCCGGCGGCCACCTGGGCCAGCACGCGCAGCAGGCGCCACAGGGCGCGAGGAAACCGCAGCAGTTGCAAGACAGGGCCCCGGCTCAGGCGGCGGAGGCGCCGGCCACCAGGGCGGCGTCATCAGCGCCCTGATAGGCGACCTGTCCTCCCACGACCGTCCAGCGCACCTGGCCCGGCAGCTCATAGCCGGCAAAGGGCGTGTGCCGCCCCTGGCTGCGCAGGCGCTCGCCGTCGACCGCCCAATGGGCCTGCGGGTCGAACACGCACAGGTCGGCCACGCCGCCTTCGACCAGCTGCCCGCAGCTGGCCTGCAGCGTGCCGAGCGCGCCGCCCAGGACGCGGGCCGGCTCGCTGGTGACCACGGCCAGGGCGCGGGTCAGGCCGACGCCGCTGTCCTGGCCCCAGCGGCAGGCCAGGGACAGCAGCAGCTCGAGGCCGGTGGCGCCGGGCTCGGCCTCGGCGAAGGGCAGGGTCTTGGCGTCGGCGTCGACCGGGGTGTGGTCGGACACCAGGGCGTCGATGGTGCCGTCGGCCAGGGCCTCGCGCAGTGCCTCGCGGTCACGCTGCTGTCGCACCGGCGGCGACAGCCGCAGGCGGGCGTCGAAGTAGCCGATGTCGGTGTCGGTCAGGTGCAGGGAGTTGATGCTCACGTCGCAGGTGACCGGCAGTCCGGCGGCCTTGGCCTGGCGCACCAGCTCGACGCCGGCGGCGCTGGACAGGCGGCACAGATGCACGCGGGCGCCGGTGGACTTGACCAGCTCGAAGATGGTGAACAGGGCGATCGTCTCGGCGGCGACCGGCACGCCGGCCAGGCCCAGGCGGGTGGCCAGCGGGCCGCTGGCGGCCACGCCGCGGCCCAGGTGCATGTCCTGCGGCCGCAGCCAGACGGTGTGGCCGAAGGTGGCGGCATATTGCAGCGCCCGCTGCAGCACCTGGGTGTTGCCCAGGGCGACGTCGGCATGGCTGAAGCCGACGCAGCCGGCCTCGGTGAGTTCGGCCATCTCGGTCAGCACCTCGCCCTTGAGGCCGCGGGTCAGCGCGCCGAGCGGAAAGACGCGTGCCAGGTGCAGCTTCTCGGCGCGCATGCGGAGCATCTCGACCAGGCCCGGCTCGTCGAGCACCGGGTCGGTGTCGGGCGGGCACACCAGGCTGGTGACGCCGCCGGCCACCGCGGCGCCCATCTCGCTCTCGAGCATGCCCTCGTGCTCGTGGCCCGGCTCGCGCAGGCGCGCCGCGAGATCGACCAGGCCCGGGGCGACGATGCAGCCGCGCGCGTCGAGCGTCTTGTTGGGGGTGAAGCCCTCGGGCGCGCCGCGCAGCGAGACGATGCGGCCTGCGGCGATTGCGACATCCGCGTGCGTGTCGAGGTTGCTGGCGGGGTCGATCACCCGCCCGTTCTTGATCAGGATCTTCATGGGTGTCCCTCAGGCCTCATTCCCGGCCACGATGCTCATGACGGCCATGCGGACCGCGATGCCGAAGGTGACCTGCGGCAGGATCACGCTCTGCTTGCCGTCGACGACCGCGGAGTCGATCTCGACGCCGCGGTTGATCGGCCCCGGGTGCATCACGATGGCGTCGGGCTTGGCCAGCTGCAGCTTCTCGGGCGTGAGGCCGAAGCTCTTGAAATATTCCTGCGAGGACGGCAGCAGCGCGCCCGACATGCGCTCGTTCTGCAGGCGCAGCATGATGACCACGTCGCAGCCGCGGATGCCCTCTTCCAGGTCATGGAAGACGCGCACGCCCATCTCGCGCATGTCGCCGGGCACCAGGGTCTTGGGGCCGACCACGCGCACCTCAGGGCAGCCCAGGGTGGTGAGCGCGTGGATGTCCGAGCGGGCCACGCGCGAGTGCAGCACGTCGCCGACGATGGCCACCGTGAGGTTGGTGAAGTCTTTTTTGTAGTGCCGGATGGTGTACATGTCCAGCAGGCCCTGGGTCGGGTGGGCGTGCCGGCCGTCACCGGCGTTGACCACATGCACATGCGGCGCCAC
>JACCDX010152185.1_pt1 | contig 21919 bp, 18 predicted proteins | sample 7449681 | NCBI WGS metagenome assembly JACCDX01 (sample SAMN15323450, study PRJNA562643) | freshwater metagenome | isolation source: river surface water | place: USA:Blue River Watershed | collected 2017-08-18
ATGCAAACGGCCATGGCCTTGTTTGACGCCATCTTGCAAGTGCGCTGAACGGAGCCCTTATGAAAATCTCCACCTCATTCCTGTTTGACCGCGCCACCGAGCGCATGAGCACCATTCAGAACAAACTGGCCACCACGCAAGCCCAAATGGCCGAGTCCAAGCAAATCCTGTCGCCCAGCGATGCGCCTGACCAGGCCGCAGCCATCCAGCGCCTCAAGGGCGAGGTGCAACGCCAGGACAGCCACACCCGCACTCTGGAGGTGGCCATGCGCCGTTACACCGCCGAAGAAACCGCCCTCTCCTCGTCCAACGACATCCTGATCCGGATGAAAGAGCTGGGCTTGCAAGCCGCCAACGACACCTTGGGTCCTGACGACCGCAAAATCATCTCGGTCGAAATGAAGGCCCTGCGCAGCCAATTGCTCAGCCTGGGCAACACCCGAGACGACAGCGGCAACTACCTGTTCTCTGGCACCCGGGTCAACACCCCCGCCTTTGCCGAAGACAGCCCGGGGCATGTTCAATACCAGGGCGATCAAACGCAGACACGTATTCCTGCCGGTGTGGAACGCACGGTGCAGTTCACCCGTGCAGGCACAGACGTGTTCACCCGCGTGGTTCGCGCCAATGGCGAAAGCGTTGGTTTCTTTGACGCGCTGGATCAAATGATCACCGCCACGGAAAACAGCCAGACCAGTAAAATTCAGCAAGGCATCGCTGACCTGACGCAAATGCACAACAACCTGACCCTGGCCCAAGCCCAGAACGGGTCGGACCAAACCGTGGTCCAGTCTCAGCTGGATGTGTTGTCAGAAACCGCGCTGCGCCTGAAATCCACCTTGTCAGAAATCGAAGACCTGGACTACGCCGAAGCCGTGACACGCATGAACAAGGAAATGATGGCCCTGGAAGCAGCCATGGGCAGTTTCTCGAAGATATCGGGGTTGACACTTTTTGACTACATCAGAAGTTAATCAAAACCCGACGGCTCAAGAACTGAACTTTCATGTCGAATCAGTGAATTGACCTTAGTCGACATTTCCCAACAGAGATCCTCCCCTCATGGCCACCACCAGCGCAAGCAACATCATCAACACGCTCGGCGCAGGCTCGGGCATCGACATCAAGACGCTGGCTGAAAACCTGGTCAACGCCGAAAAGGCACCACGCAAAGAGCGCATCGACGCCAAAATCACTCAGACCGAGGCCAAAATCTCGGGCTACAGCGCCATTAAATTTGCCCTGTCCGAGCTCAAAACCGCCTTCGGCAAACTCAACGACGCCAGCGACTTCAGCTCCATCCAACCCAGCAACACCCAGCCTGCTGCATTCGGGGTGACCGCCAGCAGCAGTGCCGAGGCGGGCAACTACAGCATCAACGTCCAAAAAATTGCGCTGGCCCAGCGTACCGCCAGTGAAACTTTTGCTGCCCGAGACACCCAACTCAATGGAAACCAGCCCTTCAACCTGAATTTGACCTTGGGCGGCATCAGCAAAGGGGCCATCACCGTCAGCACGCCCACACCAGCAGGCATGGTCAGTGCCATCAACGGTGCCAAACTGGGCGTGACGGCGCAGCTCATCAACACGGGCAGCGGCTACAACGTGGTGCTGACTGGCGACACAGGTGCATCCCAGACTTTCAGCATGACCACCACAAGCACGGTGGCCACCACCAGCAGCGTGACCACCCACACCGCTGACAGCTTGGTGGTGACCGCCGGGGCGAATGCCACTGCGGTCAGCGTCACATACCCCGACCCAAACACACCTGCCAACACCATCACCCTCCCCCTGAGCCAAGGCAATGACGGTCTTTGGCGACCTGCCGCTGGAGCCACACTGCCCCCTACCTCGACCGTGCTCAGCACCTCGGCCACCAAACCTGCCGCTGTCTTCAACCAGAGCCTGCAAACCGCCCGAGACGCTGAATTCGAAGTCAACGGCCTGGCTGTGAAACGCAGCACCAACAGCATCAGCGATGTGATCGAAGGTGTAACCCTGGACTTGTACAGCGCCACCACTGGCGCAGCCCGTCTGGACTTGAACCGGGACACCGCAGGCATCAAAGACAACATCCAAGGCCTGGTCACGGCTTACAACGATTTTGAAGCCAGCCTGAAAATCCTGGGCGACAAAGCCAGTGAGGTGGAAGAATTTGGCGGTGCGCTGGCCGGAGAAAGCTTGCTGCAAACCGTGCGCACACAGGTCCGGGGTCTGATCACTGCCACATCGACCACCCCCGGCACCACCATCAAAGCTGGCCGTGATGTGGGCCTGAGCATCGATCGCAACGGCAAACTGACTCTGGACGAAGCCAAACTGGGCACCGCCCTGCAAAACAACTTTGCCGAGGTGTCCACCATGTTCAGCGCGGGCACCAACAATCAAAGCATTTACAGCCCGGCACCAGCAGGCTTGGCCGGTGAAGCCATCAACAGGATCGAGAAAATGCTGTTGAGTACAGGCCTGATCGAGACTCAAAGCAAAAATGCCAGCACGCAGATCACCAAATACAAAGAAGAGCTGACCGTGCTAGAAGACCGCATGGAAAAACTCATGACCCGTTACATGAAGCAGTTCAGCGTCATGGAAAGCATTGTGGGCAACAGCAACAGCATGCGCACTAGCCTCAAAGGTACTTTCGAAAGCATGATGAAGTCCTACGGAAATTGAGCCCACCAACCCGCGAAAAATACCTATCGGCTCTCGCAGGTCGGTGTCAATGTGAAACTGACCAAGCAGGGCGTAAAGCACCCTAACGGCAAATTTTTGCCATTATTTTCAAAAAACCGCTCAAGTCTTGGCTGCTACTGCCGAATCACAGTCACGATACCCCCATATTGGCCCATAAATTGGCCTTAAGTCAGTTCTGTCAGGGGGGGTGCCTGGATCAAAGGACAAGACCATGAGCAACGACATCATCCCCAGCAAACTGCCCCCGGCCCCGGTCCATACCACCGTGGCAGCGCCCCAAACTGCCAGCGCCTCAGAGGCCGCCAAGCCCCAACCGGTAGAAACGCCTAAGCCAGTCCCGGAGGCTAAACCAGACCTGCACGAAACACGCCGCGCCATGGAAGAAACCAGCGAACAACTGAACCAGCAGATGCAACGCAACAGCCGCGACCTGAGCTTCAGCGTGGACGATGTGTCCAACAAAATCGTCTTGACGGTAAAAAACAAAGAAGGCGAAGTCGTGCGACAGATACCGAATGAAGTGGTACTGCGCGTGGCCCAAAGTCTGGACAACGTCAAGGGCCTGATGCAAGACGAAAAGTCTTGAAATTTGCAAAAAGTTTGCAGACAGCCCTCAAGCTTTTTGCGCAGCTTCCGAATCACCTCTTAACAAAGATTCACTTCAGGCTCTTTGTACCAACCAGGCAGGTCCTACTCCCTTCGGGTTCCTGCCAACCTTTTGAAATATCTCTTCAAGGAGTAAGACCATGTCAGTCATCAACACCAACGTGAATTCCATCGTTGCACAAAACGCCGCTACTGTCTCGGGCCGTTCCATGGCCAAGGCCATGGAGCAGTTGTCTACAGGTAAACGCATCAACACAGCTGCTGACGATGCCGCAGGTTTGGCCATCTCGAGCCGTGCCACTTCGCAAATTCGCGGCTTGGACCAAGCTGTGCGCAACGCCAATGATGGCATCTCCATGTTGCAAACCGCCGAAGGTGCCATGGTTGAAGTGACCAACATGTTGCAGCGCATGCGTGAGTTGAGCGTTCAGTCTGCCAACGACACCAACACCGCCGACGATCGTGCATATTTGGATTTGGAATTTCAGCAACTCAAGGCAGAAACCGACCGCATCATCAGCAACACACAATGGAACGGTGTGAACGTGTTGGATAAAACATTTACCAACAACACAACAGCTGGCAAGTTCGTTTTTCAAGTTGGTGCTAACGCTAACCAAACCATTTCCCATACCATTGATGTATTTGGTCTGGGAACCAATGATGGTTCTGGTGCATCAATCAGTGCAACCGCTACTGAAGTTACTGCTGCTACGGCCTCAACAATTGAGGTCAGCACTTTGACCGTTGCTGGAACTTATGCTGCCGGCGACAAAATTACCGTTAATTTGAATCAAAATGTATTTCAATACACAGTTACGGATGCTGATGCTGCTGGTGGTAGTAACACTGTAGCTACGAACCTCGCAGCTGCTTTAGATCTGCGATTTGAGGATGGCTTTGAGGCTTCTGTGAGTGGTGCGGGCGTAGTAAAGATCACCCTGGATGCTAGTGCTGGCACGACAACAGGTAACAGCTTCACTCTTACCGCTGGCTCAACAGATGGTGAATGGGATGATATTGAATCTTTGAGCATACTTACCCAAGCCACTTCAAACACTGCTGTAAGCACTTTGGATGTGGCTGTGGCATCAGTGAACAAAGCCCGCGCTGAGATTGGCGCAGTCATCAACCGCTTGACTTATGCTGCAGATAACCTGACCAACGTATCTCAGAATGCTGAGGCTTCTCGAAGCCGGATTCTGGATACGGATTATGCAAAGACCACGACAGAGCTGGCCCGAACCCAGATCATTCAGCAAGCTGCCACCGCCATGTTGGCTCAAGCCAACCAGCAGCCACAAAATGTGCTGTCACTGTTGCGTTAATCCAAACAGCCAACGGTCAGAAGGCCCCGCCAAGCGGGGCCTTTTTTATGGGCTCACGTCAAAAGCCTCAGGCTCAAGCCCATTGATGAGCCGCTGGTACATGAGCTGGTAGGCAGATTCCAATTGCCGCGCAGTGGCCGCCGTGTCGAACACCGGACTGCTTTGGCGTGCCAAAGCCGTTTTTTCGCGCAAAGCACGGAGCTCGTCTGGAGAGTCCAGCAACTGGTTGATCTTGGCTTCGTAGTCCAACGGGTTGTCAGTGATGCAGTCCTTCATGTTCATGCCACTGAGCAAACTGGCAGCGACGCGGCTTGCAAAAGTCTCACCCGCATACGTGACCAATGGCAAGCCTGCCCAAAGCGCGTCACTGGCCGTGGTGTGGGCGTTACAAGGATAGGTGTCCACAAACAAGTCGGCCAAGCGGTGACGGGCTAAATGCAGATCGTTGCGCATTCGGGGTGCAAACACCAAACGGCTTGGATCAACGCCACGTTTTTGCGCTTCTTTACGCAAATTTTTAACCGCAGCCTCGTTGTCTTGGAGCAACCACAAAACACAATCTGGGTGCCGCACCAGCACCCGCATCCAGATGTCAAAAATGGCGGGGGTGATCTTGTAATTGTTGTTGAACGAGCACAAGACCCGCCCGGACTCTGGCAAACCCACACTCAGCCGAGTCGGTGTTTCGTCCGCTATCGCTCTTTGGCTGTCGTTGGCCTGGTAACAGTGGGGCAAACGCACCACCGACTCGGTATAAAACTGCCGCAAATGATCGGGAATGATCACATGGTCTGCGATCACATAATCCATGTAGGGTGCCCCCATGGAGCCTGGGTAACCCAGATAGTTCACTTGGATCGGTGCGGCCCTTTCGGCAAAAATGCCTGCCCGACTGTCTTGTGTGAAACCTTTCAAATCAATGGCAATGTCAATACCCATTTCTCGCGCCAGCATCGCCACCATCCGGTCACCATAGGTGCGCACATCTACAAATCGGTCAAATGCAGATCGAACCCGTTGCGAGATAGGACTGTGGTCGTCCGGACCAAACGAGAACGCTATCCACTCAAATTTTTCACGGTCATGGGCCTCCAAAACCCCTGCCAACAGCAAGGCGGTGGCGTGAGAATGAAGATCTGCTGAGAAATACCCGACCCGTATTTTTTTTGAAGCAGATTTAGTGGGAGTGACGATGGGGGGCAGGATGTTGGCTGGCGGAACCTGCTGCTCTACCCACAAAGATGCAGCTTGTTGCATCAAAGCTGCGCTGGTAAAGAACCCTAATGGCGGAAATGGGTTGGTCGCCTTTCGGTGGGCATTCACGGCTTCTTCCACATGGCCACAATATAAATCCCAGTCGTCCCAAGTACAGGTATGCATTCGGGCATTCATTTGCATGCCCGAGAGATAGGGGCTGTTTGGCTCTATTGACTGCACTTTGCCCAGATACTTCAATGTCTTGGCATAGTCTTTTTTGATGTTGAGAATGTTGCACACATTTTGCAAGGCTTGGTACAAACCGGGGTCGATGTCCGCCGCCAGTTCGTAGTGCGCCATCGCCTCATCCAAACGCCCAACAGAATGCAACAGATTTGCAAAGTTGTTATGGACAACTGCAGATCTTGGTTGCAAAGCCAATGCTGCTTTGTAATTTTGTTCTGCTTGTTGAAAATCGTTATCGGCAGTCTCCATGTCCGCCAATACCGTCAGCAGCTCAAATGGATCCCCAAGCTTTGCCCGAGACTCACGCAAAAATGCAATGCCCGCCTTTCGCAATGACATCGCTTGCAATGCCTTGGCCTTGTTCACATAAAGAATTGGAGACGAGGGCAAGCGTTTGATGGCGGTGTCCAACACCTTGACCGCCTCATCAGGCCGCCCGAATTCCGTCAACGCAATAGCCAGGTTGTTATAAGCCTCTAAGAAATCTGGCTTGCACTCAATGGCGCTGCTGAAATTCTGAATCGCGTCCATGACCTTGCCTTGGGTCATGCACAAATTCCCCAGGTTGTAATGAGCTTCAGGTTGCTGCGGCGACGAGACAATCGCCCGCTTGAAAAATTGCTCGGCATCCGACTCCAAGCCCAGTTTTCGGCTATACACACCACATTTGTTCAAGGTCAAGGTATGGGTAGGGCTAAATACCAGGGCGTTGATCAGAAAGTCACGGGATTTGGATAAATCACCCTGCTCTGAAGCCAGCGTCGCCAAACAAGTCAGGATGTTGAAGTCGAGCCCATGCAACTTTTGGTAACCTAAACATGCCTGATGGGCATGCTTGAATTTTCTTGCCTGAATCAATTGGACGACACGGGACAGATCGTTGCCCGCTCGATTTGGAATTTTTGAGTTATTTAACATGGCGCACCGAGTCTAAATTATTTTTTTACCAAAATTTGGTGATTGCATTCTGGCAAAGGTTCGTTCACTCAGCGTCGTATCAGTTTTTTTAAAAGTGAAAGCAGCTTTAGCGGCATTTTTTTTATCCGCTGTCTGATTTTTTTCATCGAGGAACTTAACAGTAATTGAAGAAATTCGTTCTTCAAATAAGCCAGCTCTCCAAAATTGCGCCGAGAATTCAGACCAAGTCATTTCAGCCTTTTTCAAATCAGCGGATATATCCGAAGAAAAGTCAAAGCCCGCTGTCGGTGTTTCAACACGTAACTCCCCCTCTAAAGTGAGAAGTACCATGGCATTGGCCAACAAAGCACGCCATTGCTGTGTATTTTCAGGCCAACGGCGGACAACCATCAGTTCAATCTGATGACACCCAATTTGCAATTTTTGTCCCCAGCGGCTGCGCCCAACCCAAGGCCAATTTTGCTTTTCGCAGAGATCCATGTCCAAATCGGCTTGATCAATTTGATGGGGTGATAGATTGACTGCATCCTGAAAATAGCTGCCATCTTCGGCTTGCATGATTCGCTTGGGTTGGCTTGCAGCTTGCTCCCTCTGTTCGTGCCTTTGCCAATGTTCTTTCAGCACCTGGATCAAATGGGTGAATGAATCCATCGGATGGGTCTTTTGCCATCGGTCAAACTTGAGTTGCGCTTCTGCACACCAAGCCTCTTTGCCAAACTGTTCTTTAAAAAACAAATCGAAGTTTTTTTCATTGATCCAAAATACATGGTCTCGAAAATTCTCGTCAACTTTTTGGCCTGGTTGCAAGAAGGATATGAAAGCTGTACCTTGGGACAATACATTGAACGCGCGAACCTGCTCAAACCGTGCGCTGGCATAAAAGGAAGTATTGATCACAGCCTTGGCTTGCCGAACATACGCGTCTCTTTCATGGTAGTAAGTAGGACTATCAAAAACAGCGACATCCAGTCCCATTTTTTCGATCCGTTTGATAAATGCTTGACGCTCTGCGTTGACACTCCCAAAAAAAAGAAGATCAATTGGACGTTGTGATATGTCAATTACGGAGTCGTTCGGGCTGAGATATGGCGCATTCAGGAACGGAATCAACGGCACAGATTGCGGATCTGATCTGTATGCAGCGACGTTTTCCGGATGGTAGTCAATGATAGGCCCCGACCTTAACAGCTCTCGATATGCGTTGGAAACAGCTGCACCGCCCCGCCCGATCTGCTCCAGATTGAAGAAAAAAGTGCAGTAAGGCATATCTAGCCATTTCGGATCAAATCCCAAGTGGGCACCAAACACCAAATTGACAGCGTCAGCGCGTAAGCGGTTTTTAGCCATGGTGACCTGAAGCCCTTGGTGTTGAAACCAATACTGCAAGTAATCAGCGGTGTCCAGGAAGCCTAAGGAATGCACGTAGCGGTCGGGCTGGACGATGACCAGGTGGATCTGCATTTGTTCAATCAGTTGGTTTTTTGACAGTCAAGCAATTTACAAGCCAAGAAAAAATCGACACCAAAAAAACTATTTAGTACTCTTTATTTGCACTTGAAAGACATAAAACATGGCCCAAATTTTGCTTATTGGAGGCTACCAATTCTTCATGAGTAGCGTCCCATGCTTCTATCGATCTGCATTCCGACGAAAAACCGCGCTGCGGTATTGCAAAAGTCCTTGCAAAGCATCGTCTCGCAAAACATCTTCACTGAGCGCGATGACATTGAGATCGTGGTGTGCGACAACGCCTCCGATGACTACACAGCAGCGGCAGTTCAAGAGTTTGTGGATCATTTCAAAGGAAAAATTCAATACCACCGGAACGACAGCGACATCAAAGACGCCAACTTTGAAAAAGTACTGCGACATGGCCAGGGTGAGTACTTGAAGTTAGCCAATGACAGTCTGGACTGGTTGCCTGGTAGTCTTGAAAAACTGGTGCGGATAGTGGAAATGACAAACTCTGTCAAACCAGTGCTTTTTTTTCTGAACCAGTCTAGACCCACCAAAGAGTCCGTCATCGAAGTTCGTGAACTTGATGCATTCTTGCAGATCGTTTCTTATCACATCACTTGGATTGGTGGTTTCGGAGTTTGGAAAAGCCAACTCGAAAACATGCCAGATTTTGGCAGGCATGCCCCATTAGGTCTCCTCCAAGTTGATGCGATTTTGAGGCAACTTCGAATCTGCAAGATGGCTTATGTCAGTAATTGGTCCATGTTTAAGGTTATTCCTACTGGTCCAAAAGGTGGCTATAACATCGCACAAGTTTTTGGCACAAATTACCTGACTATCTTGCGCCAATTCCAAAATGAGATTTCCGAGACCACTCTGGCCTCTCTAAAAAAAGAGGTTTTGGAAAAGCACATCCTCCCGTTTTATTGCAGCGCGGCTCATGGATTTGGTCAGATCGATATTGAAAACCACCTGTCCGACTACGTCCACGAACCCTACTTTGAAAATATGTTGGCCAGAGCAAAATCCCAAAAAGAAAAGGAGGAACGGGAGATTTTCCTAAAAAATGCTCCTGAAATTTGGCGTCAACGCAATTTGCATAACCAAACGGTTATCCGTAACCTGTTTGATTTTGATAAAGTAAGTGTAGGCCAAGCCACTTACGGACCTCTGAATATCCATGAATGGGGACATCCCGACGAGCGTTTGACCATTGGTCACTATGTCTCCATTTCTGAAGGAGTCACGTTTTTACTTGGCGGCAATCATCCTTACCAAGGCATCACGACATTTCCTGTCAAAGTTAAATTTTTGGGGTACGCCAAAGAAGCGCAAACAAAAGGGGCTATCACTGTCGGCGATGACGTTTGGCTTGGACATAATGCAATGGTCATGTCAGGCGTAAAGATTGCACAAGGTGCTGTTGTGGCAGCTGGCGCAGTGGTAACGCGTGATGTTCCCCCCTATGCCATCGTGACAGGAAACCCAGCTCGTATTGTTAAGTATCGGTTTTCAGAAACAGTTATCCAAAAACTTCTAAAAATCAATTACAGCCACGTCTCCCCCAAACAAATGGCTGAACTCGGCCTTAACTTGTATCGAACACCTGAAGAGCCGGGTTTTGACAAGGTACTGGCTCGTCTCATTGAACTTTCCAAAGAGGACGCAACATCATGATGCTCAGCATTGCCGACGCATTTGTAGACAGGACAGTACCTGGTGCTTCCTTGATTGAAATAGAAAAAATCGCACATCATTACCGTCAGTGGAAACTGGCGCAAGCCGACGCGGACAACGCCTATCAAGTTTCGAGAGAGTGGCTTCCCATCTACGAAAAGTACATGGGTGAAGTGATGCAAGCACTTTTCAGAAATCCAACCAATTGGGGTAAAGATCCTAGAAAATATCAATTAGATCACCACGAGTTTCTTTGCATACAAAAATACTCAACCATATAAATTTATTAGGTATCTCAATCATGAAAGCTGTCATCCTCGCCGGGGGGTTCGGGACCCGCATCACAGAAGAATCTATTACCCGCCCCAAACCAATGGTGGACATTGGGGGGCACCCAATTCTTTGGCATTTGATGAAACTCTATTCCAGCTACGGCATTAATGACTTTGTGATCTGTTGCGGTTACAAGGGTTACATGATCAAGGAATACTTTTCAAACTATTTCTTGCACATGTCGGACGTGACATTCAACATGCGCGAGGGCTCCATGCGGGTCCACGAGAAAAAAGCGGAGCCTTGGAACGTGACGCTGGTCGACACCGGAGAAAAAACCCAAACCGGTGGTCGGCTCAAGCGAGTGCGCTCATATCTGGGTGACGAAGATTTTTGCTTCACCTACGGTGACGGTTTGGCCAACTTGAACATCACCCAGCTGCTGGACTTCCACAAAGCTCAGGGCAAGGCCGCCACCATGACAGCCGTACGTCCACCCGGTCGGTTTGGCTCGATTGACATTCAGGGCAACAGCATCACGCGTTTCATTGAAAAACCCAGAGGCGATGGCGCTTGGATCAATGGCGGATTTTTTGTCCTTCATCCCTCGGTCATCGACCGCATTCAAGACGATGACATGAGCTGGGAGTCCTACCCACTCGAGAGTTTATCGAGCGACGGTCAACTCAATGCGTTCAGGCATGACGGCTTTTGGCAACCCATGGACACCCTGCGCGATAAGCATTTATTGGAAAACCTTTGGAACGATGGGAAAGCGCCTTGGAAAAACTGGTGACCACCCTGCTTGTTCGCACCCCAAGCCCTGCAAAACAGTAAAGTCAATTTGTGGCATATGAATTGCTTTCCTATGAGACTTCCGTCATCGACGTCAACTTATTGACGTGGGGCAATACCGAATTAAACAACCACCCATGACCACGCCAACCGCTCAATCACCCAGGCCAGTGCAAGCACACATTGGCCCAGTCGCGGGACCGAGCCTTTCATTTTGGCAAGGTCGGCGCGTGCTGGTCACGGGTCACACAGGTTTCAAGGGAAGTTGGCTGTGCCATTGGTTGCATCTTCTGGGTGCTGAAATCCACGGCCTGGCCCTCGATCCTGATAGCGGCAGCCATTACGAGCGTGCTGGCACAACCAAGCTCCTTGCCAGCGATACGCGTGCAGACATCCGAGCACCAGAGGCGATCCACCAAGCCATCGAACAATGCCAGCCAGATGTTGTGCTGCACCTGGCTGCACAAGCACTGGTCCGAACCGGTTATGACGATCCACTGGGCACTTTCAACACCAACGCCCAAGGCACTGCACATGTCCTGCAGGCTTGTCGACATGTGCCTCATTTGATGTCCGTGGTGATCGTGACCACCGATAAGTGCTACCGCAACGAAGGCCAAGCTTGGCCCTACCGCGAAAGCGACCCATTGGGTGGCCACGACCCTTACAGCGCTTCCAAGGCCTGTGCCGAACTCATTGCAGCGTCTTTTCGCTTGAGTTTTTTCAATCAACCCGATGCTGCCCGTATCGCGACAGCACGTGCTGGCAACGTCATTGGGGGTGGCGATGTCTGTCGTGACAGACTTTTGCCCGACCTCTTTCGTGCCATGGACTTGGCACAACCACTGACACTGCGACACCCGCAGGCCGTGCGGCCATGGCAACATGTTCTGGATGCCTTAGGTGGTTACCTGGTGTTGGCCCAAGCTTTAGCACAGTCACAAACATCTGGCGTGGCCTACAACTTTGGTCCATCCAACGAGACGCGCTGGTCTGTGGCCCGTGTCGTGGACATCGCTCAATCGGCCTGGGGCATTTCGACCGCTTCACAGCAGGCAACGAAAGACCCGCTGCGGGCCGAATCCATGAGCTTACGCCTTGATTCTTCTTTGGCCCATCAAGATTTGGGATGGACATCACGCCTAGGAACAAAACAAGCCATCGACTGGACCGTCGAATGGGAGTTGGCCGTACGACAGGGTGCCCCTGCGCAACAGATCACCAGTGAACAAATTGAACGAGTGATGACCGTGCCCGGAGAATGCCATGCTGCGTAATGACCGTCTGGAAATTCGTCAACAAATCGGTGCTCTGGTTGAAAAGTACGCTCAACTGTCGCTCGCACCCGAGGCGTTCGTGCCGGGTGTGACCGCCGTTCCACCTTCAGGCAAGTTGCTCGGTTCTGAAGAGCTTCGGCTGATGGTCGAGGCGAGCTTGGATGGCTGGCTCACTGCGGGACGTTTCAACACCGAGTTCGAACAACGCCTGAGCAGCTATTTGGGCGTCAAGCATGTGCTGACCATCAACAGCGGCTCTTCGGCCAATCTAGTGGCCTTCAGCACCTTGACATCCCCTAGGCTGGGCGATCGTGCCATTCGCCCCGGTGATGAGGTTATCGGTGTGGCGGCAGGCTTTCCGACCACGGTCAATCCCATACTCCAGTTTGGTGCAGTGCCTGTTTTCGTCGACATCGACATCCCCACCTACAACATCGATCCCGCTCTCATTGAAGCGGCCATCGGACCACGCACCAAAGCTATCATGCTGGCACACACCCTGGGCAATCCCTTCAACCTGAAGGTCATCACCGCCTTGTGTCGCAAATACGGTCTATGGTTGATTGAGGACTGCTGCGATGCCCTGGGTTCGACCTATGGTGGTCGCAAAGTGGGCACATTCGGTGACATTGGAACCCTGAGTTTTTACCCAGCCCACCACATCACCATGGGTGAAGGCGGCGCTGTATTCACCAACCACGATCAACTCAAAGTCATCGCCGAGAGCTTTCGAGATTGGGGCCGTGACTGCTACTGCGGGCCAGGCAAGGATAACACCTGCGGCAAGCGCTTTTGTCAGCGCCTTGGCACATTGCCGACCGGGTATGACCACAAATACACCTACAGTCATCTGGGATACAACCTAAAAATCACCGACATGCAGGCCGCCTGCGGGCTAGCCCAGCTGGGCAAGGTTGAAAAGTTCGTTGATCAGCGTCGGGCGCACTTTGCTGCGCTGCATGAAAGACTGAAATCCTGCGAAGAATTTTTGATCCTCCCGCAAGCAACTGCCGATTCAGACCCCTCTTGGTTCGGCTTCCCCATCACTTTGAGGGATAACGCACCGGTCAATCGCACGGACTTGCTCACATATCTGGATCAGCAAAAGGTGGGTACCCGACTGCTTTTTGCCGGGAACCTCACACGCCAGCCCTACATGCAGGGGCGCAACTACAGGGTGAGCGGTGAACTGAGTCGCAGCGATGAGGCCATGAACCGCACATTCTGGGTAGGCGTGCAACCCGCGCTGGGGCAGGACCAACTCGATTGGACAACTGATTGCATCGAACGCTATCTCGGCGTTACTTTTCATTGAAAGCGTCACCATGAAAAAAATTGCGCAAAGCCACCGCGAAATCTTTGAAAACCTCTTCGTCCTGGAAGTGGCTAATAACCACTGGGGCAGCGTAGAACGCGGGATCAAAATCATCCGTGATCACGCCACCATCGTGAGATACAACAATGTCAAAGCAGCGATCAAACTCCAATTTCGCGATGTAGATGACTTCATTCACCCCGATTTCAAGGGCAATCAGGAACTGAGGTACATCAAGAAAACGGAGTCCACCAAGCTATCCAAGGAAGACTTTGCTAAGCTGGTTGAAGAAATTCGACGGTCTGCTTGCATCCCCATGTCAACGCCCTTCGACGAGTCGTCGGTTGACCTGTGCGTGCTGTTTGACATGCCCATCATCAAGATCGCAAGTTCCGATGTGAACGACTGGCCTCTGATCGAAAAAATTGCCTCGACCCGCAAGCCTGTTATTGCCTCGACTGGCGGTGCATCCGAAAAGGATCTCGACGATTTGGTGACTTTTTTTGAAAAACGAGAAATCCCATTGTCATTGAACCACTGCGTTTCGTTGTACCCATCGGAAGACAGCGACCTGCAGCTCGATCAAATCGACTATCTTCGGAAGCGCTACTCCGGGCATGTCATTGGACTTTCCACTCACGAATACCATGACTGGAACTCCAGTATGCTGATTTCTTATGGCAAGGGTGCCAGGACTTGGGAGCGGCACGTCGACATCGACTACCAAGGAATTACTGTATCACCCTACTGCTCACTGCCAGAGCAATGTGATCAGTGGTTCAAGGCATTTCATAAGGCTAAAGAAATGTGCGGCGGCAACAGCCAAAGCAGACGCGTGATCAGCCGGGGAGAAACACAGTATCTGGATCAATTGGTCCGTGGTGCCTACGCCAAGCGCGATCTTGAGGTCGACTACGTCTTCAGCAAAGAAGCTTTCGAACGAGATTTTTATCTAGCGATCCCCTTACGCAAAGGGCAACTGTCTTGCCGAGAGGTTATGAATGGTATTCGACTGCAGGCACCGATCTCTGCCAATCAACCTTTGACAGTGGACCACATTGACGGACCGTATAGCAGTAACCCTCAACTCAAAGAGAACATTCTCCAAAGAGGCATCTAACAATGCTCAGCACCGTCCCCATGCACGAATGCTTTTCAGCGGCTGCTTGCGGTAAGGCTCTTATCTTCGATCTTGACGGTACGCTGATCGATTCACGTGAAGCCATCTTGCAATGCTGGACCGACGCACTCCAAACAACGGGGCTTTGCAAACAAGTTGCGCTCGATGAACGTCTGATTGGACCACCCGCACGGCAAGTGGCACAGCTCATTGCGGGCGAAGGGCAAAAACTGGCGGCAGAGCAGCTTTTCGATCAATTCATCCATGCCTACGATGGTGGGGGCTGGCAACTGTGCAAACCTTACGTTGGTGTGGATGCGGCATTAAGAAAGCTATTCAAGATGGGCACCCCACTCCATCTTGTCACCAACAAGCGGGCCCAACCAACTCGCTCGATTTTGTCTGCTCTGGGTTGGCTGCCACTTTTTCTCGGTGTTCACAGCCCTGATGATGAACCTGGAAATTTTCGATCCAAACCCACCATGCTGGCGGACCTCCTGGCGCAAGCGTCCATCCAACCCAAACAAGCGACCTACGTGGGCGACACACCCCAAGACCAGATGGCCGCTCATCTCAACTGTCTTGGTTTCATCGCCGCTTGGTGGGGTGATGCGGCCCAGCACTTTCCGCAGCCCTTGATCACGGCAGCATGACCTACAAACAACCAACACCATGAAAAAAAGCGTTGCACAACACATGGCCGACTTTTTGGTCAATGCCGGCATCGAACAAGTCTTTGCGGTCACGGGCGGCGGGGCCATGTTCCTGAACCAAGCACTGGGTCGCCACCCTGGGCTGCATTGCACATACATGCACCATGAACAGGCCTGCGCCATGGCGGCCGAGGGCTATGCCCGCATGGCCGGCAAGCCCGCAGTGGTCATGCTGACCACGGGTCCGGGGGCCATCAATGCCCTCAATGGCGTCTTTGGTGCTTACACCGATTCGATTCCGATGTTGGTCTTGTCAGGTCAAGTCAAAAGTACAACCTGCAAAGACCTGCAACAGAGGCCGTCTTTGCGGCAACTTGGCGATCAAGAAGGTCCGACGATTGCCATGGCCAGTCCAGTATGCAAGTTGGCCAAGCTGGTGAGCCGGGCTGAAGAGGCCATGCCGTCATTGGTCCAGGCGCTAAACATGGCCCAAGCAGGACGACCCGGTCCCACTTGGCTGGATATTCCGCTTGATGTGCAATCTCAAGAGATCGACTACACGGACGGCTTTGATGACACCACAGGGAACCACAACCACCGACCATCGCCTCGCACTGAGCTGAGACACGAGGTCGCTTTGGTGGTCGAGAGATTGCGCAAAAGTCACCGGCCGCTGATCTTAGCTGGCACTGGCGTTCGCCTATCTGGAGCACGAGACCGTCTGCTTCGGCTCATCGAACGACACAGCCTGCCCATGGCCACCGCATGGACGCACGACCTGATCAGCTCGGACCACCCCTTGTTTGCGGGAAGGCCTGGAACCATCGGCACACGAGCTGGCAATTTTTGTCTGCAAACTGCAGACTTTCTGCTGGTACTGGGCTCCAGACTTAACATTCGACAAACCAGCTATAACTTTGATGATTTTGCACTCCATGCGTGGGTGGCCCAAGTCGATATTGACCCACAAGAGTTGCACAAACCCACCTTCAAGCCTGATCTAGGCATTCAGGCCGACCTGCAGCATTTTCTGGATGAACTTGAAAAGCAGCTGACCCGAGCAATGCTGCCCCAGTATTCCGCATGGACTAGTTGGGTCCGTGAGATGCAACAACGTTTTTGCGTTCAAAACGAGCATGCACGGGTGCCTGGTCCATGGCTCAACCCGTACCACGCAGTCGAAGAAGTTTTTTCGAATTTGGGGCCCAAAGATGTGGTGGTGTGTGGCAACGCTTCTGCCTGCATCTTGCCGTTTCAAATTGGAGCACTGAAAGACGGTCAGCGGATGTTCAGCAATTCAGGGTCGGCATCGATGGGCTACGACCTCCCGGCCGCCATCGGAGCGGCTGCTGCTGAGCCGGGTCGTCGTGTGGTCTGCTTTGCTGGCGACGGCAGCATACAGATGAACATTCAAGAACTGCAGACCATCAAAACCTACCAACTACCCATCACTATCATAGTCTTGAACAATGCAGGCTATGTGTCGATCCGCCAAACCCATGAAAATTTCTTTGGCCACGTGGTGGGTGCAGATGCCAATTCTGGCGTCGAATTCCCGGACTATGCCGCGGTCGCTCAAGCGTATGGGTTGCGTGCTGTTCGCATCGCTGAGCCCAACGCGCTAGAAGGGCTTGCCGAGTGGATGGCAACAAATGACCCAACACTGATCGAAATCGTCGTCGACCCCGCGCAAGGGTTTGCGCCACGCATCAAATCGCGTGTGGACGAACAAGGGAAATTTCAAACTCCGGCCCTGGACGACATGCATCCGTTCTTGGCCCCAGATCAGGTGAGCGCAATACGGGCCCAAGCACTGGGTTTGCGCGCCGACACCCTGTCCGGCACTTTAGCAAGCGAAATCAATTGATTGCATTGGAGTCCTCCGATGATTTCTAACAAGCAAAGACCGCTGATCAGTGGGCAAACAACGGAACATGCTCCATCAAAAAAACCGACTGTCACCACCTGGATTTATGGGGCTGGCAACTTCGGTCGGGATGTCGCTGCGGCCCTCCACGCCCAAGGTAAAAAGGTGGCGGGGTTCATCGAATTGCATCCGCGGCAGGCCAATGCATGGGGCTATCCCGTTCGCGCCTTGGCTGATTGTTGTCCTCGCCCCCAAGATGAACAAGTCCTGGTGGCGGTTTTTAATCGACTGCACCCGCTATCGAAAATTCGGCAAGACCTCCAAGACTTTGGTTTTGATCGGGTGCTGATGCCATGGGATTACTACGGACAACTGGCCGATCAACTCGGATGGCGATACTGGTTAGAAGATTCACAATTCCTTCGCCAACATCAAGATCAGTTAAATAATGTTTTGTCCAAGTTGGCTGATCCAATCAGCCGTCAGTGCTTGACGGACGTCACTGCATTCAGATCCGGTTTAAATTTACCTTACGCCTCGCAACGCCATGCTCTGCCCCAATATTTCAACGAGTTGACCCTGCCTTTTTTACCAAAAGTGACACACTATGTTGATGGTGGTGCCTACGATGGCGACACCTATCGCCATTTGGCCAACCAAACAAATATTGGGCAAGCTTGGCTGTTCGAGCCAGACGCTTCAAATTTCGCGTTACTTCGTCAAAATTTGTCAGAGAGTTCGGAGGCTTCAGTGCATCTTTTACCGCTCGCCTTGTCAGAGCGGCATGAACGACTTGCTTTCTCTGATGGAGGGGGGGAGGCATCATGCGTCAGCGCATCAGGCTCTGTGGGCATCACCGCTGTTGCGCTGGACGATGTCGTAGGCTCAAGTCCAGTGAATTTTGTCAAACTGGATGTTGAGGGTGGTGAACGTGCCGCATTGTTGGGCGCAAAAGGGACTATAGAGCGCCACGCCCCAATTCTCGCACTGTCTGCCTATCATCATCCGGAGGATCTGTGGGACCTCATTGACACTATCGATCATTTTGACTGCGGCTATCGTTATTGGCTGCGTCAGCATCACTTCAACAGCTTCGATCTTGTACTGTATGCAATCAGGAGTCCTGGCACATGTTGATCAACACCATTGAAAGAAGCTGCCTGGCTTGCGGATGTTCCGATTTTGAAGTGGTACATCAAAATCAACTCGCGACTCTGGATGGTATTGATTTGTCATCGAGCATTGGCATTTGTTCTGAATGTGGGCAACTGCAAGCTCATTGCCTTGCCCCCCCAACGCAATACGATAACTACTACCAGCGACTGTCAAAAACAGATTTTTCTGAGACCCTGTCTGCGCTGGATGAAGCCAGAATCTGCGAGGCGGTTAAGTTGTGCAGAGAACACAGCCAGCACGGGGCCAAGGTTGCTGATTTGGGCTGCGGCTCTGGTGACCTGTTGGCAAGACTCCAAATCAATGGATTTTGCCCCGTACTGGGCATCGATCCTGGGGCAGGATCAGCCATACAAGCTAACAGACAACACGGCCTGACTGTGGTCGAACAGGGATTTATTGGCGAAGGCATGGAGAAGTTGCGCCATGTTGCACCTGATTTGGTCATGTTAATGGCAGTGCTTGAACACCTGTGGGACGCTCGTTCTAATTTCGATCAAATTGCAGCGGCGCTCAAGCCTGGCGCAATGCTGATCCTAGAAGTGCCAGCGATCGAAGGGATGGACCAATATCTGGGCGAACCTCTGGGTGAGTTTTCAATCGAGCACATTCAGTTTTTTTCTACCCGCACGTTGAAACATTTGATGGGCGCTGCTGGACTCAAGGTGTTGCACACAAGGCTGGTTCATTGGCCTGATGGATTCGGGTCGAGTTTGTATGCTGTGGCTCAACGTCCACTGATCAACAGCTTGCCCTCCATGATGCCCCTTGACAACACCTGTGACAAAACACACGAGCGCGCGATCGTCCTACGATATTCTGAACAGGGTCGCTATGCTCTTCAGGCATCCCTTTCTCGCATACCCGATCTGGGACCGTTGGTGATTTACGGTGCTGGTGCCCACACGGCTCGGCTTTTACCATTAATGCCTTCAAAGATTACCGATCGGATCATTTGCCTTGTGGATGGCAATCCCAATTTACATGGCAAGAAAATGGGGCAGTTCACCATCGAGCCGCCATTGCATCTTGCACAACACCCAGAGGCCACCGTTGTGATTTCTTCATTCCGAAGTCAAGAATCGCTCGCGACATCATTGGCACAGTCTTGGCCCAACGCGATTTGCCGACTTTACCCATACCCTAAGGTGCACCCCAAAACCCCTGCAGAAGCGGTGACGGCTTATGCATCTGCCTGATTGCCAACTGCTATTGACCGGTGGTACCGGCTTCATTGGTCGTGCTTTGCTGCGCCATTGGGACACGCACCCTGCTGACCGCCCAAAAACTGTGGTGGCGATTTCCCGCAACCCCAAAGGCTTCGCTGAATCTTTTCCTGATTTAGCTTGCGCCACTTGGCTGGACCTTAGATACGGTGATGTGGTCCAACCTGACACTTTGCCCACGCAAGGGTTTGAGCATGTGATTCACGCAGCAGCGGACTCGACTGTCGGCCCGAGGTTGAGTCCAATTGAGCGTTACACACAAATTGTGGATGGCACACGCCATGTGCTCCAGGTTGCCGTGACTGCGGGAGCCAAACGTTTCTTGTTGCTCAGTTCAGGCGCAGTCTACGGGTCTCGCAATTCAACGGATCCCGACCCTGACGAAGATGACTTTGTCGCCCCAGATCCTCTGAAACCAGAAAACGCTTACGGCATGGGTAAAAGAACGGCCGAGCATCTCGCAGTCTTGACACAACGCGATCACGGCATCGAAGTGATCATTGCCCGCTGCTTTGCATTTGTCGGCAGAGACTTGCCTCTCGACGTGCACTTCGCGATCGGTAATTTCATTCGTGATGCGCTGACTAGAGAAAAGATCACTGTCGAAGGTGATGGAACCCCCATAAGGTCTTACATGGATCAGCGGGATCTCTGTCGGTGGCTTTTGACTCTGCTTTGCCAAGGGAGGGCTGGACAGGCCTACAACGTGGGATCAGAGCAGGCCATCTCTATAGCAGATTTGGCATACCTCGTACGAGACACACTGGCCCCTAACAAACCTGTCTTAATCTCTCATGAGCAACATAATCATTTACGCAGCCGCTATGTGCCGTCCACCCTGAAAGCCAGGCTGGAAATGAAGCTGAATCTGCAAATCAGCCTACTCGAATCGATCATGACAACGGCAAATCTATCCAATATGATCTAAGTCCCTATTTCGAAAATTTTATTGGATACCAAATTGCGCATAATTTAATTGAGAAACTTTCTCTTATTCAAACCTCAAGTTCCCCGCCTCCGTGCCGATACACATGACGTACGTCTGTAAGCAACGAGGAGCGCTCCATGTCTGTCGTCAACACCAACACCAACGCCCTGCGGGCGGAGGGTGCGCTTGTGCAAAACACGCGCCGGCTGGACCAAACCCTTGCGACCTTGTCCACTGGCAAGCGCATCAACTCCTCTGCCGACGATGCCGCTGGCAGCGCCATAAGCACCAAACTGGCCACCCAGTCACGCAGTCTCAACATGGCTGTACGCAACACCAATGACGGCATTTCCATGATGCAGACTGCCGACGGGGCAGCCGGTGGCATTCAGGACATGCTGTACCGCATGAAAGAATTGGCTGTGCAAGCAGGCAATGACAGCTACAGTGCCGAAGATCGTTATGTTCTGAACGACGAATTCCAACATTTGGAATCGCAAATCCGTGACACCGTGGCCAACACCACTTGGAACAGCATGAAGCTGCTGGATGGCAGCTTGAACAGTAATTCTGGTGTGGCCACTTACCATGTAGGCGCAGCTGCCAGAGACGGTGTGGCCGTCACATTCGCTGACTTTGACCTGTCTGCACAACCCCTCACCACGGCCCGAATGATCGATACAGCCAGCAATGCCAGCAATGCGTTGACCTCTATCGATGGCGCAATCAACCAAATCAGCACTGCCCGTGCCACTTGGGGTGCCGCCATGAGCCGATTGGTCCATGCCGGTGACAACGCCACCCAGGTTTCCCGCAACCTGGTTGAGTCCCATAGCCGAATCATGGATACCGATTACGCCCAAGCCACGGCTGAATTGGCTCGCGCCATGATTCTTGACCAAGCCGGGTCGGCCATGTTTACTCAGGCCAATCAGCAACCTTATTACGTGTTGGCTCTGCTCAGTTAGCGACCGGTTCTCACGCAAGATCTTGTTCGCATCGCCAGTTTGGCTGATGCTTTTTGGTGTTTGCGTAGGTTTGTCACTTTTCGGCATAAAGGAGCCAGCTGTTTTCGGCACATAGGAGCCAGCTGGAAGCGCTCAAACTGACATCTTTCGGGTTTGGATTTTGCCTTTATTTGGCGTCTTTTTGTGATGCTGAATTC
>JACCDX011766446.1_pt1 | contig 21910 bp, 17 predicted proteins | sample 7449681 | NCBI WGS metagenome assembly JACCDX01 (sample SAMN15323450, study PRJNA562643) | freshwater metagenome | isolation source: river surface water | place: USA:Blue River Watershed | collected 2017-08-18
GAGCTTGTGCATCAAGGTGCGGCGTGGCCTGGCCTGACGGGGTGTCGTTCAAGCTGGTGACGACGGCGTTGGTCTCACCGCCAGCAGGCTGTGCCGTGGCAGACAATGCGCTCAGGCGAGCCGAGGTCTGCGTGGCGGCCAGGCGGGTGTCGTCGTGCGAGGTGGCCGCCGTGCGCGTCATGGCTTGGTCGCCAGCCGGTGCATGGGCTGGCGCCAGGGCTTGGGGTGCTGCCGCACGCTCATCGGCCATGGACCACCATACCGTCAGGCCCACGCCACCCAGCGCCAGGGCCAAGGCCAGACGGGCGTGACCGGCCTGCGCGGTGCGGGTGCCAGGGAGGCGGGTATGGGGGGAGCGTCGGTGCATGGTGCGGCCCTTCAAGCGTTGAACAACGGTGGGCACGCACAGCCGAGCGCGCACACTGGCGCCTCTGCCTTGGCAACCCCGCTGACGTAGACCTGTGGTCCTTAGCCCGGAAGCTTTGCGTCCCCGCCTTTCGACGGGTTTGCCCATGACAGGGATTCTCATGGGTGTCTGCGGGGCTCACAAGAGGTGTTGGGGCCCTGGCTGTGTGCAAACGTCACGTGAACCCGGGGTGTGCACTGGCCTGTGGCGGCCTCATCCTGATGGATGAGCGCGGGCCGGCAGCCCGGCGCGCGCGCAGCCAACCGCGTTAAGCTCAAGTTTGGTGGCCCGCAACATGGGCCTGCGGCCACGGGGCGAGGGAGGCCCCCACGACATGCGTGCGTTGTGGATCGAGGATCACCAGCTCATCGGCGATTCGCTGGAGATGCTGCTGTCGGTGTTGATGCCCGAGGTCAGTCTGGACAAGGCTCGCAGCCTGGATGCCGCCTTGCAGTTCGCGCAGTCCTTCCGCTACGAGGTCGTGTTGATGGACTGGTGGCTGGGCGATACCGATGGTGAACACACCATCAGCGCCTTGCGCGCCGCCCGCTGCCAGGCGCCCATCATCGTGGTCACCGCCGATGAGCGTGAAGCCGTGGTGCGTCGGGCCCAGGCCATGAAGGTGGCCGGCTACATCACCAAGACGGCCGATCCCATGGCCTTGGTCACGGCCATCCGTCAGGTGGTGGAGGGCTTGCGCGCGGCCGAGCCGCTGCCGGCCTACTCGGTGCCATCGGCACAGGGCCCGCTGCCCAGCCTCAGCCTCGAAGACGTGTTTCCCGAGTTGACCGCCCGCCAGGCGGACGTGTTCCGCTGCCTGATGCGCGGCATCTCCGACAAGCAGATTGCCCGCGAACTCGACATCTCTGAAACCACGGTGAAGACCCACGTGCGCGCCATCTTGCAATTGGTGGGCGCTGCCAAGCGGGGTGAAGCCGTCTACCAGGCGCGGGCCAGGGGGGCGGGTGAACGCTGAGCCCACCCTTTCGGTCTCGCCCGACGAGCAGCGCCGGCTGCTGCAGCGCGAACAGGTGGCGCTGGCTGTGCAGCAGATCCGCAAGGTGCCGCTGCTGCATTTCCTCACCGACGTGGGCTCCACCGCCATCGCCTGGATGGCCGGTGCCCGCGCCTCCGCCTTGATCTGGCTGCTGCTGATGACCATCGTGCAGGTGGGGCGCTCCCGGTTCGTGGTGGCGCAGCACGCGAGGCAGGTGTGGTCTGCGTCCCGGATGCTGAGGTTCCTGACGGTCTCGATGGCCCTGCAAGGCTTGCTGCACAGCGCCATCATCGTGATCATCTTCATGCAGCACCACGTGCTGGCCCAGTACGCCATCACCACCATCATGCTGGGGGTGTCGGCCGGGGCCATCGCCCCTTCAGCCGGGCACCTCCCCATCTTCCTGTGGTGGGCGCTGGGCTTTGGCATGGTGATGGGCGGCTGCTGGCTCAGTGAGCACACCTTGTTGGGCATGCTGCTGGCGGTGCTGCCAGCCAACCTGCTGGGCTTGTTTGCCATGTACGTGCGTGACCAGGGGCGCACCATGCTCAAGATGGTGGGCCTGACAGAGAGCCTGCGCATCGAGCGTGACCGCGCCGAGCGCGAGCGCCAGCGCGCTGAAGCTGAAAGCCAGCGGGCCCACGCGGCCAACGAGGCCCGCACGCGCTTTTTTGCCGCCGCCAGCCACGACCTGCGTCAGCCGCTGCACGCGCTCGGCATCAATGCCGCCACGGTGCAGGTGCTGGCCCAGCAAAGTGGCGACGCCACGCTCGGCCAGGTCAGCGCCGTGATCCGCCGCGCCTTGTCCGAGTGCCGAGGCCTGCTCGACAGCCTGCTGGAGATCTCTGAGCTCGACGCGGGCGCGGTGCGCGCCGAGCGTCAGGTGGTGGACCTGCAGGCCTTGCTGCAGCGGGTGCGCGATGATTGCCTGCCCCTGGCGCAAGACAAAGGCCTGAGCCTGGTGGTGAGCGCCAAGGGCGACGCCGACGCTGCGCCCCATGCCTGGACCGACGCCGGCTTGTTGGCCCGCATGCTGCGCAACCTGGTGGGCAACGCGGTGAAGTTCACCACCGAGGGCGAGGTGCGGCTGGCCTTGCGCCGGGTGGAGGCCGACGGCCAGTCATGGTGGCTGGTGTCGGTCAGTGACACGGGCCCGGGCATCGCCGAGGCTGACCTCGACAAGATCTTCGAAGAGTTCTACCAGGTGGGCAACCCCGAGCGCGACCGCAGCAGGGGCCTGGGCCTGGGCCTGGCCATCGTGCGGCGCCTGGCCTCACTGGTGGATGCCGAAGTGGGGGTGCACAGTCAGCGTGGGCATGGCACCACCTTCACCCTGCGCCTGCCGCTGGCCGAGCCTGCCCCTGCGCGCACCTGGCGTGCTGCAGATGAGGTGGCCATGCGCTGGGACAGCCCGGCGCCGCGCCTGCAGCCCAGCCGGGTGCTCATCGTCGACGACGAGCCGGAGGTCCGCGCCTCGCTCACCACCTTCCTCAACGTGATGGGCATGGACGTGCAGGCCGTGGCCACACCCGATGCCGCGCTGGCCGGCATCCGTGAAGGCTGGCACCCACAGGTGTTGTTGCTCGATTTGCGGCTGCAGGGCGGCGCCTCTGGCCTGGATGCCCTGCAGGTGCTGCGCGAGGCGGGCTGCGCTGCGCCCGCCATCCTCATCACGGGCGACACGGCACCGGCCCGCATCCAACTGGCCCAGGCCACCGGCCTGCCTGTGCTGTTCAAGCCCGTGGATGGCCAGCACCTGCTGGATGCACTCCATCAGGTGCTGGCGGCGCCTGTGGATGGGGCATTGACCGAGCCGCTGCCCAGGTCATAACGCACCTCGGTCTGCCAGCCCGCACCCGGCTGGTGGGTGCATCGCACCAGGGCGAAGCCGTCCTCAGGCGGCGGGAACCATGGCGTGATCGTCACCTGCAGCGCTCTGCCTTCGGGCTGAGGGATCACGAAGTGGTCCACCTCGGTGATGAACTCTTCGATGTGCCCATTGGCGAACGGGTAAGGCGCGTACAAGGCTGGGGCGTGCACCGCCAGCAGCTCGATGGCCTGAGTGGCGTCGTCCGTGTGCAGGCGGATGCGGGCCACACAGCCCATGTGCTCGTCGCCCGAGATCAGGATCACGTTGCTGGCGCGCCGTGTCCACAACTCGCTGAGCAGGGCATCGCGGGAGGCCGGGAATCCCCCCCAGGCGTCTTCGTACAGCGCCATGGCCGGCTCGATGGCACTGCGCACGCGGCGCGGCAGCACGATCGACGAGCTGGCGATGAAGCAGGGCGACTGATGGGGGCCAGTGCACTGGTCCAGCCATGTGCGCAGGCGTTGCCATTGCGCCTCGTCCATGATGCGCGCGTCAGCCAGGCTGTCGGCCGTGCGTGGGCTGCGGTGGGTGCGCACATCCACCGCATACACCGGCAGGCCATTGGGCCAGTGCACGGCGGCGTCCAGGCTGCCATCGGGCTGGGTGGGCACCAGTGCGGGCCAGTGGGGCGTGCGTTGGTGTGCCAGGTAGCGCTCGCGGGCTGCTTGCAACTCGCCGTTGCCCTGGCCAGGCGACCAGTTGTCGCGCAGCTCATGGTCGTCGAACATGGGCCAGAACGCCCCGGCCGCGTTGGCGAGGGCCCTCCAGCCTTGCGAGCCCTCGAAGCGGGCGTAGGCAAAGTCGAGGGCGTCGCTCTGGAAGCCGGGGTCAAACAGCCCGGCCGTGGCATCGACATACACCTGGTCGCCGGTGAAGATGGCCGCTTGGGGCTGCCACGTGGTGTCGCCACCGGCGAGGCTCACGCCTGGGTCAAAGCGCTGGGCCAGCCGTGTGAGCGACCGATCAGCCGGGCCAGTCAGTGCGGTCAGCGGCGGGTTGCGCCGGTGGTCTTTCGAGCTGACATCGAACACCTGGCTGGGGTAGGCGCAACTGCCCACCGCGAGCACCCAGCTGGTGAGCGCCGGGGCGGCAGGGGCAAGGCGCACGGAGGGTATCGGCGAGGGCGTGGCCGCGATCGGCTTGCGCACCACGGCCACACGGGGATCCCAGTTGAGGGTGCCGTTGCGCCGGGCGTGCAGCATCTTGTGGAGCAGCTCGGGCAGGGCCGCGTTCACCTGCTGCATCCATACCGATGTCATCGCCCACTCGATGGGGATGAAGCCCTCACCCACACCCTGGGTCTGGTTGTGCAGCAGCACCAGCAAGGCCTGGTCGGCCCGTGCGGGCCAAACCAGCTCGTGCAGGTCCACCCAGTTGCGCAGGGGCTCACCTGGGGAGCGTGGCGGCACGGGCTGGGCGGTTTCGCCCACGATGTCGCTGGGCAAAGGCTGGGGCAGCAACTGGCCGTTGGCCGCGAGGTAGACCCAGCTCTCATCGGGGTCGCGGTCTTGGGCCATGGGCAGCCACAGGGCCGCCAGCGGCCAGCCATCGGCCGGGTCGAACTGCACGCGCACCGACGTCAGCAAGGTCGTGGTGTCATCGCCCGCGTGGTGGGCTGTGGGCGTGCTGAGGCGGGCGCGGATGGGCCGGGCGCGCGACGGCAGCAAGGGGAGTTGCGGCATGGCTGTGCTCGGCCTTTCACGTCAGGAATGTGGCAATCGGGGCGTAGACCTCGGCCTTGACGCCCCGGCCGATCAGGGCATCTTGGTGGCCGTGCCTGGGCAGGTTCAGCACCGTGTGTTGCAACTGGCCAGGCTTGAGCGCCCCACCTTGTCGGTGGGCCAGCAGGGCTTGCGCATCGCGCCAGCGCTGGGCGGTCAGCTCGGCCGTGGCGGGGTCGATCATGCCGTTGCTCAGGCCGTGCACCGACATCACCGGGATGTCCGCGTACACCTCGGCGATGCGATCGGGCTGGTTGCGCCCGAGGCTGCCGTCTGAGCGGGTGACCAGTCGTGTGCGGCCGTAGTTCAGCACCTCGGCCAGGGTGCTCAGGTTCATCGGGCCAAAGAAGTGATCGATGTGGTCGAGCACGTCGTCCGTCATGTTCGCCAGCTCGAAGGTGCGCCCATACAGCGCATCCATGCGGTGGCGGGTCAGCACCCAGGGTGTGGGCCGGGGGTGCCAGCCGCTGGGGTTTTCTCGTCGCCAGTCTTGTGGGGTGGTGGGCACCAGCGAGAGCAGCCGGTCGATCAGGTCATCGGCCTGCTGGCGCACTTCGGGGGTGAAGGCGTAGCGCCCCATGGGCAGGTAGTGGCGCAGCCAGGTCAAGATGTGGGCACGCGTCACATTGGTGGGCGACAGCATGAAGGTCGGCGTCACCTGCGACATCACCACGCGCCGCAGCCGCTTGGGCAGGGCCCGCAGGTTGTCGCTCGGGTCTGCCGGTGCGCTGAGCAAGGCCAGGTTGAGTTGGGCCGAGCCCATGCAGTGGGCCACCACATCCACGTTCTCAGCCCCCGTGTGCGCAACCACTTTCGCGATCGCATCAGGGATGTCTTCGAAGGCCATGTGCTCGAAGCGCCATGGCGATGCGGCACCGTCCAGGCCGGGGCTGCTGCGCAGGTCCAGCACCCACACGTCGCGGCCGTGCACCGCAGCCAGGTGACCGCCCAGGCCCTGGTCCTCCAGCATAGGATGGGCGAAGGTGGTGCCACTGGCGCTGTAGCCGTGGATCATCACCACCGGCGGCAGCCCTGCGGTCGCCCTGCCGGGGGCCGTGTAGCGCGTCAGTCGGTAGAGGCCAGTGCTGAGCATCACCTCGCGGCGCAGCCCTTTGAGCTCGCCGGGTAAGCGCAGGGCTTGTGCCGTGTTCGGGTCGATCTTGGGGTGATCGGGCAGGCGCAGGGCCCAGGCGTGGATGGGCAGCAGCGCGCGCACGGCGTACAGCAGCAGGCCCAGCATCTCGCCCAGCGCCACCACCTGGTCGTGCTGCGCAGTGATCCGCAACAGCGGGAAGCCCACCTGGCGGGTGTGGCCCAGGTCCACCTGCACCGGCAGCTCTTTGGCCGCAGGGGCCGACTGGCAGGGCATGTGGCGCAAGGTGCCCGTCATCAGCTGCTGCAAGGGGTGGCCACCCGGCGTGTAGGCCAGCACCTTGTCGATGTGCACCGTCTGGCCGTTCAGCGGGCCCCAGGCTTGCGGGCTGATGCCGCTGAGGGGCTGGTCCAAGGTCAGGCGGTAGCGCAGCTCGCGCCGCTGGCTGGCGTGGGTCGCGAGTTCGAGCGCCCCTTTCAGGCGCGCCCCAGCCGAGCTCGCGCCGCCCGTGGCCCCTTTCAGCAGCAGCTTGATCACCTGCCACAGGGAAAGGGGCTCATCCAGGCCCAGCCATTTGGACAAGTCGCTCTCGCCACGGTTGTCCCACCAGGTCTCCAGCGTGTGCTGGATGGTGCGCAGCCGGTGGAAGACGCCGTCGTCTGGGCGCTCCAGTGCCATGAAGGTCATGTGCCCGCGCAGCTGAACATCGGCCAGCAAGACCCTGGGGCTTTGGCTCACATCGAAGAGCCGCAAGGTGGAGCGTTGGGGGTCGAGCTTCAAGGTGCTGGGCGCCGTCGCCCCGTTGACCATGGTCAGCGCGTGGACCTCGGTGGGCTCGAAGGTGAGCTCGAACTGCGCCACGGCCGGCACCGCTTGCGCTCGGCCTGGCCACTGCAGCCGAAGTGGTGCGCTCATGCACTCCGACAGCTCCAGGCGGGTTGGGGGCTCGCGGGGGGGCGATCGCAGCGCACGCCAGCGCGGCCGTGGCGCCAAGGTGCCAGCGGGCGGTGGCGCGGCCCCGGGCTGCAAGCGCGCCCAAACACCGGTGCCGGCGCCTGCACCTGCACCCGTGGGCTGCCGCAGCCGCTGCATGGCGCGTGCGGCCAGTGTGGCGATGGTCAAAGCGGGGTTGATGCCCAGCGAGCGCGGCACGATGGCGCCATCGAGGACCAGCAGGTTGGCGTGCACGGCCGTGCCATCGCCACTGAAGACCTGACCCAGGTGGTTGACCACGCCGTGCAGGCCATCGTCGCCCATCGCGCAGCCACCCAGGGGGTGCACCGACACCAAAGGCCCGGTGAAGCTGCCGAAGGCGGTCTCCAGTTCATCGGGCAAGGGCTGGTTTGACACATTGGGCATGGCCAGGGCATCGGGCCACAGGGTGCGCACACGCTCGGTCAGACGGGCCTGCCGCGCCCGGAACCCCGGCTCGTGGGCCAGTTGTTGCCCGTCGATGTGCAGCGTCTGGCGCCCGGGCTGGTCTGGGTCGGCCTGCAGCGACAGCACACCGCTGGACTGGTCGTGCCCGATGACCGCGAGCAGCAAGGTCGTGGCCGTGGCCTGGGGATCGATGCGGGCGGGGTCGGCGTCATGGCCGCCTGCGGCCGCGTCGCGCGCATCCATGGTCAAGCGGTGCAGCACGCGTTGGGTGTTGCTCAGCTCCTCGAAGACCCCGCGCAGGGCGGCGGGCACCCCCAGGTCTTCGATGACCATGTGCGTGGCCTCGTCGCCTTGCCGCCAATCCACGATGCCCGTGATGGTGGGGCCGCTGTCGCGCTGTGCGATGTCCCGACCTGGGTCGGCCACCGCCTGGGTCGCCATCGGCAAGCCCATCAGCGTGGCCACGCTGTCACCGTTGGCCGAAAGCCGCTGGCCCAGCGGGCTGGAGTCGCTCAGCAGCCCCTTGCGCGAGCGCAGCATGATCTCCGTGCTGCCCAGCGTGCCTGCCGCCACGATGACCGCGCGGGCCCGGATCGCCATGGGCTGCACCTGGCGTTCGGCCCAGGTCGGGTCAGACGGGTGCACCTGCAGCACCCAGTGCTCGTCACCGATGCGCTGCAGGCGGTCGACGGTCACCCCGGTCACGATGTCGAGGGCCTCGGTGGGGTGGCGCTGGCGCGCCTGGGCGAGCAGCTGCACGTCCACCGAACGTTTGGCCCCGACGTTGCAGCCCGTGAAGCAGTCTCCACAGCGCACACACGGGCTCACGCCCAGGGTCGCGTCTTCGGCCTGGGCCACGGTGATCGGCACGGCCGAGTAGTGAGCGGGATCGAGTTGCCGCAGCGCGGCCTGCCGCCCGGGCACCACGGGGGCGGGCTGGGCACCCAGTTGTGCGGCCATGGCTTTGAAGTCGGCCTCGGTCGGTGGGGCCTCGCGCAGCGCCTTGGGCCATGCCTGGGACTGGAACACCGCAGGCTTCGGGGGCAGCATCACGCCCGCGTTGATCAGCGAGCCCCCGCCCAGGCCGCTGGCCACCAGCACGTTCAGGCCATCGCCGCGGTGCACATCAAACAGCCGGGCGGGCCGGGTGTGGGTGCGCACGTGGGTGGGCACGGTGGACAGGCGGTCTGGGAAGGCGCCGGGCAGCATCGGGTCGCCGCGCTCCAGCATCAGCAGGCGCAAGGGTCGGCCATCCAATTGCAGACCCGCCAGGCTGTGCAGGGCCACGCCCGCGCCATAGCCCGAGCCGATGATCACCACGTCGGCATCGAAGGCCTTGGGATCGCTCAGGGTGGGGCGCCGCCGCCACCAGCTGGCCAGGTCCTGGCTCAACCAGGTGTGCGCGCGGGCGCTGGGCGGGGCGGCTTCGGGCATGGGGGCGTCCGTGGGTGTGACCGATCTCACATCCTAGGGCAGCCCGGGGTGCGCATGAGCGGCCACTCGCCGCCACGTCCCACAAACTGAGGAGACCCGCCAGATGGCACAACGCCCCGTCGAGCGGGGCGTTGGTCAGCCAGTGACGGTGGGGCTCAGCCCAGTGCTGCGTACATGCGCTCGCCGGCCTGGATCGGGTCGCCCGAGCGGTCGAAGGCCTCGCGCCAGGTCTGGTACAGGTGCATCTCGCCAGACTGCCAGGGGTCGAAGCTGGGCTTGAAGTACTCGATGTAGTGCTTGAAGCTCGACAGGTACAGGCCACCCGGCTTGTACAGCCACCACAGGCCCTTGACCACGGATTTGGTCAGCTGCCAGGGGCCCAGGTTGTCGCGCCACAGCATGTAGAAGGCCACGGCAAACGTGTAGAGGTTGAAGCCGAAGGTCACCGACAGCAGCGAGGCCACGCGGCGCAGGTAGCCCACCTTGGCGTACTTGGTGAGCACCTCGAAGGCCACCGACTTGTGCTCAATCTCTTCCATGGCGTGCCAGGCAAACAGGGCGCGCACACGCGGATCGGCGCCGCGCATCATGTCCTTCGACACGAAGAAGCTGTGGGCCATGATGGCCGTCAGGTGCTCGGTCGCGGCGGTGTCCGACAGCGTCGTGGCCTTGGGGCCGTATTTGCGGGCGAACTTGTCGAACAAGAAGCGCAGGCCCTTTTCCAGCGCGTCGACTGGCATGCCTTGAGCGCGCAGGCGGTCGTTGAACTGGCCATGCACCAGGCTGTGCTGGGCTTCTTGGCGGATGAAGTCTTTGATCTCTTGCAGCAGGTGCGGATCGGTGATCTGGTCGCGGTAGTCGCGCACACACAGGATGAAGAAGCGCTCGCCCTCGGGGAACAGCGTCGACATCGCGTCGAAGAAGCGGGTCTTGAAGGCATCGCCATCAAACCAGTACTTCGGGATGTCCGCAGCGGCCAGATCAAAGTCCAGTTTCTCGCGGGGGATGATGGGGTGTTCGGTGTTGCTCATGGGACTTCGCGTCGGCGTGCGCCGGGCCTGACTGCTTTGTGGAAATTCTAGGGGGCTGGCCACCGCCAGCGCTCAGGGTGCGCCCCCAGGGTCACACCCGAACCCCCTCAAACAGTGCCGGGTTTGCCCCAGGCTGAATGGCCTTTGTCGCCGGCTTCCGTGAAGACCTCACACACGCGGGTGGGGCGCGCCTTGCCCTCATCACCCGAAGAGGTAGGCGATCAGGTTAAGCGTGAGGTAAGCCTGTCATGGTGACAATGTCGGCTTTCGGTGGACACGTGGGGGATGCACAGGCATGAGGCTGTTGCTGGTGGAGGACGACCAACTGATCGGGGAGTCCGTGCAGGACGTGCTGCGCAACGAGCAGTTCGCGGTCGATTGGGTCAAGGATGGCGAGGCCGCCAGCCGGGCCGTGTGCAGCCACGCTTACGACCTGGTGCTGCTGGACCTGGCCTTGCCTCGGGTCGATGGACTCGATGTCTTGCGCCTGATGCGTCAGCAAGGCGTGGGTGCACCGGTGCTCATCGTGTCGGCACGCGACCAGGTCAGCCAGCGCATCGCTGGCCTCGATGCTGGCGCCGATGACTACCTGCTCAAGCCCTTCGACCTGGGTGAGCTGCTGGCGCGGGTGCGTGCCCTGTTGCGGCGAGGCGCCACCAACCAGCCCCAGGCCTACACCTGTGGCGACGTGCGCATCGTGATCGACGCCCGAGAAGCGCTGGTGGCCGGCAAGGCCGTGCAGCTCTCGGCGCGTGAATGGTCGGTGCTGCTGGCCCTGCTCAAGCGACCTGGTGCCCTGTTGTCGCGTGCGCAGCTGGAAGAAAAAATCTTCGGCTGGGAAGACGACATCGCCAGCAACGTCGTCGAGGTCTACATCCATGGCCTGCGCAAGAAGCTGGGGGCCGACATCATCCGCAACGTGCGCGGCGTGGGCTACATGGTGCCCAAGCCATGACGCGGCGTCAGGGTGCGCGCCGGCAACCTTCCCTGCGCGGGCTCTTGCTGGGTGCTGCCTTGGTGGCGGTGCTCGTGGCCACACTCATCCAGGCGCTGGTGGGTTACCAGTTCGCTTTGGCCGAGGCCGATGCGCTGTTCGATCGCCACATGCAGCAGGTCGCCAAGGCCCTCAGCACGGGCACGCTCTCACGCAATGCCGTGCCCAGCCCCCACGAAGACGCCGACCGCGAGGGCGAAGATTTCGTGGTGCAGGTCTGGACCAGGGACGGCGTGCAGCTGTTCCAATCGGCGGCCCACCACCGGCTGCGGCCTCAGGCTTCTCCTGGCTTTTCAGAGGTGCCGACCCTCGATGCCCGCACCTTCCGCGTGTTTGTGCTCATCACCGAGGGCGAGATCGTGCAGGTGGCGCAAGACATGGGCACCCGCCGCAGCGTGGCGCGCGCACTGGCTTTGCGCAGCGTGTTGCCGGGCTTGGTGATGGCGCCGGTGCTCATGCTCGTGCTGTGGTGGGGCGTGCGCCGGGCCCTGGCGCCGTTGGCCCGGGTTCAGCTCGACATGGCCCAGCGCCGGGCCGATGACCTCTCGGCCGTGCGAGACGACGACCTGCCGCAAGAGATCCGCCCCCTCACGCGCGAGCTCAACCTGCTGTTCGAGCGCGTGCGCCATGCCTTCGAGATGCAGCAGCACTTCGTCTCAGACGCCGCCCATGAGTTGCGCTCCCCCCTGACCGCGCTCAAGGTGCAGGCGCAAGGCTTGCAGCGCGCACCTGACGAGGCGGCCCGTGAGCGCGCCGCGCGCCGTTTGACCGCCGGCCTCGATCGCTTGACCCACCTGGTGGACCAGTTGATGTTGTTGGCGCGTCAAGAGGCCAAGGGAGAAGCCGCCCACGCACGCGTGCCCTTGAGCTTGACCGAGGTGGCCCTGGCAGCCCTCACCGACAAGCTGCCCAAGGCGCATGAGGCCGGCGTGGACCTGGGGGTGCATGACAGCCAGGCCGTGACCGTGATGGGGCAGGCCGACACCCTGCGCGTGCTGGTGCGCAACCTGCTCGACAACGCCTGCAAGTACGCCCCGCGGGGCGGCGTGGTAGACCTGAGCGTCACGGCACACGCCGGTTGCGGTGTGCTGGTGGTTGAAGACAGCGGCCCGGGCATCGCGCCTGAGCATCGCGAGCGGGTGTGGGGGCGCTTCTACCGTGTGCCTGGCAGCCAGGCCGATGGCAGTGGTTTGGGCCTGGCCATCGTGCGGGCGGTGGCGCAAGCCCATGGCGCCGAGATCACCCTGGGGGCCTCCGAGCGCCTGGGTGGGCTCAAAGTGGTGGTGCGCTTTCCTGTTGCGGTGTGAGGCTCAGGCCGCGGCAGGGGCGGGTGCCGTCAGCAGGTCGTGTACACGGGCCATGCGGGCTTGTCGGGCCAGCTCATTGCCGGGGCCGCCCACGAGGCTGTCCGAAATCATGCAGCCGTAGAGGATGAAGGCGCGGTGACGCGACTCGGTCTCCTGGTGACCCAGCGATGAAAAGCACTCGGTGAAGTAGCTCAGGCGGCGGTTGTCCACCTCGTCGAGCATGGCGCGGGCGGTCGGGTCGCGGCGGGCCCACTCGCGGATGGCCTGCTCGACCGACGAGGCCTGGGCGGCCGTGCGGCCGTGGGCGGGCAGGGCCAGCAGTTCGCGCACCACCGTCACCGGGTCACGGCCCTTGAAGCGGGCGATCACCGCATCGGTGGTGGTGTTGCGCCAATGCGCCAGCAGGCGCTTGAGCAGGTCATCGCGGTCGGTGAAATGCCAGTAAAAGCTGCCACGGGTCACCCCCATCTTGCGGGCCAGCACGTCCACGCGCACCGCATCGATGTTGTGGTCCACCAGGTGCTGCAAGGCGGCGTCGATCCAATCCTGAGGCCCCAGGGCCGAGCGGCCACGGGTAGGCAGGGGCACCGCTTCGGCCGCGAGGCGGGTGCTGTCAGGGGTGTCGGGGTTCATGCCCTCAATTGTAAAAGTGTCTGTCACAAGCTGCCTGCCGCCCGTTGAACACCCCCAGTGTGATGCGCCGTTGCGGCGCCTCGGGGCGGTGTTTGGACGCCTGGCGTCGGCTTTTTGTCGCACTGCCTGACACAGGCTGGGCGCTATCATCGTTGCTCCACAACTCAGCAGGACGACATGCGTTGGATGAGCCGCAGAGCGCTGGCCTGTGTGTGCGGGGTGGGTGGTCTGCTCGGCGGTGTGCCGGGCTGCGCCCTGGTGCCCCAGCCGTCCCAGCCGTCCCAGTCGCCCGAGCCGTCTGCTGCGGTGGTTGAGGCTGCGCCGACCGAACGCCAAGTGCTGTGCCGCCTCGCCGTGCCGCGCCCGCCCGATGCCGAGCTCACCCAAGCGTTGTCGCAGGCAGCGGGCTTGCCAGTGCGCAGTGTCCGCGCCATCGACGAACACTGGCTGCAAGTCACCTTGGTCTGCACGGGCGCCGAGTCTTGCCAGGCGGGTGTCAACCGCCTGGCCGCCGCCCGCGCGTTGGTGAGCGAGGTCGTGCCCGACGCCCGCCGCCAGCGTCCGCGAGCCCCCCGCAGCGCCGAGGAGCGCCCATGAAACGGTCTCATCCCATGTCCTTGATCTGGTCTTCTCGCCCCGTGATGCGGCTGCTGTGCGCCGCGATGCTGCTGGGGCTGGGCTCCTTGGCCCAGGCTGACACCGCGCGGGTGATCGTGCGCTTCAAGACGGCGGCCGATCTGTCTGCCGATGCGCGCGTGCAAGCCGCCAGCGTCAACCCGGAGCGCCAGTTGCGCCGCGCGGCCTGGCTGGGCGGTCGCCAGGGCGTGAGCCTGCAGGACGGGCGCCTGATCGACGCCCATCACCAAGTGGTGACGGCATCGGGCATGAGCGCGGCCGCACTGGCCGCACAACTGCAGCGCGACCCTGCGGTCGACTGGGTCGAGCCCGATCGCCGTCGCCGTGCGATGGCCTTCCCGCAAACAGCGCCCAATGACCCGCTGTTCCCGTCCACGCTGTCCAATGACATCAGGGCCGGACAGTGGTATTTGCGTGCCCCCACGGTCACCTTCGTGTCGGCGATCGACGTGTTGTCGGCCTGGCCCAAAGCCACGGGCAATGGCGTGGTCGTGGCCGATCTGGACACCGGCGTGCGCTTCGATCACCCGGATTTGGCCGGGCAGTTTTTTGTCGATGGCAATGGTGCGAGCCGCTACGGCTACGATTTCATCAGCTCGGCCAGCGACAACCGCGACGGCGACGGTCTGGACAGCGATGCCAGCGACCCGGGCGACTGGGAAACCAGTGGGCAATGTGGTCAGGGTGAGCCCGCACAGAACAGCTCGTGGCACGGCACCGAGACCAGCAGCGTGATCGCCGCCCGGACCAACAACGGTGTGGGCATGGCCGGTGTGGCGCCGGATGCCAAGCTGCTGCCCTTGCGCGTGCTCGGCAGCTGCGGTGGCCTGGACTCCGACATCGTGGCCGCGATGCGCTGGGCCGGGGGGCTCAGCGTGCCGGGCGTCAGCGCGGTCAACCAGCACCCGGCCAAGGTGATCAACCTGAGCCTGGGCGGCGATGGCAGTTGCTCGCTGGTCTACAACGACGTGATCAACGAGCTGACCGCGCGCGGCGTGGTCATCGTGGCGTCGGCAGGCAACGGCTCTGGCCAAGAGGTCAGCTCGCCGGCCAACTGCAGTGGGGTCATCGCCGTGGCTGGCCTGCGCCACTCTGGCACCAAGGTGGGCTACTCCAACATCGGGCCCGAGGTGACGATTTCGGCGCCGGGCGGCAACTGCCAGAACACCTCGGGCGCCTGCCTCTACCCGATCACCACGGCCACCAACGCGGGCACCACGGTGCCTGCAGGCAGCACCTACACCGACACCAACGACCCGGCGATCGGCACATCGTTCGCGGCGCCGCAGGTGTCTGGCGTGGTCGCCTTGATGTTCGAGGTCAACCCCACGCTGACGCCCGCGCAGGTCAAGAGCCTGCTGCGCAGCAGTGCCCGGGCCTTCCCGTCTTCGTCCTCGGTGCCCACGTGTGAGGACCCGGCCACCGTCAGCAACAACGCCGACCAGGTGGAGTGCGCCTGCACCACCAACACCTGTGGCGCTGGCATGTTGGACGCTGGTGCGGCCGTGGCGGCGGCCAGCCCCACCGCCGTGCCGACCGTGGTGATCTCGGGCAGCACCGCCGTGGTGGTGGGCGGCTCGCTGGCCTTGAGCAGCGCGGGCTCGTCCGCACCGACCGGGCGGCAAGTGTCGTCCTACCTGTGGACGGTGGCGGGCGGGCACACCAGCATCGTCGGCTCGGCCACATCGGCCAGCGTGAGCCTCAGCGCCAATTCGCCTGGTTTTGAACAGGTCTCGCTGACGGTCACCGATAACTACGGCGCGCAGGTCACCCGCAGCCACTGGGTGGCGGTCAACGCGGTGGTGACGCCCTCTGGCGACGCGCCTTCACCCGTCATCAGCCTGCCGCAATCGACCTTGAACACGGGCGACTCGCTGGTGGCCAGCGGTGCGCAAAGCACCAGCAGGGCGGGCACGTCGCTGAGCTACGGCTGGCAAGTACTGGGCAGCACCCCTTTGGCCACGCTGTCGGGCAGCACCACGGGCAGCAGCATCCAGGTGGTGGCCGGCAGTGTGGCGGGCACCGTGCCGCTGGCGCTGACCGTGGACGACGGCACCCACCAGCGCAGCGTGGTGAGCAACCTGATGGTCGTGTCCGTGCAGCCCTCGGCGGCGTTGAACGCCTCGGCATCGAGCGTGCGCGTCAACCAGCGCATTGCCCTCGATGCCTCGTTGAGCACCGCCACCACAGGCCGTACCCTGGCCGGCTACCAGTGGAGCATCGTCTCGGGCGCCGATCACGGCAGCTTGGTGGGCAGCACCACGGCCGCAGCGGTCGAGTTGCAAGGCGTGTCGGCGGGCAAGGTGCGGGTGCAGGTGGTCGTCACCGACAGTGCCGGCGCGACCGACACCCGCACGCTGGACGTCTATGTGATGGACACCTCATCGACCACGACCACCGCCAACGGTGGCAATGCCATGGGCTCGCTCACCTCGGGTGGCGGCGGCGGTGCGGTCGATGACTGGGGGCTGGTGGCGCTGGGCGGCCTGCTGGCCTGGAGCCTGCGGCGCGCGCGACGTGCCTGATGAGGCCGACGGGGGCGCCAACGCTGTCATAATGATCGGTTCAGGATACGCTGAACCCCTTTGAAGAAGGACACCCCCATGTCGATGGACGACCGCGACGGCAAAATCTGGATGGACGGCCAGCTGGTGGAGTGGCGCGACGCCAAGATCCACGTGCTGACCCACACGCTGCACTACGGCTGCGGCGCATTCGAAGGCGTACGCGCCTACAACACCGTCAACGGCCCCGCCATCTTCCGCCTGCGTGAGCACACCGAGCGCCTGTTCAACAGCGCCAAGATCCTGCGCATGCCCATGCCTTTCACCATCGAGCAGGTCGAACAGGCTCAGCTTGAGGTGGTCAAGGCCAACAACCTCGAGAGCGGCTACCTGCGCCCGCTGGTGTGGCTGGGCTCTGAAAAGCTGGGCGTGAGCCCCAAGGGTGCCAAGGTGCACGTGATGGTCGCGGCCTGGACCTGGGGTGCCTACCTCGGCGAAGAAGGCATGAAGCGCGGCATCCGCGTCAAGACCAGCAGCTACACCCGCCACCACGTCAACATCACGATGACGCAGGCCAAGGCGGTGAGCAACTACACCAACTCCATCCTGGCCAACATGGAAGCCACGGACGACGGCTACGACGAAGCCCTGCTGCTCGACAGCGCCGGTTTCGTCTCCGAAGGCGCGGGCGAAAACATCTTCGTGATCAAGAACGGCGTGATCTACACGCCCGACCTGTCGGCCGGCGCCCTCAACGGCATCACCCGCAACCCCGTCTTCCACATCTGCGCCGACCTGGGCATCGAGATCGTGCAAAAGCGCATCACGCGCGACGAGGTGTACATCGCCGACGAGGCCTTCTTCACCGGCACCGCGGCCGAAGTGACACCGATCCGCGAGCTCGACCGCATCGCCATCGGCATCGGCTCGCGTGGTCCGATCACCGAGAAGATCCAGACGGCCTTCTTCGACATCGTCAACGGCCGCAACCCGAAGTACGCCGAGTGGCTGACCAAGGTTTGATCCGCTGAACCCAAGGAGCAACGCATGAGCAGCAATTCCCCCAAAGCCGTGGTGGAAGTGAGCGCCGCCGAGCTGCAAGGCCCGGGTGTGGTGTTCTGCCCCAACCCGAAGATGCCGCAGTGGAGCACTCACCCCCGGGTGTTCATCGACGTGGCCAGCCATGGCCATGGCGAGTGCCCGTACTGCAACACGCAGTACAAGCTCAAGGCTGGCGAGAAGGTGGGCCACGGTCACTGAGACCCGAGCGCCTGACGCGAGGCGCCACACAGCAAAAAGCCCGAGCATGCTCGGGCTTTTTTGTGCCCGCGCCAGTGCGGCGCGGCGCGTCAGGGTCAGTGGTCAGTTGGCCTTGTACATCACATAGTCGGCCGAGTAGGCCACCTGCTTGCGCTGGCCCTTTTCGCCCATGCCACACGGGTCTTTCGGGGCCACGCCGGCGCGGGTGTTCAGGCGCTGGATGTAGCTGATGTCCTTCATCGCGCCTTCACCCATCGACGGGTTGGCCTTGACCAGTTGCAGCGGGATGTTGTCGGCGCCGTTGGGGCTGACGGCCACCTGCTTGGCGGTGACCTTGGAGCCGTCGTTCGACTCCCAGGTGGGGCCGCCGTAGTACTTGCCCACCACCTTGCCGCTCAGGTCCTTCAGGGTGGCCACGGGGCCTGCGAACGCCCATTCGTAGCTGCCGGCCATGTCCTTCTTTTCGCGGCACTCGTAGGTGATCTCGCCGGCGGCCGTGGTGTACATCACCTGCTTGTTGCCGGCCGGCACGCGCACGGCCTCGGGCAGGCCACCGTTGTCCACCATTTTGCTGGTGCCAGCGCAGCCGGTCAGCAGGGCCAGGCCAGCGGCGGCGATCAAGGTCGAGGTGCGGATGTTCGTCATGGGGGCTCCTGTGGTTGCCGGTGAAGGCCGGCATGGGTCAGCGGTCAACACAAAAAGACCGTCTCCCTGTGGTTACGCCCCCGAAGTCCAAACAGATGCATGACCCTGGAGGCGTAAGGGTCATGCCACCTTCCTCAGCCGATCACCGTCAGAGCTGCAACTTGCCGACCGAGATGACCGGCCCCGTGGGTGCGCCCGTGGGGGAGCCGCCCGGTGGCTCCACAGATACGGCAAACGCAGCGGTGTTCTTGAGCAGTTGCGCGCGCAAAACCGTGGTCAGTCCATGGTCAGACACGAGTCCGAGCGAGCGCGGGGCGCCTTGTGCCGGCACGGCCCAGAGTTCAAGCGCCTTGTTGACGGCCACCTGCTGGTGATCGTCCAGGGGCTTGAGCACCAGGCTGCGGCCGTCGCCGCTGACGCTGGCCACGAAGCCTGCGGGCTGGATGCCGGGGGTGGCCGCACCTGGCTGAGCGGCCATCACCACGACGATGGGCGGCTGCGCAGGTGCTTCGGGTGGCGGCTGGCTGATCAGCACGGCGAGCACCACGGCCGCGGCCGAGGCCAGGCCGGTGGCGCCCTGCCACAGGCCCAGGCGCTGCCACCAGCGCTGCACGATGGCGGCGGGGCTGGCGTCATGGGCGTCGTTGGCGGCCGCCGCGTCGCGCGTGGCGGAGCTGAACAGGCGGCGCTCAAGGCGCGACCAGACTTCGGGACGGGGCGCCACCGGCGGCGTGCTGTCGGCCAGCACCTGCAAGCGACGCTCCCAGTCGTGCACCGCGCGGCGCAAGGTGGGGTGCGAAGTCAACAAAGATTCGAAGCGCCGACGGGCCGGGCCGCGCAGGGTGCCCATCGCGTACTCGGCGGCCAGGCGCTCGGCCAGTTGGGGGCGGGCGTAGTCCATGGCTCAACCCCACGCCACGGAGGCGCGCTCCAGGCAAGTCTTGAGCGACTGCAGGCCCCGGCGCACCCAGCTCTTGACGGTGCCCAGGGGCTCGCCCATCTCGCTGGCCACCTCGGCGTGGCTGAGGCCCTGGTAGTAGGCCAGGGCCAGGCTCTGGCGCTGTTGCGCGTTCAGGCCGCCCATGCATTGGTTCAGGGCATGGGTGTCACTGGCCCGCTCCAGCAATGCCAGCGGGCCGGGCTCGTCACTGGGCAGCATTTGCAGCATGTCCACCTCTTGCTGGTCGTCGTCCACCTGGTAGCGATCGACCGTGCGCGGCGTAGCCTGGGCCCGTCGCAAGCTGTCGATGGCGCGGTTGCGCGCCACGCTGCCCAGCCAGGTGGACGCTTGACTGAGCGCCGGGTTGTAGCTGGAGGCAGACTGCCAGATGGTCACGTAAACCTCTTGCAGGATTTCTTCTGCCACGTCCCGGTCACGTTGTATACGCAAGATGACGCCCAGCAGATGCGCGCTGGTGTCGTCGTAAAGCGTGTGAAATGACGCACGATCACCGAGCGCCACACGAGACAGGAGACCGGCCAGTCGGGTTTGCTTCGGGGAGGCCGGTTCCCGCGTCGCGTCCAGTCGTGCTGCGTCCATGACCTGATCTTGAGGATGGTGAAACCATTCTAGGAGCGCAACGCCTTCCGGGCCCCCTGAGGCTCTCTAGAATGGCAAGCACCATGCAATCCGTCAAAGAATTTGTCCTCACCTTGTCGTGCCATGACACGAAAGGCATCGTCCACGCCGTCTCCGGGCTGCTTTACCAGGCCGGCTGCAACATCATCGACTCGCAACAGTTTGGTGATGTGCAGAGCGAAGACGCGACCGGCCTGTTCTTCATGCGCGTGCATTTCGAGGCCCCCGAGCACCTCGCCAGCGCCGACACCCTCAACAGCCTGTTCGGGCACGTGCGCCAGCAGTTCGGCATGGACCTGGCCATCCACGCCATGTCGCGCAAGCCGCGCCTGTTGGTGATGGTGAGCAAGCACGGCCACTGCCTCAATGACCTGCTGTTCCGCTGGCGTTCGGGCTGGTTGCCGGTCGACATCCCGGCCATCGTCTCCAACCACCCGGATTACGCCGAGCTGGCCGCCAGCTACGGCATCCCCTTCCACCACCTGCCGCTGCCCACCGGCGCCAGCGCCGAGGTCAAGCGTGAGCAAGAGCTGCAGGTCGAGCGTCTGGTGGCCGATCAAGGCATCGACCTGGTCGTGCTGGCGCGCTACATGCAGATCCTGAGCAGCGACTTCTGCCATTTCCTGCAGGGCCGTGCCATCAACATCCACCACAGCTTCCTGCCCAGCTTCAAGGGCGCCAAGCCGTACTACCAGGCCCATGCGCGCGGCGTGAAGCTCATTGGCGCCACGGCCCACTATGTGACGGCCGACCTCGACGAAGGCCCCATCATCGAGCAGGACGTGGCACGCGTGGACCACACGCTGAGCCCCGAAGACCTCACCGCCATGGGCCGTGACGTCGAGTGCGTGGTGCTGGCCCGAGCCGTGAAGTGGCACACCGAACACCGCGTGCTGATGAACGGCCACAAGACCGTGGTCTTCCGTTGAGCGCATTGCTGCAGGGCCTGCCGACATGAACGACCCCCGCGTGAAGATGGCGATGCTCGGTTCGGCCGACGAGATCGAGGCCGAGTTCTACGAGGCCATGCGCCATGGCGACCTCGACCGCATGATGGCCGTGTGGTCTGAGGACGAAGACATCGCCTGCGTGCACCCCGGTGGGCCGCGTGTGGTGGGCACGGTGGCCGTGCGCGCGGCCTTCGAGGCCGTGTTCGTCAACGGCCCGGTGCACGTCGAGATCGCCCACGTGCACCGCATGGACCTGGCGCACTGCGCCATCCACCACGTCACCGAGAAGGTGCAGGCCATGACCGAGCAGGGCCTCAAGACCGCCTACGTGATGGTGACCAATGTGTACGTGCGCTCGTCGCAAGGCTGGCGCATGGTGACCCACCACGCGAGCTCGGGCATGGCGCAAGACCTGCCCGACATCACCGAGCCGCGCACCACGCTGCACTGAGGCCGCCGCCCATGATCGACTACCGCGCCCCGCGCTGGCTGGCCGGCCTGGGGGCCTGGGGCGGCAATGCGCAGACCATCTTCCCGGCGCTCTACAGCCGGGCGTGGCCGCTGCCATCGTCACATGCCGCACACATGGGCCACAAGGGCACGCGCTGGGCGGCCCCATGGCCTGGCGGCGATGGCCCGCGCCAGACCTTGCCGTACGACCGGCGCGAGCGCTGGACCACGCCCGATGGCGATTTCATCGACCTCGACGTGTTGATGGCTGAGCCCCGCGCGGGCGTGACGCCGGGCCAGGAGCCGCTGCTGGTGCTCTTCCATGGCCTGGAGGGCTCGTCGCAAAGCCACTATGCGCGCGCCTTTGCCTGCTGGGCGCACAGCCAGGGCTGGTCGTATGTGGTGCCGCATTTCCGGGGGTGCTCGGGCGAGCCCAACCTGGCGCCGCGCACCTACTACTCGGGTGACCATGCCGAGATCGGCTGGATCCTGGGCGAGCTGGCGGCGCGGCACGCCGGCCCGCGCCTGGCCGTGGGCATCTCGCTGGGCGGCAACATGCTGATGCGCTGGGTCGAAGAGGCCGGCAGCACGGCGCGCCACAGCGTGCGGGCGGCCGTGGCCATCAGCTCGCCGCTGGACTTGACCGCCTGCGGCCTGGCCATCGACCGGGGCTTCAACCGCATGGCGTATGCGCGCATGTTCCTCAACACGCTCAAGCCCAAGGCCCTGGCCAAGATCGCGCGCCACCCCGGCCTGGCCGATGCCGCAGCCGTGGCCGCCGCGCAAACCATGTACGCCTACGATGCGGCCTACACCGCGCCGGTGCACGGCTTTGCCAGCACCGAGGACTACTGGGCGCGCTGCTCGGCCAAGCCCCACCTGGGCGGCATCCGCGAGCTGCCGGTGCTGTTGCTCAATGCCCGCAACGACCCCTTCATCCCGGCCGGCAGCCTGCCCACGCGCGCCGAGGTGGGCCCGTCGGTCACCTTGTGGCAGCCGCACGAGGGCGGCCATGTGGGC
>JACCDX010224595.1_pt1 | contig 21907 bp, 20 predicted proteins | sample 7449681 | NCBI WGS metagenome assembly JACCDX01 (sample SAMN15323450, study PRJNA562643) | freshwater metagenome | isolation source: river surface water | place: USA:Blue River Watershed | collected 2017-08-18
CATTTCTTGCCAACCCCCTTAATGCTCACGATAATTTCATAATGTTGCCATAAAATATCATCGCTCTTTATTATCTCTAATATTTTATTTTCACATTCTGCTATTTCAATATCAATGTGCTTGGTAATGCCTTTGCAAGAGTTTTGAGTATAATTTATAAACTATTCAACATAATTTTGGCCAATAAACCACTATCTGGGTGGTTTTCTAGGGTAATTTTACCGCCCATGGATTCAATAACCGAACGGGCAATTGATAAACCCAGCCCATAACCACCGGTTGCCCGGTTACGTGAATATTCCACACGATAAAATGGTTCAAAAACCTTTGGCAAATGTTCGGCTGGAATGCCCGGGCCATTATCGCGTATTTCAATACATATAGTATTATTTTTTTTTATTAACGATATACGGGCCTGTGAACCATAACGCAGGGCGTTATCCAAAATATTCAAAATAGCCCGTTTCAAGGATTTGTGTGGGGCATTGATAGTCAATTTTTCATAATCACCCTGCCACGCGCAATCATGCCCTGCGGATTGATAATCAGAAATTATTGAATCAAGCAAACTGCTAAGGTCTATATCTCTGGCCTCCTCCATATTTGAAATTCCTTTGGTATATTCCAATGAAAAATTGATTAATTCCTCAATATCATTGATGTTTTTTAACAAGCTATCACGCAATTTTTCATCGGAAATTTGTTCAATTTTTAACTGCAATAATGTCAGCGGGGTGCGTAAATCATGGTTTATGCCCGAAATAATGGTGTTTTTTTCATTATTGGCATTTTGAATACGTTGGTTCATCGCCACCAATGCTTGTTGCACTTCGCCTATTTCTAATGGCAATGATTTTTCTATTTTTATGTCTTGGCCCAAATGTATTTTATGCACCAATTGCGTTAATTCCTGTAATGGCCGTTTAATATATTTTTTAATACCCCAATGAATCAAAAATAATAATAATAAACCCAATAGTATTAATGGCCAAATAACCGGGAAAATGGGTGGCCCCCATCGTTCGGTTTTAAAAACCATAGCCAAAATTTTATTGTCTTGCAGGGGTAATAAAGCAATATTCACTTTTTCCTTGCCTTTTTGCATTTTCTTCCATTTGAAATCGCATAATGCTTTTAATTCATCACTAGGTATTGCGCTGTAAATATCCATACCCTGCCATTGTTCAATGAAACGGCCCAAATATTTTTCGGCCTGTTGTTTATTGTTCAAAACAAATACGCAACGATGATGATTGGTGAATTCGTTTAATTCGTGATGAATCATATCATTGCTTTGGTTTTTTATTTCTTGTTGTATTTCAATAAATTCATGCAATTCCCAGTTATTATGCAATTGGTGCATTTGTTTGGCCCCATAAAAATGAAAGCCAAAAAACAAAATAAACTGCCAAATTACTAACAGGCCAACAATAAGCCAAACTGCTCGCCCCATCAAAGTTTTGGGCATTTTCATAATATATGCACCCGCGGTGTAAATATATAACCGCGCCCCCATTCGGTCATAATCAATTCTGGGTTTTTATTGTCGCGTTCAATTTTTTTGCGCAACCGCACCACCAAATTATCAATTGTTCGGTCAAATAACATGGCATCGCGGCCCTTTAAGGCATCTAATAATTCATCACGTGTAATAATTTTGCCGGGGTTTTCTAAAAATATTAATAATAACCTGTATTCCCCACTAGACAGGCTGATAATTGTTCCATGCGGGTTGGTTAAAATACGGTGATTACTTTCCAAGCGCCATTTTTGAAATTCATATATGGGGTTTTGTTTAGGGCGGTCTGAATGGGTGCGCCGTAAAATGGCACGTATACGTGCCAATAATTCGCGGGCAGAAAATGGTTTGGTTATGTAATCATCGCCACCCAGTTCAATGGCCAAAATGCGGTCAATTTCTTCGTTTTTGGCTGATAAAAAAATAATAGGTATTTGGCTGGTTTGGCGGATTTGGCGCGCCAACGATAAACCATCTTCACCGGGCATCATAATATCCATAATTATTATGTCTATTTCATTATTGTTTAATAATGGCCACATTTGCCCACCATGTTGGGCGGTGTGGCAAACCGCCCCATTATTTTGTAAAAACTGGGCGGTTAATTCTAAAATTTCTGGGTTGTCATCTACTAATAAAATACGCATTAATATAATCTAAACAATTTTAATATGAAATTCAAAGGGTTTTTTGTCGCAAATGGTGTAATATTTTTATACAATTTTATACAATTTTGGTGATATTTATTATATAAATTCCATTATATAGGCTATATAACTTTAACAATTTACGAAAGGATGAGTTATGAAAAATATGAACAAAAAAAATCTGATGGTAACGGCATTGGCTTTATCGTTAAGCTTTGGTATGGGCATAGCCAGTGAATATGAAAATTGGCATGGTGAAGATGACCACCATTTTGGCCATGGTAAGGGCGGGCATCAACTGCCGATTTTATTAATGGATAAAAACCAAGATGGGGCCGTTGATGATGCCGAAAAACGGGCTTTTTTTGCCCCTATTTTTGCCAAAGCCGACAAGAATCAAGATGGCAAGCTTTCCGGTGGTGAAATGCGCGAATTTCATAAATTAATCAAACAATCGGCACATGAATCCATGAAAAATGGCCTAACCCTTGAACAAATATTAAAAATGCCAATGGGTAAATAAATTTGATGTCTTAAAATATTCCTCATTCATTCGCCAATGATTGGGGAATATTTTTGTGCAATATGTTGAAATTAAAATGTTGGCGCAATTTAAATTTTAACAATCAAAATTTCATGCGATTCTTTGGGTTTATTACCCACTTCGGCCTTGTTTTTGCCAATCCTTGTTTCACCCAATGAATATGAATAATGCCATTGTGGGAAATATTGGTCAAAATCGCGGTAATATTCACGAATAGTTGCACAATTATTATAAGATAGAATAAAGCTTCCGCGATGATTATATAATAAATCGCGTAATTTTTCATGGTCAAAACCCGAATGGTGCACATCAAAATTGGCATTGGGGTAAATGCCCTTAAACATTTTATTATCTTGGTCCTTTTCTAAAAAATAAGGTGGGTCGCAATAAATAAAATCAGTAGGATAATCGGGTATTATTTGCTCAAAGCTTCCTATATTTACTGATAAATTGGGGTTATGATAATTTTTTATCTTGTTTATCATATTGTCCCAAGTCCTTTGGTTTTGATAAATCTTGCTTATCCAACCCAAATACATCGGCCCATATGATAAGTTATGATTAAAAAAATAATAAGCGGCCGCAGTATAATTATCCAAATCTAGCGGTTGTCTTTTGTAATAATCAGTATGCCAACCCGACAAAATATTTTGGGTTTCAATCCAGCATACCAAAACCTCCTTTATTTTATAATATTCATCGGCCGTCGGGTTTAATTTTTGTAATTCATTGGCCAACTTTTCGGGGTTATTCAACAGGCTTTGCCAAAAAATAACCAGTGGCTTGAATATATCAAACCCCAATACATGTATTCCCCATTCACTCGCCCAGCGCGATTCCATGCTTCCCCCGCCCATAAATGGGGAAATAATCCGTGGAGGTTTAGGCACAATGGGTATATGGCTTGAAATTATCTTAAAAGCCTTGGTTTTCCCACCGGCATATCTTATTGGCGTGTCCATTATACACCTGTAAAACATGGTATTTGCAATGTCAATATCATTAATTAACAACATAAATTTAATAAATTTTTTTTATATTTTTACCGCAATTTTAGTCCAATTATTAACTTCTGATTTATAGCTTGAAAAAAGAGATTTTTAGAGTATTATAATATTATGACAATGGCACAAAATCATATTTCCATCATACCGCGTATGCCCAAAATTGATTGGGCAGAGGTGGATAGTTTGGGCCGTTGGTATGATAATAACCCAATATATAGCCATATTATGAATGCATATTCGTTTGTTTTTCCACAGGGGGAGCGATATTTTGTTGAGGTTGTGCGCGAGGTTAACCAAGCCAAAGGCGAATTATTGAGTGATGATTTAAAAGAAGATGTTCATGGGTTTATTAAACAAGAAACGCTTCATGCTTCGGCCCATTTTCATTATAATAAAAAATTGGAGGCGATGGGTTTTAAAAATTTAACCACCAAATATATTGACGGCCGGATAGCTTTTTCCAAAAAATACCTCAGCATGATGACGCGATTGGCGATAGTGGTGGGTATTGAGCATTATACCGCCATTTTGGGTGGGTATTTATTAGAAAATTATGAAAAATTTGATAAATCAGATAAAAAAATAGCCAATATTTGGGGTTGGCACGCGTGCGAGGAAACCGAACATAAAGCCGTATGTTTTGATGTTTATAAGGCGGTGGGCGGGACATGGTTGCGTTTAATGTTGTCATTTATTTGGGTAACCATTCAATTTAACGGGACATTTTTGGTGAATTTTTATGGTTTATTGTATCGTTCGGGGCAGTTAAAGCCACAAAATATAGTGAAAACCATGTATTATATAACCAAATTTTATTGGCAATCCGGCGGGGTGGGCTGGTATGTTATGCGCCATATTTTAAAATATATTTCACCCAATTTTCACCCATGGGACCATAATAACCGCCAATTAATGAATGAATGGTTGCAAAGACATGCTGGGAATTTGAGTTTATTGCGTAATTCATAAATCATTTGGCAAAATAATATTTCTTGCTTGCATTTCAATGCGAATCCGTATTACAAGGTTATTCCATGACAAAATATATTTTTATTACGGGTGGGGTTGTTTCTTCGCTGGGCAAGGGAATAGCCGCATCAGGCATTGGGGCCTTATTACAGGCGCGTGGGTATAATGTGCGCAACCGCAAATTTGACCCGTATTTAAACATTGACCCCGGCACCATGAACCCATACCAACATGGTGAATGTTATGTTACCAATGACGGGGCCGAAACCGACCTTGATTTGGGGCATTATGAACGATTCACCGGGGTTGTTTCGCAAAAAACCGACAATATTACCACCGGCCAAATATACCAACGGGTGATTGCCAAGGAACGAAGGGGCGATTACGAGGGTAAAACCGTGCAGGTTATACCGCATGTTACCGATGAAATTAAGGAATTTATTCAATCGCACACCAATAATGCCGATTTTATTATTTGTGAAATTGGGGGCACGGTGGGCGATATTGAATCGCTACCATTTTTAGAGGCGATAAGGCAATTTGCCAACCAATATGGGCGCAACCAATGTTGTTTTATTCATGTTACTTTATTGCCATATATTGCCACTGCTGGTGAGTTAAAAACCAAACCCACCCAACATTCGGTTAAGGAATTGTTAAGCGTGGGTATTCAACCCGATATGTTATTATGCCGGGCGCAAATGCCCATTCCGGCCAAGGAATTGGAAAAAATTGCCCTGTTTTGCAATGTGCCCCCGCAACGGGTTTTCAGCGCAATTGATGTTTCCAGCATTTACAAAATTCCGGTTTGGTTTCACGAAATTGGGGTGGATAGCGAAATTTTGCAATATTTTCATATTAACCATGCCCCGCCGGCCCAATTAAACGAATGGCATAAAATTATTCACCGCATTGAACAACCCGAATCGGTGGTGCGGGTGGCTTTGGTGGGTAAATATGTGGCGTTAAAGGATTCGTATAAATCGCTGGACGAGGCATTGACCCACGGGGGCATTGCCAATAATGTCAGGGTGGAGGTCAGCTGGGTGGATAGCGAGGAACTCAACCAAGATAATATTTCGCATTCACTGGCCAATATTGATGCCATTTTGGTGGCGCCGGGTTTTGGCCGGCGGGGCACAGATGGCAAATTGCTGGCTATTCACCATGCCCGCACCCATAATATTCCATTTTTTGGTATTTGTTACGGTATGCAAATGGCGATTATTGAATTTGCCCGCAATGTGGCCGGTATCAAGGATGCCACATCAACCGAGATTGACCCCGATGGCACGGCCATAGTTGGCTTAATGACCGAATGGGTCAAGGGTAATGAAACCCAAACCCGCCACGAAAATGGCGATATTGGGGGCACCATGCGCTTGGGGGCTTACCCGGCCGTATTACAGGCCGGGTCACGCGTGGCCGGTATTTATGGGCAAAATAATATATCCGAACGGCACCGCCACCGGTACGAGGTTAATAAAGAATTCGCCCCGCATTTATCACAATATGGTTGCGTGTTTAGTGGTTTTTCGCCCGATGGGTCATTGCCCGAAATTATGGAATTGCCGAATCACCCGTGGTTTATTGGGGTGCAATTTCACCCCGAATATTCATCACGCCCATTAAAACCCCACCCGCTGTTTGTTGATTTTATACGCGCCGCGGTAGAATATGCGAGATTAGTATGACAAAGCAAAAATCCATCAATGTGCAAAAATATAATATTGCCAATAACCAGCCATTTACCCTGATAGCCGGGCCCTGTGCGTTAGAATCTTATGACCATGCGGCCATGATGAGTGAGGCATTGCAAAAAATATGCACCAAATTGGGTATTAATTTGATTTACAAAACCAGCTTTGACAAAGCCAACCGCACCGCGGTTGATGCCGATAGGGGGTTGGGGTTAAGTGAATCGTTAAAAATTTTCACCCGCCTGAAACAGGCAACCGGCCTGCCAATTTTGACCGATGTGCATACAGCGGAACAATGTGGCGAAGTGGGGGCGGTGGTTGATGTTTTGCAAATACCGGCATTTTTATGCCGCCAGACCGATTTATTATTGGCGGCCGGCCAAACCGGCAAGCCGATAAATGTCAAAAAGGGGCAATTTTTGGCCCCGTGGGATATGAAAAATGTGGCGCAAAAAATCGCCAGCACCGGTAATGAGCAAGTGATGTTGTGCGAACGTGGGGTTAGCTTTGGTTATAATACTTTGGTAAATGACATGCGCGCCCTGCCGATTATGGTTGAAACCGGTTACCCAGTGATATTTGATGCCACCCATTCGGTGCAACAACCCGGGGCCGGGGGCACCAAGTCAGGCGGGGATAGACGTTTTGTGCCATTTTTGATGCGTGCCGCCCTTAGCATTGGGGTAGCCGGTGTCTTTATGGAGGTGCATCAGGACCCGGACAACGCCCCATCGGACGGGCCAAATATGGTGCGTTTGGATAATGTTGAACATGTATTGACCATTGCCAAACAATTTGACAATTTGGCCAAGGCCAATATGGAATATTTGCAATGAACCGGATAATTTCATTGATTGGTAATGCAATAGATTTCATTGCAAGTTACTATCCTTCCCCTCCAGTGGAGGGGTGGATTTTTGCAAAGCCGTAAGGCGCAGCAAAAAGACGGGGTGGTTTACACAAAAAATGTATAAGGGCAATGTATAAGGGTTCAATTTAGCCAAGAGGATATAACTATGACCGAAGTTTTAACCACCATTAACCAAGTGCGCCAATTGGTGCAAAGCCACCGCAAATTGGGCAAAAAAATTGCATTGGTGCCAACCATGGGGGCATTGCATGATGGGCATTTGTCGTTGGTAAAAATGGCATACCAAAATGCCGATATTGTTATAGCATCAATTTTTGTAAACCCGGCCCAATTTGCCGCCCACGAGGATTTTGACCGATACCCGCGCCCGCTTTCGGCCGATGTTGACAAATTGGCCCAATTGGGGGTGGAATATGTATACGCCCCCGAGGTTTCAGAAATTTACCCCAAACCATTTTTTACCCAAATGAAAATGACCAAATTGTCAGACGAATTATGCGGGCGGGTGCGCCCCGGCCATTTTGACGGGGTAATTTTGGTGGTCAGCAAATTATTTAATCAGGTTGCCCCCGATGTGGCCATTTTTGGGCAGAAAGACTTTCAACAATTAACCATCATTAAACAAATGGCCCGCGATTTGGATTTTAACATTACCATTTTGGGTGCCCCCACCGTGCGTGAGGCCGATGGTTTGGCCATGTCGTCACGTAATGTGTATTTAACCCCGGCCGAACGGGCCATTGCCCCGCAATTATATGCCACCATACAATGGTCGGCCGAACAATTGCGCATGGGTGCGCATTACCGCAATATTATTCCACAGGCGGTTGAACGCATTTTACAGGCCGGTTTTCAGGCCATTGATTATTGCGATTGGCGTTATGAACATGATTTATCCTTGGCCACCAATAATGCCCAACCATCACGCATTATTGTGGCCGCCCATTTGGGCAAGGCAAGGTTGCTGGATAATGTGGTTGTGTGAATAATGCAATGAAAATTGTAACAGCAAAATTATCGCGCTGGGCAATGAATGACATGGGTGGGTTGATTTAAGTAAAATGCCGGTAACATAACTGATTTATTGACAAAAACATGAATGTCATTATGATACACTTGTGCTAATTGCGATGTGCCAGAGACCACGGTATATATGCGCTTGCATGAATATAGGCAGTCAATATAGCCAAAAATATCGCGGGTTACTACATTGGGGTAATGGTTAAAAAATTCCAATTTATTATTCAAAAAATATACTTTTTCATGTTGTGATAAATGGCTTTTAATAGCTTCATAATCTAACTTTACACCAGCATTGGTTTTGAAACTCAAATCTACCAATACCACCCCGTCAAATTCGGAATAACGTGTGGCATTATAATATGTTTTTGGTTTTTTACAAAATTCGTCCATTTCAATATCTAATAATTGCAAAACGTAATCATATATATTTTTGGTTTTGAAATCATAATTATGGAACATAAAATGTTCCTTGGGGTTTGGGGTGTATGGTTCATCGGTAAAACCATCTATATATGGGTTTAAATCCCAAACTAATTTTTTTGTATCCAAATTATTAAATGGCGATTTATTGGAAATAAAAACCCTATCATATAATTGGCGTTTTTTAACAATTTCGGGTATGTGCGAAAAAAACAGATGATCGCCCAACCCGCCATATTGAATTGGTAGAATTAAGTTTTTAGACATGACGAAACACCCCTGTTAAAATATTGGGTAAATTATTATCGTATCGTGTGCGAACAATATCCTCTACATGTGCATGGCAGATATATTCAAAACCAATATTTTTCATAAATTGAATCAAAGATTGCAAATTAAAATGCCATAAATGTTCATTTTCTTTACGGTGCTTCCATTTGGCAAACCATTCGTCATTGACATAATGGCATTCAGGCAAAGAAACTACAATAAATTGGCATTGCAAGTTTTTTATATCATATATATTGTCAAAATGTTCCAATGAATCAAAAAAAGTCACTACATCATAATATTGGTTATACATTGATTCAACTATTGGTATTCCTTGTAATGGGTAAGAGGGTGGAATGTCATATCCATAACAATTGGGTATAATTTTGTGGGCGGTATGTAAAAAATCGCCATTGCCGTAACCCACATCCAATAACGATTCCATTTTGCTATGTATGGCACCCAAAATATAACCCAAGCGCAAATAAGAAATTTGTTGGCGCAATGTAAGCAAGTTATAGGTTTTGTCAATATATTCATAATCATAATGAAATTTATCGCGTTTTATTTGATAAATAACACCATCTGAGTTTTTGGTATAATTTTCTAACAATGGTATTTTCCTTAAATGAGTTGTTTGCAAATAATTTATTTTTATTTGGCATATAATGCAATAGAAAAGTTAAAATTATAAGTATACTGGTATCATTAAATACGTTTAAAAATAGTACCATTACAAACCAAATTACAGATATTTGGTATTTTTACTATATTTAAAATTCATAATTATCCATGGCCAAAATACCCATATCAAACGAACGATGCAGGCATTTCCCCACTCCATTTGCACCAACCTTGCCGGCACCCATGGCCACAAATAATGGGGTAAAATGTTCGGTTGTTGGGTGGTTAAATTCTGCGTGCGGGGCCTGGGCCTGCCAATGCAGTATGGCATTAATATCGCCATTTGTTAATTTGTCATGCACCCAATCGGCAAATATGTTAACCTGTGGGTATTGCATATTGGGTGAACGTTTGAAAAACAGGCCCAAATTATGGGTAATACTGCCCGAACCAACCACCAATAAGCTATCGTCAAATTGGGCCAGGGCCTGCCCCAATTGGTAATGATATTCAGCATTCAACCCATAATGTAACGATATTTGCAAAACCGGAATGCTGGGCTTGGGGGCAATGATAGACAGGGGCGACCATAATCCATGGTCAAACCCGCGTTTTTCATCAATCATACTGGGGTAATTGTTGTCATTCAAAAATTGGCATATTTGTTTGGCCAATATGCTATCGCCCGGTGCATTATATGTCATTTTGTATAATTCATCGGGAAAACCATAAAAATCATGTATGGTTGGCGGGGCGGGGTGGGCGGTAATGGTAAATGCCGGCCCGGCCCAATGTGCCGATGCGACAATAATCGCCCGGTAGGGTGTTAAGTCCAAATTCCAGCCGTTCATAAAGTCAAATGCCACAGTTTGGCGAATGGTTAAATCGGGTGCCCCGTGTGATATAAATATGCTCATAATGTGGAAATATGTTTTTTAATGGCCATTGTCAATGGGGTGCCATATATTTATTTAAATTATACTGGGAACACTAAATAAGTTTAAAATTAAAACCATTGCAAACCTATTTCGGTAAGAGGGGGGTGAAAATTTGCTCTGAACTTATTAATTTTAGGGCGCAACCGCCATTTTCACCCCACTTTTATTAATTTTGGTTTGTAATGGTGGTAATTTTAAATCCTTTCGGTGTTCCCAGTATAAAAAAAATATTGCAATTGTTTGGGTAATATGGTATTGTGCACTGCAACAAAAAAGGAATGCACCATGAGCGATAATCCCAATTTCAATAATTCGGGCCCCCAATTGGAATTTTTAAACCAATGGCAGGAAAACAGCCAAAAAATTATGCAAAAAATGTTGGAGGCCACGCAAGTGATGGCCACCGGCAATTTTAACCCGGTTGGGCAAATGGAACAATCCACCAATGTTATGGAGGAATGGTTAAAAATATGGGGTGCGGTTGCCACAAAACCCGATATTTTGGCCAAGGCCCAACAGGAATGGTTTAACGCCCTGCCCACATTAATGGGTGGTGGTGCCGGTGCGGTGCAGGACAGACGTTTCAAGGATAAATTATGGGACGAATACCCCCAATATGGTTATTTGCGCGATGCATATTTGAAATTATGCGATGTGGTGGTGGCAACCATTCAAAATTCAGATATTCCGGCCGATGAAAAGGAAAAAACCCTGTTTAACACCAAACAATTTTTGGACACCATAGCCCCCAGCAATTTTTTGATGACCAACCCACAGGCATTAAAGGAATTTTATGACAGCAAGGGGGAATCGCTGGTCAAGGGTATGGAAAATTTTGTCCATGATTTAAACCGCGGTAACGGCCAATTGCGCATCTCACAAACCGATGAAAGCAAGTTTGAAGTGGGCGTGAATTTGGCGGTAACCCCCGGTGTGGTGGCGTATCGTAATAACATGTTTGAATTATTGCAATATACACCCAGCACCCCCAAGGTTGGGGCCCTGCCATTATTAATTACCCCGCCATGGATAAATAAATTTTATATTTTGGATATGCAAGAAAGCAACAGCTTTATCAAATGGGCGGTGGATTCCGGCCTGACGGTGTTTGTTATTTCGTGGATTAACCCCAACGAAAAACACCGCGATATTCAATTTGACGATTATGTGGAACATGGGGTTATGGCCGCCATTAACCAAGTATTACGCATAACCAACCAAAAACAATGCAATGCCATTGGTTATTGTATTGGCGGAACATTATTGGCCACAACTTTGGCCATTATGGCCAACCAAAAGGCCAACCAAAAGGATAATCAAGTAGCCAGCGCGACATTTTTTACCACCATGTTGGATTTTGCCGAACCCGGTGAATTGAAATTTTTTATTAACGAAGAGCAAATAGAGCAAATTGAAAGCCAAATGAGCAAATTTGGTTATTTGGACGGCAAGGATATGGCGCAAACTTTTTCATCATTGCGCGCCAATGATTTGATTTGGTCATTTTATGTTAATAATTATTTAATGGGGCGCGAACCCAAGGCCTTTGATTTATTATATTGGAATGGCGATTCAACCCGTATGCCCTGTAAAATGCACAGCTTTTATTTGCGCAACATGTATTTAAACAACAAATTAAAGGATAAAAATGGAATATCGGTTTTGGGCAACCCCATTGATTTGGGTAAAATAAACCTGCCAACCTGTTTTATATCAACCAAGGAGGACCACATAGCCCCGTGGATTTCAACCTATAACGGCGCAACCTTGCTTGGGGGCAAGAAAAACAAATTTATTTTGGCCGGTTCGGGCCATATTGCCGGTATTATTAACCCACCGGCCGGCAAAAAATATAATTATTGGGTGAATGAATCATTACCCCAAAGCCATGATGAATGGTTGCAAAATGCCCAATCGTTTGAGGGTTCATGGTGGCCCCATTGGCGTGAATGGCTTAACCAACATAATGGGGGCGAGGTGCCCGCCCGCAAGGTTGAGGATATAGGCTTGGGCACCGCCCCGGGCAGTTATGTAAAGGTGCGTTATTGACCAGCACGGCCATAGAGGACGAAAGCCTGTATAACCCACAGGGGCAAAATTTGATAATCGCCTGTGGGGCATTGGCCCGCGAAATTTTATGGCTTATAAATGCCGGAGCATTAAACCATGTTGCCTTGCAATGCCTGCCGGCCAAATACCATAATACACCGGCCGATATAATACCCAATTTGCAACGCAAAATTGACCAATTGCGCCCCCAATATAATAAAATATATATTGGCTATGCTGATTGCGGCACCGGTGGGTTGTTGGACAAATTTTGTGCGCAAAATGGTTATACGCGCATTGTTGGGGCGCATTGTTATGCGTTTTTTGCCGGTTTAAACCAATTTGACCAATATATGGAACAAGAATTGGGTTCATTTTTTTTGACCGATTTTTTATGCCAACATTTTGACAATTTGATAATGGAGGGCATGGGCCTGAACAAGCACCCCCAATTAATTCCAATGATGTTTGGTAATTACAAAAAATTGGTATATTTGGCGCAAACCGACAATGACCAATTGGACAAAATGGGCCAATTGCACGCCCAAAAAATTGGTTTAACCTATCAACGCATTTACACCGGTTATGGTGAATTGGCCCAATTTGTGGCCGGTGTTTGAAATATCATTATTTAAGATTGACATTAAAATTGCAAATTGTTAATTATTAATCCAGAAAAAAGTTTGTTTCAATAAGAATTTTTCAAAACAATAGAGGGCAAAATTGAACGAATAACCGGAGTTTATTCGAAATAAATGAGGATTATGAGTTCAATTTTAACCGATTAGTGTGCAGAAAAAACTTATTGTAACAAACTTGAAAAATATAATGGAAAATAGCGACAAATTGCATGAATATTTGCACCAATTAAGTTCGGTTCAACATGAAACTGAATTAAGTGGTCGCACAATGCTTTATAATATATTGACAGGTTTTTTTGATAAAAACATTCATATTATTCACGAACCAAAACGCGATAAGGAGGGGCGAGGGGCACCTGATTTCAAATTTGTAGTTAATGAAACAATTATTGGTTATTGTGAAACCAAAGAAGTTGGTGAAAATTTGGATAATGTAATAAAAAGCGAGCAAATACAAAAATATTTAACCCTGACTGACAATTTATTAATTACCGATTATTTGCGTTTTATTTGGCTTTATCATGGCGTGGTTCGCGCAGATATTCGTATATGCGAACAAACTTTCTTAAATACAAAAATGACAATTGATAATAATAAGGTCATAGAATTTACCGCATTATTAACCGAGTTTTCGCATCAAACACCTGAACCTATTACTTCGGCCAATATGTTGGCAAAATGGTTGGCCGCCCCAACCCGCACCATTAAATTTGAAATTACCAATTCACTCCATTTGGCCTATAAAAACAAACAATCCAACGAATTAACAGCCCTGCATGAAGTTTTTAAGAAAAATATTTTTGAGGAAATTTCTATCAATGAATTTGCTGATGCCTTTGCCCAAACATTAAGCTATTCACTATTTTTAACCAAATTAAATTTGCTTAACCCAAATATACTATTAAACCTGCATAATATTGGGCAACATACCCCTACTTCCTTTGCTTTAATTAAAGATATATTGCGTTTCATTAATACGCTTGATAAATTTCCAGCTATTAAACCCTATATTGAGCGCATATTTCATGTCATAAACCATACCAATATGGGCGAGCTTACCCAAGATTTATCGTTCACCAAACATGTTGGCAAAGACCCATATATTTATTTTTATGAGGATTTTTTAAAAGAATATGACCCGCAAATTCGGGTGGATGCCGGGGTTTATTATACGCCCGAACCGGTAGTGAATGCCATTATTCATAATATTCATAATATTTTAATCAATGAATTTGGGCTTGTTGATGGTTTGGCCAACGAAAAGGTGAAACTGCTTGATTTTGCCTGTGGCACCGGTACATTTTTATTACAGGTGTATCGCAAAATATTGGATTCAGTGCCCCCCAATTCGTTAAAGCGCAAGGGATTGATTGAAAACCATATATTAAAACAAATTTATGGTTTTGAATTATTGATTCCGGCATATTGTGTATCGCATTTAAAATTATCGCAATTTTTAAAGGAATATGCCCATTTTAATATTGATGACAAGCAACGTATTCCGGTTTATTTAACCAACAGCCTTGAATCACGCAATGCCATTGATGATAACCCCTTATTTGCATTATTGCCGGCATTTTCGGCCGAGGGCAATAAAGCCCAAGAAATTAAAGACGATAATGATATTCTGGTTATTACCGGCAACCCCCCATATAATGGGGAATCAAAAAATAATTCCCCATTTATTTTAAATTTAATTAAGGATTACAAACCAGATGATGGCGATTTATTATCTGAAATGAGCAAATTAGACAAAAATTGCAAGGGTGTCAGAAATAAAGAACTTAATATAAAATGGTTGCGCAATGATTATGTAAAATTTATTCGCTTTGCCGAAAATAAAATGGCCCGGGCCGGGCGCGGGGTGGTGGGTATTATTACCAGCAATTCATTTTTAGACGGCCCCATTTTTCGCAAAATGCGCCAACATTTGATGCAAACATTTGATAAAATTATTATTATTGATTTGCATGGAAACCATAATAATAAAGAATCATCACCCGATGGAACGGCCGACCAAAATGTTTTTGACATCAAGGAGGGGGTAGCCATTTCATTTTTTATAAAAAATACCAATATAAAACCGGCCGATAAAGGGGTATTTCATTATGATATTTATGGCAAACGCAAGGAAAAATTTGCCCAAATTAACGAGATTGATTATAAGAAATCGCCAAGCAAAATTAACCCTGAACGGCCTTTTTTTGAATTTTTTGCCGTTGATAAAACTTCGTTAAAAAAATATAACAAGGGCTTAAGTCTGCGTGAAATTTTTTGTCAATTTGGGGTGGGAATTTGTTCTAAACGCGATGAGATTGCGTATCATTTTCAAAAGGAAAGTCTGGTTAAAGTTTTGCAGGATTTTAAAGATTTAAGTGTGGAGAAATTAAAGGATAAATATCCAAGCGAAAAAATTGAAAGCCGTGATAAAAAAACCATATATGCCAAAAATAATATATGCAATGTTGAATCATATAATACGGCAATCAAGCAAATGAACTATCGTCCATTTATCAATCAATTTACTTTTCACACAAATAAAAGCAAAGGGTTTTTGGCTTACCCTGTTTATGATTTAATGAAAAATTTTGACCGCCCGAATATTGCCATTTGCTATACCAGAAATTTTAGGGTGGGTAATATTTATGATAATGTATTTATTACCGATAAAATAACTGATTTGCATTATTTAAAGGTAGGCGGGGTTATGGCCCCGTTATATATTTACCATGACAATACCGATGAACCTGATGAAAATTTTCATTATGCGTTTCGTAAATTTATTAATAAAAAATTTAATAACCCGACCGCCGAGGAAGTTATGGGATATATCTATGCCATATTGCATTGCCCCCAATACCGCAGTGACAATATTCAAATGTTAAAAATGGATTTTCCCAAAATTTCATTTGAATGTAATTTGAATCAATTTACCCGTTTGGCTACATTGGGTGGCCAGCTGATGGACGCACATTTAATGAAAAATATTCCCAAACAATATTCGGCCAATAAACAATATATTGGTGAGGCATTAAGTGATGATGTAAAAAACCATAATATGTTGGTGGAAAAAATTGAATATAACGAAAAAACCCAACAATTATATTTTAATAAAACCAGTTATTTTGCCAATGTAACCTCGGAAATTATCAATTTCACCATTGGCGGTTATGCGGTGGTAACCCAATATTTGAAATTGCGCCGTGGGTGCAATATTGCCAATGAATTACAACATATTCAGGATATAATAAATATATGCCAATATACCATGAATAATATGCGCGATATAGATGTTGTTTATAACGAGTTTTAATAATTTTACTTGAATCACCTATTTAATACTTGACAATTACTTTAATATTTGTTATATTTACTTATTATTATTTATCATTTGGCAGAAGGCAATGACAATAAAGAAACACATTACCAAAAATATAACCCAAAAAACTATGGGTTTGCTGGGCCTTGCGGTGGTTATGACCGCCTGTGCATCACCGGAATATGCGGTGAAAAATGGGGCCAATTTTTATGATTCATTTGTTAAAAATTCCTTAACAGCTTCCCCCGGCCAATTAAACCAGGCCGGCCCGTCCAAATTTTTGGGCCAGGACCATTGGAAAAGCCCATGGGGCGAGGGGGTGGAGCCGGGAAAAACATTCAATTTGGAACAAATTCGCCCGCAACCAAGTATGGTATTGGTGGCCAACCCGGTACCGGCCGGTAATAACCCGTTTATGCCGGTGGGATATGCCGAACCGCGCGGTGCAGTCGGGTCTAATGCCGGTGGGCCATTTGGTTCGTTATACGGGTATTCCGATAACCCAACTGGGGTTAATTTGGCATTTGTTAATCAAGACCGCGGGCCGGCCGCCCGTGCCCTGCAACCGCGAATATTACAAGGAAGCCAATATGCATTGGCCGGCCCGGTGATAGCCAGTTCGTTTAATGCCGTATTGCAAACCGAATATGAACGGGCCGCCCAAAATTTTGTTGACAAATACCGCAGTGATTTAAACGGGCGTTATTTCCGCAACAAGGCAATGTATGCCCAACAGGGCCGGGCAGTATTGCCCGATGACCCCGATTTATGGGAATTAACCCCCGAAAACCGCCGCGAATTATGGCGGGCCCGTTATGCCTTGATTCAGGCGTTGGAATTTGGCGGGCGCGATTTGGCCCCCGAACAGGCGGCATTTACACAGGTTAATTACGATTGCTGGCTGGCCGAGGCCGAAGCCGTGCCCCAAGATATTTTGCAACACCCCTGTGCGCAAAATTTTATCTGGGCATTTCAGGATATGCGTAAGATTGTTGCCCAACGGCGCGCCCCTGATACTTTACCGGCCAATTTATACCCGCAATATGCCTATTTAGAACAGGTAACACCCCCGGCCGGGCCACCCCCGGGTGTGGGTTACCCCCCATCGTATCAGGCCCCGGCCAAAACCATAGTTTATGGCGATAACGGGCAAAATGGCAACCCGAATGGGCAAAATGGGGGGCAAAATGGTGGTTATGGCCAAAATGGCAAGGGCGATTACATGCAAATGGCCGATAATATGCCGGTAAACCCATCGGCCGGTATAAATGGTGCGCCCGATAATCGCAGCCAAAAACAAATTGACGAGGCCCGCAAAAAAGCCAAAGAATTAATATTAGACCCGGTCAGGCAGGGTAATAAATTCTTTGTTTATTTCCGTTTGGGTTCGGATAAATTAAACGATAAATCATTCGCCCTGTTGAATGAAATTGCCGAAATGAAGGAAGAAATTACCGAAATTAAAGTTTTGGCCGATGGTTATGCCGACCGGTCGGGCAGTGCGCAAACCAACCAAAAAATTTCGGAACGAAGGGTGCGTAATGTTATTGATTATTTAATCAAAATTGGGTTGGCCCGCCAAAATATCAAGGCATTTGCCCATGGCGAATATAACCTGCCCCACCCCACAGCCGATGGTGTAACCGATGCGCGTAACCGCGTGGTGATTGTTGAAGTAAAATAATGCCGGCATTCAACCAATTTTTGCAATTATATTGCAATAAACGGATGGTGATAATTGGGTTATTGGGCTTTTCATCGGGCCTGCCATTATTATTGACCCTATCGGTTTTAAGCTATTGGTTATCGCAAATTGGGGTGGAAAAATCCTCCATCGGCCTGTTTGCCTTGGTTTCCGTGCCTTATTCGTTCAAATTTTTATGGTCGCCATTCATTGACAAATTGCCCATACCGGTTTTAAGCAAAAAATTTGGACAAAGACGGGCCTGGGCCCTTTTTTGCCAAGCCATATTAATGGTGGCAATTATTGCTATGGGTTTTACCAACCCAGAAATTAACCCATTGCACACCGCCATATTGGCCCTTATTGTGGCCTTTGCCTCGGCATCACAGGATATTGTTATCGATGCCTTACGCATTGAATTATTGCAATCTAACCAACAGGGGGCCGGTGCGGCCATGTCGGTGGGGGGGTACCGGTTGGGTATGTTATTGGCCGGTGGGGGCTCACTCATAATGTCTGACTTTATTGGTTGGCCGGTTATATTTGCGATTAATGGCTTGTTTATATTATTTGGCATGGTGGCGGTTTATTTATGCCCCGAACCTGATGAAACACCCCCCAAATATAAAAATTTAGACGAATTTTGGCATTTTACCATCATTGAACCATTTAAAGATTTTTTTACCCATAAAAATGCCCTATTAATTTTAATATTTATTATTTTATATAAATATGGCGATGCATTTTCCGGGGTTATGGCCAACCCGTTTTACCACGAATTGGGCTTTTCCGGCACCGAAATTGGCAGTATAACCAAATTTATGGGCTTAATAATGACCATCAGCGGGGTTTTTGCCGGTGGGTATTTGGTGGCCCGTTTGGGTATTTTGCGGGCCCTGCTTATTGGCGGAATCATACAGGCCGCCACCAATATATTTTTTGTGGCTTTGGCGGTGGTGGGTTATAATTTGCCATTATTGGTTATGGCCATCAGCACCGATAATTTTGCCGGTGGGGTGGGCACGGCCGCACTTGTGGCATATTTATCAAGCTTAACCAACAAAAGCCACACCGCCACCCAATATGCCCTGCTGACTAGCATGATGGCATCGGGGCGCACGTTTTTGTCGTCCGGTTCGGGTTTTGTGGCCGAATATATGGGTTGGTTTAATTTTTTTGTTTTATCCATAATAATGGCCATACCGGCATTAATAATTTTAAAATATTTGGGTAAAAATACCGACCATGCTTAAAATAGCCATCATAGCCGGTGAAAATTCGGGCGATGATTTGGGGGCCCCCATAATGCAGGCGATATTACAACAAAACCCCGATTGCCAATTTATGGGGGTGGGGGGCGAAAAAATGGCCCAATTTGGCCTGAACAGCCTGTTTGATTACCGGATTTTGCACAAAATTGGTTTGGTGGAAATTGTGCCCCATATATGGGTTTTGCATAAATTAATTTGTGAAACCGCCAACCGCATACATGCCGAACGGCCCGATATTATTATAACCATCGATGCCCCGGGCTTTACCAAACGGGTGGCCAAACGTATTGACAAAAATATACCCAAATGCCATATAGTTGCCCCCAGCGTTTGGGCCTGGCGGGCGCAACGCCGGTTTGCTTTTGCCCAAATTTTTGACAAATTATGTTGCCTATACCCGTTTGAACCGCCATATTTTGCCGATACCACCCTCAAAGCGGTCTATGTGGGCCACCCATTATGCCAAAATATTCCGCGCGAATTGCCGGCCAAAAACCCGGATCAAATTTTATTTTTATGCGGTTCGCGCCCATCAGAGGTTAAATTTAACGCCCCCACCATGCGCGCAGTGCAGGATATATTATTACACCAAAACCCCAACACCCAATTGGTCAGCTTTACCAAACCCCACCTGCAACCATTGGTGCAGGGCATATTACACCCAAAAACCCAAATTTTCACCAACGAAGCCGAAAAATACAGCATATTCGGCCAATCGGCCCGGGCGGTGGCGGTTTCGGGCACCGCCTGTTTGGAATTGGCATTATGCAATGTGCCAACCATCATGACCTACCGCATAAACCCCATTACCTTTGCCATAATGCAAAAATTGATTAAAATTAACCGCTTTTCCATTGTTAATATATTGGCCCAGCGCGATATTCAACCCGAATTTATTCAAAATAATGCCGTCCCGGCGACAATGGCAAGCAGATTGCAATCATTACCCGATTCACAAAATATTGCCCAAATATTGCGCGAAATTTTGGGTGGGGTGGATTATGCCAGCCAATGCGCAGAGGAAATTTTAACAATGTTACCCGGGGGAACGCCATGATTCGTAAAGCATACATACATAATAAAATAACCAACCCATATTTTGCACAGGTTGATTTTTTTGACCGCGCCAATACCTTGGGTGATGCCATTTATGAATATATTTTGATGGTTGACGGCCATATTATTGATTTGGAACCGCACCTTGACCGGCTATACCGCTCGCTGGATGCGGTAAGAATCGCCTTCCCAACCTGCCGTAAAGTTTTACGCGCGCGTATTTATGACTTGGTGCGCCAAAATATGCTGAAAAATGGTGGTATTTATATGCAAATAAGCCGGGGGGTGGCCCCGCGTGACCATTTGTTCCCGGCCAATGCCACACCGGTTTTGAATATATTTGTTAAACCATATAAATTGGACAGGCATGTATTTGAAAACGGGGTCAAGGTAATAACCCATGACGATTACCGGTGGGGGCGGTGCGATATTAAAACAACATCGTTAATTGCCAATTGCCTGGCCAAACAATATGCCAAGGATAATGGCGGGCACGAGGTGGTATTTATTGATAAAGATGGGTATATTACCGAGGGCGGTTCGTCAAATATTTGGATAGTTGACCAGCACGGGCATTTGCGCACCCATATTGGCAACCACGAAATTTTAAACGGCATTACCAAATTAATGATGGAAAAATTGGCCAAACAATTAAGGTTAAAAATATCAAATGAAAAATTTACCCGCAACGAATTTTTAACCGCGCGCGAGGCATTTATAACCAGCACATCACAAATGGGTGTGCCCATAACGGCCGTAGACGGCCAAATAATATGCGGTGGTGTGCGTGGCCCCATTACCGAACATTTGCAAATAACCTCCTTTGCCTATATGCGTGAACAACCCAAAATTCTGTGATGTTATGAATCATTATCATTTATTCCTATTTATCAATGAATTTGGATTAAGATATAATGCTAACAGGGTTTATGGAACGATGGAATTTATTGACAAAACCATTACAAATATGGATAATAAACTTTTAACTTACAGGAGACTGACAAATGGTTAATAATAAACCAAAAAAAGCTATTGAACCGATAGATGGTAATATTGATGATGTGGCAAAATCAACCGTAATATTCCAAAGAAACTCTTTGAAACTAAGCAGGGGTGGTTCTTTTTATGTTAAAGAACAAGAAATACATATTTTAGAAGGGCAGGATGTTGATTATATTTCCTTAACAGATATTGCGAAGAGCTTTGAAAATAGTAAAATCATAATATCTAGATAGTGTCGTCATAAGAAATTAGTTGCAAATATAGAGAAAGTATGCTATCAAGTAAATAGTGAAATCAAACAGCTAGAAAGGCAACTAAGATGGAAACAGAAGCATGCAGAAGGCACGATATAA
>JACCDX010638873.1_pt1 | contig 21906 bp, 19 predicted proteins | sample 7449681 | NCBI WGS metagenome assembly JACCDX01 (sample SAMN15323450, study PRJNA562643) | freshwater metagenome | isolation source: river surface water | place: USA:Blue River Watershed | collected 2017-08-18
CCCGGCCGCGGCCTTCGACCTCACCTCGCTTCCGACCGGCTGCCCCGCGCCCGTGAAGCCGCGCCCAGGAGCCGGCGGCCTCGTGGCGAGGCTCTCCGCGCCGGCGACGGTGTGCTCCGGCCAGACGTTCACGCCGACGCTGTCGCTCTCCGCGCCGGCCCGCGTGCACGTGTGGGCCGTCTCGCCGGACGGGAGCGCGACCCTCCTCGAGCCCGGGTCCAGCGGTACGGGCACCCGCGCGGACGGAACCTGGGACCTCCCCCTGCCGGAGCTGCGGGCGCAGCCCTCGGGCATGCCGGGCGACGACATCCTCGTCGCGGTGGCGATGCCGTCGAGCGCGACGGTGGCCAGCAGCGCGCCGCCAAGGTTCTGCCGCGTGCCTCGCTTCGACGCCTCGTGGGTCCCCGCCGGCGCGGCCGTCGCCGTGCAGACGCTCCATGTCCTCGACGACGAGGGCCGCTGCCCGCTCGCGGCAGGCGTGCGCGCCACGATGGCCAACGGTGCCGGGAATCTGGCGACCCAGCCGCTCTGTCCCTGAGGCTCACGCCTCCATCACCGCCACGTGCCCCTGGTCGGCGTAGGTGAGCAGCTGCCGGTCCCGCGTGACAAGCACGCCGCCGAGGCTCCTCGTGGTGGCGACGATGAAACGGTCGGCCGAGTCTCCATGCAGGTCTCCCGGCAACCGCGTGCTGGCGACCATCACCTCCGGCGAGAGCGGTTCGACGGTGAGACCCGCGCGCGCCACCGACGTCCGGACCCAGTCCAGGGGGTCCTGGGTGAGCACGATTCGACCACGTGCGGTGAGCATCGCGATCTCCCACGCCGAGATCGCGGAGACGAAGAGGTTTCCCGCTCGGGCCGCCTCGCGGGCGAGGGCGACGGCCTCCTGACGCAGCGTCGTGTCGCCGTTCATGAGCCAGATCCACGCGTGGGTGTCGAGCACGACGCTCAGCCCATCGCGTCCCACGTGACCTCCAACGGCGCGAGCAGGTCGCCCTGAACCTGGACGCTCCCGGCCATGCACCCGAAGAGATCCTGCTCGGTGGAGGGCGCCAGAGGCGCCAACCTCGCCACGGGACGACCCCGCTTCGTCACGACCACGTCCTGACCGGTCGTGGCGACCTCGTCCATCAGCTCAAGGCAGCGCGCCTTGAAGGTACCCGCGGCGATGACCATGACTCCCTCCTAGGAGACTGTAGCATGGTCATGCTGAGGTGACCATCACCCCGCGGCTCTCGACGTTGCCCTCGTCCACGGCGCTCACGGCGTACGCGCCGGCGGGCAGGGACACGCTCCCGGCCTCGGCCGGCACGATCGCGTGCAGGGTCCACGCGTCGCCTTCGCGCGCATACACGCACAGCGCGCGTAGCCCTGCGCGGGTCGTCCACGTGAGGGTGCCCCCGCTGACGCGCACCTCGGGCGGGGCGACGACGTTCCCCTTCACGGCCTGCACGGGGGGTGGCAGCACGGGCGAGGGGTACCAGCGCAACAGCGCGTCCGCGAGGCCGCTGGCGCCGTCGAGGAGCGGGCTCGCCGAGTACCAGAACTGTCCGGCGGTGTGCTCGTTGCCGGGATCCCGCGCGATGTCCACCTGCGCCGTGAACTCCGCCAGGGTCCAGGTGCTGCTCGTGCCGAGCTGCGACAGGTAGTTGGCAGGGAACAGGTAGGTGCCCGCGCTCAGCTGGTCGTCCCACCAGGGCAGCAGCAGGCCGTACTCCTGGCCGTCGTTCCCCGTCTCCCAGTAGAGCTGCGGCGCGACGTAGTCGAGCCAGCCTTCCTCGATCCAGTGGAGCGGATCGGCGTAGAGCGACTCATAAGGGTCGAGCCCGGAGATGCCGGCCGGGTGGCCTGGTCGCCAGATGCCGAAGGGGCTCACGCCAAAGCGCACCTCGGGCGCCGTCGTGGCGAGCAGGTCGTGCACCTCCCCGATGAGCGTCGCCGTGTTCTCGCGGCGCCAGTCGGCCCTCGACAGCGCCCCTCCGCCGCTTCGGTAGGCGTTCCAGCTCGCGTCGTCCGGGAAGTCGCCGTCGTCGGGGTAGGGGTAGAAATAGTCGTCGAACACGACGCCATCGAGGGCGTAGTTGTCCACGAGGTCGGCGATGACGTCGAGGACGCGCTGTCGGACGGGCACCGCGGCGGGGTCGAGCCAGACGTCGCCTCCGTAGGCGTACGTGTAGGTCGGGAAGTCGCGCGCCGGATGGCCGGCCGCCAGACCCGAGGTGCTCTCGGAGCCGGCGCGCGCTCGGTAGGGGTTCAGCCAGCCGTGGACCTCGATGTTGCGGGCGTGGGCCTCATCGATCCAGGTCTGGAGAGGATCGTAGCCAGGATCGACGCCCTGGGTGCCGGTGAGCCACTTGCTCCACGGCTCGAGGCTCGAGGCGTAGAGCGCGTCGCCCTCGGGGCGCAGCTGCACGTACACGGCGTTCATGTTCGCCGCCTGCGCGTGGTCGAGGAGCGCGACGATCTCGGCCTGCTGCGCGCTCGCGGAGAGGCCCGTACGGCTCGGCCAGTCGATGTTCCAGACCGTGGCGACGAACAGGCCGCGCATCTCGCGCGGGTGGCTGACCTCGACCGTGGCGTCGACCAGCGCGGTGTCCTCGGCGCTGTCCTCCGTCGCTGCCGTGTCCGTGTCCGTGACGTCGGAGGGCTTCGCCGTGACGAGGCCCCCGGGAGGTTCGCAGGCGAGGAGAGCGAGCGCGAGGACCATGTTCTCAGAACCAGGATCGGGGCAGGGTGACGCGGTCGTCCGGCGCGAGCACGCGGTCGGGGACGGTCCCCTTGCGGACGGCGTTGAGGTTGACGACGATCCGCTCGCCGCTGGCGGTCAGGACGACGGCGCGTCGTCGTGAGGCGAAGGGGCTCGGCCCGCCGGCCAGCGTGACGGCCTGGGTCAAGGTGAGGCCGACGCGGTAGGGGACGGGGCCCTCGCTCTTGACCTCGCCGTCGAGGTACACCTGGCGACCGTGCCGCAGCACGACGGTGTCCCCGCGCGCGACCAGCACCGGCTCAGAGGCCGCACGGAGGTCCGCCATGGTGGTGGCGAGCTTCTCTCCCCCCGCTCGGATGACCTCGACGTCGATGACGCTGTCGTCCTCGGGGCCTCCCGCCGCGGCGATGACCTCTGCCAGCGGCGTCGCCCCGCGCAGGATCTGGATCCCGGGGGTCTTCACCGCGCCACCGACGTTCACCTTCTGGCTGCCGTAGGTCGACACCTCCACGATGACGCGGGGGTCGATGAGGTAGCGCTCGCCGAGCCGGGTGCGGACCTCCTCCTCGATCGTGGCCGGGGTGCGCTCGCAGGCGCGGACCGGCCCGATCAGGGCGACCTCCACGCTGCAGGCGGTGGGGACGACCAGCTCGCCGGACAGGGCCTGCTCGCCGTACACGCTGACCTTGAGCGTGTCGCCCGCCCCGACGACGTACTGTGCGTCGGAGGCCTGCGCGCGCCCCTGCACGAGGCATGCGACCAACCCTGCGAGCACCTGCATCCCTCGTGCGGTCAACGGTCACCCTCCGGAAGGGCGCTAACCGGAACGCTTCGCCACGGCGAGGCGCGGGTGGCGCGGGCGCGCCGCGGATGGGCTATGGGGGCGGCGCACAGGTGGAACGTGAACGACGACGTCACGCAGGATGGACCGGCCCCGCTGACCTTCGCAGAGGTCTGGAAGATCCTGCGCATGCAGTGGCAGATCATCGCCGGGGTGACGGCTGTGGCCCTCATCGCGGGGGTCGCCGTCAACCTGCTCTCGGATCGACTCTATCGGTCGACCTCGGTGATCCAGATCTCCTCTTCGCTCGGGAAGGAGGTCGAGGTCGACGACGTCGTCAACTACAACGTCGTCCTGCAGAAGGCGACCTACCTCAAGACCCAGGTCGACCTGCTGAAGAGCCGGGACCTGCGCGAGGCCGTCGTCCGCCGCTACGAAGGCCTCGGGAACACCGACCTCACCGTGGCGAACGGCGGGGTGAACCGCCTGACGAACATGCTCAACGTGATGCCGCGCCGCGAGAGCGAGCTCGTCGACGTGTCCGTGACGGACACCGACCCCGAGCGCGCCGCGACGCTCGCGAACCTCGTCACGGCCGTCTACCTCGACGAGATCCTCGAGGGGCGGCGCGATTCCGCCCGCGACGCGAAGGACTGGCTGCAGGACCAGGCCACCGACTACCGCGAGCGCATCGCCGAGCAGAGCCGCTCGCTCGTCGACTTCCAGCGCACCCACGACCTCGCGGACATCGAGCAGTCCACGAACCGGCTCGGCGCCACGATGACGGGCCTCTCCGAGAGCTACGCCGCCGTCTACGCGGAGCGCGTCCTCCACGAGACGACCTACGAGCACCACAAGAAGCTCGCCAAGGCCGGCTTGTGGGAGGCCGCCGCGAAGGACATGGACACGCCGCTGGTCAACGCGATCATCACGTCCTACGCCGACGCCGCCACGGAGAACGCGCAGCTGCGTGCCCGCTACCGGCCCGGGATGCCGGACGTGGTGCAGTCCGACGCCAAGCTCGCGGGCATCGTCGACGAGCTCCGCAAGGAGGTGCAGCGCACCCTCGCCACGGAGAAGGCGCAGGTCGCCATCTTCCGCGCGAAGGAAGCGAGCATGTCCATGGAGATCGACCAGGTGAAGGCCGACCTGCTCGCGCGGCAGGCGAACCTGGTCGAGTACGAGCGCCTGAAGCTCGAGCTCGAGCGCACGAAGAAGCTCTACTCTGCGCTGGGGGAGCGTGACGGCCAGCTCGACCTCGCCTCGCGGACCCACCTCTCCAACGTCCGGGTGGTGGACGACGCGCAGGTCGAGAGCCGCCCCGTGAGCCCGCAGGTGGCGCGCAACATGATCGCGGCGCTGATCCTCGGGCTCGTCACGGGCGCGCTCATCGCCTTCCTCGTCGAGTACCTCGACGACACGATCAGCTCGCCCTTCGACGTGCAGACCTACCTGCGGCTGCCCTTCCTCGGCATCGTGCCGCGGATCGACGCCGACGGGGACGACCGTCAGCGGGCGCTCCACGCCTTCACGCACCGGAACTCCTCGACCGCGGAGGCCGTGCGGTCGGTCCGCACCGTGGTCGAGCTCCAGCCGGTAGAGGGCACCAGCCGCCGCATCCTCGTCACCAGCTCCTACACCTCGGAGGGCAAGACGAACACGGCCGTGAGCCTCGCCATCTCGTTCGCCAGCATGGGCAGGAAGGTGTTGCTCATCGACGCCGACCTGCGTCGGCCGCGTCTCCACTACGTGTTCGAGTTCCCGAAGACGGCGGGCCTCTCGACGGTGCTCGGCGCCGGCGCGGAGCCGCGGGACACCATCCTGGCGAGCCACGTCCCGAACCTCGATGTCCTCGTCGCCGGTCCCGGCACGGAGCTCCCCAACGAGCTGCTCGCCTCCCGTCGCATGGAGGAGGTGCTCGACGCGCTCGACCCGCGCTACGACCTCATCCTCATCGATTCGCCGCCCGCGGGCATCCTCTCGGACAGCGCGATTCTTTCGAAGCTCGTGGACGGCGTCGTGTTCGTGGTGCGCGAGAAGGCCATCTCGCGGTGGTTCATCCGCGACGTCGTGTACCGGCTCCGTCAGGTGGGCGCACCCATCCTGGGCGCCGTGGTGAACAACGTCGACCTCCACCACCGCAACGCGAAGTACTACTACAACACCCAGTACCGTTACCACCCGGACGACACCTCCGGCGTGGCCGCGAAGTAGGCTTCTCCCCGTGGACACGTCCACGGCCTCGCCGGAGTCCCCAAGGTCGCGCGTGCCGCTCGGCATCGTGATCCTCGTCACGGCGGTCACCGCGTTCGCGCTGCTGGGGAGCGTCCGCGCCCCTGCGCGCGTCGTCGTGCACCTGATGGTCGCGGTGGCGGCGCTCGCCGGGCGGGCCCTGCCGGATGCGTCGCTGCGTCGGGCGGGGGTGACCCTCCGCTGGCTCACGTCCGCGTCGGTCCTGGTGCTCGTCTCGCTGCTCGCTTGCCTGCCGGTGCCGGCAGGTCTCGCGAGGATCCTCGCGCCGGGGAGGCTCGCGGCGCTGCCGGACGCCTCGTTCGTCACGCTGGGGGTCGACGCCGAGGGCGTGCTCGGCGCCGCCTTCACGCTCGCCCTCGCGCTCGGCTTCGGGGCCGTCGTCACCACCTGGGGATCGACCCGCTACCGAACGACGCACGTCGAGGGCGGCGCAACCGCGCTGACGGGCCTCCTCGCCGCGTCCGGCCTGCTTCACGCCGTGGGCGGGGCGACCACGGCCTTCAACGTCCTGGCGCCGGTCAAGGCGCCGACGCCGTTCTTCGCGCCGCTCGTGAACCCCGCGCACATGGCCGCGGGGATGCTGCTCGGCGCGCCCATCGCCTTTGCGCGGGTGCTGGATCGCTCGGCGAGCACGCTTCAGCGGTGGGCTGCGGCCATCGCGCTCGGACTGGCCGCGCTCGTCATCGGGTGGGTGCGCTCCGAGGGCGCCATCCTCGTCGGGAGCCTCGCCGCCGGTGCCGTGGTGGCGCTCAGGCTGCGCGCGCGGCGCGCTTCGTCGTCCGAAGGCGGCGCGCAGGGCAGGCCATGGCCGCCGGGCCTGCTCCTCGCGCTGGGCTCTTCGGTGGTGCTTGTGCTCTGGGCAGCCTGGAACGCGTGGACGAGCGGGTCCGTCACGGTGCGGTGGGCGCTGTGGACGGATGCCCTGCGCCTCGGCGCCGACCACTGGCTGGTGGGTTCGGGGTGGGGCGACTTCGGGGAGGCCATCCGGGCGTATCGGACCGACCATGACCACGTTGCCTTCGCGCACGCCCACAACGAGCTGCTCGAGTGGGCCGTCGGGACGGGCCTCGTCGGCGTGGTGGCGCTCCCTGTTGCCGTGGCCTGGACGTGGACGTCCCCGGTGCGACGGCGTCGCCGCGGTGGCGGGCTCCTCATCGGCGCGGCGGCGCTGGTGGTCTACAGCCTGGTCGACTTCCCGCTCCAGGTGCCCGCCGTCGCCATGGCGCTCGCCGGGGTGCTTGCGTGCTTCGTGGCCGTGTACGGCGCCATCCGCGCCGCAGAGCCTCTTCAGGTGCGCCGTGCGCTGCTCGCCCTGGCCGTCGTGCAGGCGCTCGGGGCGGCGTGGAGCCTCCGGGAGGTCGTCGTCCTCGAGGCCGCGACGCGGCTCGACGGCGGGGACGCCTCCGCAGCGCCGCGGCTTCGGGTCTTGCTGGCGATGCCGGAGCAGGTGGCCCTCCACGAGGCGATGACGTCACCGCAGCCGTCGCTGGCGGTCGAGGCGGTGGCGGCGGCGTACCCGGACGACGCCGACCTCCAGCGTCGTGCGGGCGCGCAGCTCGCGCGGCGCGGGGCGCTCGACGCCGCGACGCGTGCCTTCGCGCGGGCGGCGGAGCGGGATCCTTCCGACCATCGCGCGTTCGTCGCCCTCGCGAGGCTCGCGGGCGCGCGCGGGGACCTCTCCGGCGCGGCAGAGCACTGGGCGGACGCGCTCCGGCGCAACAGCGGCCGCCTCGTGGAGGCATGGCGGACGTTCCCTGTGGGCCTCTACTGGGTGGATGCGCTCGCGGACGCGCCTGCGCACCAGATGTGGTCGCTCGCGAGCCTGCTCCACAAGGAGGGCGCGGACGAGGAGGCGCTCCTGGCCATCGACGCCACGGCGGAGCGCGACCCGGCGGCCTACGGCGACCACGTGTTCCGGGTGCAGGTGCTGCTCGCGCTGGGCCGACCGGAGGCTGCGCTTGCGTGGATCGAGGACCTCGCCGCGCGTCAGGGGGCCTCGCCCGAGGTGCTCGCGGCCAGGGGCGAGGTGCTCACCGCGATGGGGCGGCACGCCGACGCCGCGGACACGTTCCGTCGCGCAGGACGCACGAAGCCGGAGCTCCGGGCGCGCGCGGTCCGCAGCATGGAAGCCGCCTCGGGCGCGGAGCGCGCCCTCGCCTTCGCCGCGGAGCTCGAGCTCGACGGCGTCCAGGACCCTGCCGTGGCGCTCGAGGTGGCGAGGTTGAAGCTCGCGGTCGGGGACCCCGCGGGATGCGTGGCCGAGATCGAGCGCCGTGGGCTTGTCGTGAGCCGGCTACGGAAGCCGGCGGGTGACCTGTTGCGGGCCTGTCGGAAGGCCGCGCCGTAGCGCTACACGCCGTAAAACTCCCGGTACCACGCCACGAACCTCGGTATTCCCACCGAGATGGGCGTCGACGGCCGCCAGTTCACCGTGTCCGCCAGCGCGTCCACGTCCGCGAAGGTGGCGGGGACGTCGCCGGCCTGCATGGGCTGGAGGTCGATCGTGGCCTTTCGGCCGAGCGCGTCCTCCAGCGTGCGGATCATGTCCATGAGCGGGACGGGGTCGTGGTTTCCGATGTTGAACACCCTGTAGGGCGCTGCGCTGGTGGCGGGGTCGGCCACCACGCGGTCCCAGGTGGGGTTCGGCGCGGGCGGGGGCGCCGCGAGCAGGCGCACGATGCCTCCCACGATGTCGTCCACGTAGGTGAAGTCGCGCTGCATCTGACCGTGGTTGAACACCTGGATGGGCTCGCCGGCGAGGATCGCGCGCGTGAACAGGAACAGCGCCATGTCTGGGCGGCCCCACGGTCCGTACACCGTGAAGAAGCGCAGGCCGGTCGTCGGCAGCCCGAAGAGGTGGCTGTAGCTGTGCGACATCATCTCGTTGGACTTCTTGGTCGCGGCGTACAGGCTCAGCGGGTGATCGACGCCCTGGTGCTCGGAGAAGGGCATGACGACGTTGCTGCCGTACACCGAGCTCGACGAGGCGTAGATCAGGTGCTCGACGCCATGGTGGCGGCACGCCTCGAGGATGTTGAGGTGCCCGACGATGTTGCTCTGGATGTATGCGTGCGGGTTCTTGAGTGAGTAGCGGACGCCGGCCTGCGCGGCGAGGTGAACCACGCGCGCGTAGCGGTGCTGCCGGAAGAGCCCGTCGATGGTGGCGCCGTCGGCGAGATCGACGCGGTGGAAGGTGTGGCCCCCTCGCTCCGCCAGCCTTGCGAGCCGCGCATCCTTGATGCGGACGTCGTAGTAGTCGTTGACGACGTCGAGGCCGTGGACCTCGAAGCCCGCGGCGAGCAGCGCCTCGGCGAGGTGGTAGCCGATGAACCCAGCGGTCCCGGTGACGAGGATGGGCGTCGCCATCACAGCGCCAGGTACACGACGGAGGAAGGAACGCTTGCGGGCGCGAGGATCCCCTTCACGTCGAAGAGCACGCCGCCGGGCCGGATCCTCGCCGCGAGATCCCCGATGGGCATTCGGACGTAGGCCTCGTGGGACACCGCGACGATGAGCGCGTCGAGGTCGACCAGCTCGTCGAGCGGGGAGGGGACGAGCCCCCACTCGTGGCGTGCCTCCTCCGGTGTCACGAAGGGGTCGTGGACGCGCACGTCCGCGCCGAAGTCGGCGAGCTCGGCCACGATATCGGGCACCTTGCTGTTGCGGATGTCCGGCACGTTCTCCTTGAACGTGAGGCCCATCACGCCGATCCGCGTCTCGCTGGCGGCGCGCCCCTTGCGGTTGAGCGCCTTCACGACGCGCTGCGCCACGTAGCGGCCCATGTTGTCGTTGATCCGGCGCCCCGCGAGGATCACCTCGGGGTGGTAGCCGGCCGCCTCGGCGCGGGCCGTCAGGTAGTACGGATCCACGCCGATGCAGTGGCCACCGACCAGCCCGGGCGTGAACGGCAGGAAGTTCCACTTCGTCCGCGCCGCCGCGAGGACGTCCGCGGTGCGGATGTCGAGCCGCTCGAAGATCACGGCCAGCTCGTTCATCAGCGCGATGTTGATGTCGCGCTGGGTGTTCTCGATGACCTTCGCGGCCTCGGCGACCTTGATCGTCGGCGCGCGGTAGACCGGCCGCTCGAGGATCCGCTGGTAGGTGTCGGCGACGCGCTCGAGCGACGCATCGTCCTCCGCGGAGACGATCTTCACGATGGTCTCCAGCCGGTGGACCTTGTCGCCGGGGTTGATGCGCTCCGGCGAGTAGCCCAGGCGGAACTGGTCGCGCGAGAGGCCCGACACCGCCGCGAGGATCGGCCCGCAGACCTCCTCGGTGACGCCCGGGTACACCGTGCTCTCGTACACGACGACCGCACCCGGCGTGAGCACCTTGCCCACGGTGCGCGACGCGGCCTCGACCGGGGTGAGATCCGGCCGGCGGTGCGCGTCGATCGGCGTGGGCACGGCGACGACGAAGAAGGTGCAGCCGCGAAGCTCCTCGAGGTCGTCCGTCACGCGCAGCGTCGTGCGCGCAAGCTCGTCGGGGGCGGCCTCGCCGGTGGCGTCCTCGCCGCGACGGAGCGCCGCCACGCGCGCGGCGTTGATGTCGAAGCCGACCGTGCCGGGGAAGGCCCGCGCGAAGGCCAGCGCCACAGGCAAGCCGACGTAGCCGAGACCAATGACAGCGATTCGTTCCACACGAGCCTCCTGACGCGGTGCCTTATCCCGCCGCGTCGCGCCGCGGGCGCCGCCATCGAGGGACAGGGCGGCGTCGGCGGCATAGTCGGGCCGCGTGAACGTCCTTCTTCTCACCAAGTACGACCAGCTGGCGGCGAGCACGCGCTACCGGTTCACCCAATTTCTGCCGGCGCTCGTCGACGGGGGCGTGAACGTCACGATGTCGCCCCTGCTCGACGACGCGTACCTGGCCGGACGCTTCGGCGGGGGCGGGAGCGCGCTCCCGTCCTACGCGTCCGCGTTCGCCCGTCGGCTCCGGGCGGTGCTCTCCGCGCGTCGCTACGACCTCGTGTGGCTCTACAGCGAGGCCTTCCCCTACCTGCCGCCCTGGTTCGAGGCGGCCCTGGGCACCCTGGGCGTCCCCTACATCTACGAGTTCGACGACGCGTTCTTTCACCAGTACGACACGCACGACAACCCCGTCGTGCGGAGGTTGCTCGGGAACAAGATCCGACGCGTGCTGCGCGGCGCCGTGGGCGTCATCGCAGGGAACGACTACCTCGCGGACTACGCGCGGGCCGTCCAGCCGAACGTCTGGGTGGTCCCGACGGTGGTGGACACGGCCCGGTACACGCCTGCCGCGACGGCGTCGTCTCAGGCGACGGCGAAGCCGTTTACCGTCGGCTGGATCGGTTCGCCCTCGACGGCGCCCTACCTTCGCGAGGTCGAGGGCGCGCTCCGTCGCTTCTGCGCCGCCACGGGCGCCCGCGTCGTCACCGTGGGCGCCGGCGACCTCCAGCTGCCCGGCGTGCCGCTCGAGAACCGCCGCTGGAGCGAGGCCACCGAGGTGGAGGAGCTCCAGGGCTACGACGTCGGCATCATGCCCCTGCCGGATTCGCCCTGGGCCCGCGGAAAGTGCGCCTTCAAGCTCGTCCAGTACATGGCGTGCGGCCTGCCCGTCGTGGCTTCGCCGGTCGGCATGAACTCCACGCTCGTCACGGACGGCGTGGACGGCTTCCATGCCACCGACGAGGATTCCTGGGTGCGGGCGCTCACGGCGCTGCACGCCGACGCGAACCTGCGTGCGCGCATGGGCGCCGCCGGCCGGCAGGCCATCGAGGAGAGGTACTCCCTCGCGGTGACGGCGCCGCGCGTCGTGGGCATCGTGCGTGACCGCGTCGATCCGGGCACACCGCGTGGGTGAACCGGCCTCGACGGGCGGTCACCTCGACGCGCTCGATCTGTTGAGGGGCGTCGCCGCTGTCGTCGTGCTGGTCTTTCATGCCCACGCCGTGTTCGGAGGGCAGTGGATGCCGGGCGGCTACCTGGCCGTGGACGTCTTCTTCGTCATGAGCGGCTGCGTGCTCGCCCACGCCTACGAACGTCGCCTCCGTGAAGGTTGGGGGGCTGGGCCGTTCCTCCGCCGCCGGCTCGTTCGGTTCCTGCCGCTGCACGTGCTCGGCATGGCCCTCGGCCTCGCCGCGGAGGTCGTCGCCCGCATGGTGAAGGGGGCTCCGCTCGCGCCCGGCCAGCTCGCCCTGTGGGCGGCGCTCGGCGCTGCATTCGTCCCCGTGGCGGGCGCGACGTTCATGTTCCCGCTCAACAGCCCGGGCTGGTCGCTCCTGCACGAGCTGCTCGTGAACACGCTCTACGCGGCGGTGGCGCCGTGGCTGCGGACGCGCGCGCTGATCGGCACGCTCGCCGTGACGGGCCTCGCCCTCGCCGCGACCGTCGTCACGTACGGCAAGGCCGACCTCGGCGCGAGCCTCGGGGAGTTCGTCCCCGCCGTGCTCCGCACCCTCTACGCGTTCGTGGCGGGGCTGCTCCTGTACCGCGCGTGGCGTGCCCGTCCGGGAGGCCGTCTACTGCCCGTGCCGGTGCCTTCGTGGCTCGTCGTCGCCGCGATGTGTGCCCTCTTTGCCCTGCCGGTCCACGGCACGGCGCGCACGGTGGCGGACCTCCTGGCGGTGACCGTGCTGTCGCCGCTCGCGGTGGGCGCCCTCCTCGGGGCACCGCTGGGCGATCGGCTCAAGCGCTTGGGCGCATGGCTCGGAGAGGCCTCGTTCGCCGTCTATGCCCTCCACTGGCCCGTCGTCCGGCTCGCGGGCGGCGTGGCCCAGCGGCTCGCTGTGCCGAGGGTGCTCCTGGGCGCGCTGCTCGTCGTCGGGGTGGTGGCGATGGCGCGCCTCGTCGAACGCGTCTTCGACCGACCGATCCGGACATGGCTGCAGCGTCCCGCCTGACGCTGGCGGCTACCCGGAAGCAGGGAACCACCGCGCGGTCATCCGCGTGCGCCAGGGGCGCTCCACGGCGCGCTCAAACCACGCGCACCCCCCGACGAGCAGCAGGATCCCAACCCAGACGCCGGGGCGAGGGTCGAGGTCGAGCCGTCGCGCGACCCCGTTCCACAGCCAGAGGAGGGGCCAGTGCAGCGTGTACACCCCGAAGGAGGCGTCGCCCAGGCCGGCGCCGAGCCGACCCACGACCGTCCCGCGGTCGCCGGTCGGGTCCTCGCGCAGCAGCACGCTCGTCACCCAGGGGTACACGAGAAGTACGGAGACCTGGTCGAGCGCGGTGCGGGCCGCGCCCGTCACGGGGAGCACCATCGGGACGAGCGCCATCATCACCGCGAAGGCCAGAGGGAGTCTCGGCGTGCGCTTCGGGTCCAGCGCTCCCGGGGTCACCCACGCGACACCCACGACGAAGGCGAAGGCGGTGCGGAGCGCGGCGAGCGGGGCGTCGTCGAGGGTCATGCCTGCGTCGGCGTCGCCGTGCAGGCCGAGCGCGACCGCGAGGAGAACGCCGAGCGCGCCAGCCGCGGCGCGCAGCCCGCGCGGCGTGATCCGCGGGTGCAGGTGTGCGAAACCGACGTTGGCGAGCAGCTCGTAGAGGAGCGACCACGCCGGAACGTTCAGCGGGAACATCGCGTGGGTGAGCAGGTTCGGCGCGAAGCAGACCCCGAGCGCCGCGGCGGTGGCGATGCTCCCCGGCGACATCGCGTCCGGCGAGCCTGCGACGAGCAGCGCCGCGGCGAAGGTGACGCCCGCCGCGAGGCCGAGCGCGTGCAGCGGCAGGAAGCGCAGGAGGCGCCGTCCCACGAAGCCGCTCAACGACATCCCCCCCGCGAGCCGTGGCGCGTACGCCTTCGCGATGACGGCGCCGCTCAGTCCGAAGAAGAGGTCGACGGCCAGGTAGCCGCCGGGCGCGGGTTGCCACCCGAGGATCTCCTGCGCGTGGAACAGCACCACGGCCAGCGCCGCGAGGCCTCGAAGGCCGTCGAACGCTGCGAAGCGAGCAGGTGTCAGGGTTCCTCGCGTGGGCCGACGTGCACGGGCAGCCTCGTCACGGCCGGCGCGTATCGGGTGGGGCCGCGCACCGCGAGGGTTTCCCGCGGACGCGCTGGCGCGAATCGGCTAGTTTGCAGCAGATGAAGGCCACCCCCACCGAGCTCCCCGAGGTGTTCCGCGTGCAGGTCCCCCGCTGGGGTGACGCGCGCGGCTGGTTCATGGAGACCTGGCGCGAGGATCGCGCCGCCGCCGTCGGCATCGCCGGGCCGTTCGTACAGGACAACGCCTCGTTCTCGGCGGTGGCGGGCACGATCCGCGGCCTGCACTACCAGGTCGCGCCTGCAGCGCAGGGCAAGCTCGTGCGCGTGGTGCGCGGCGCGATCTGGGACGTCGCCGTCGACGTCCGTCCGGCCAGCCCGACCTTCGGGCGCTGGGTGGGCGTTCGGCTCGACGCCGCCTCCGGCGAGCAGCTCTGGATCCCGGAGGGCTTCGCGCACGGGTTCGCCACCCTTGAGGCCGACACCGAGGTCGCCTACAAGGTGACGTCGCTCTACGCGCCCGAGCACGAGCGCGGGCTCGCGTGGGACGACCCCGACCTGGCCATCCCGTGGCCGCTCCCACCGGACGGTCCGACGCTCTCGGAGCGCGATCGCGCGCATCCGTCGCTGGCGACGCTCCGCGGGGCGGGAGTGTCCGCATGACGATCCTCGTCACCGGCGGCGCAGGCTTCATCGGCTCCGCGCTCGTGCGTCGCTTGCTCGCCCACACGGACCACACCGTCGTGAACGTCGACGCGCTCACCTACGCAGGAAACCTCGATTCGCTGGCGAGCGTCGCTGGCCACCCCCGCTACCGCTTCGAGCAGGTCGACATCACGGACGCCGGCGCCCTCCGGCGGGTGTTCGACGCCCACCGGCCAGACGCCGTGATGCACCTCGCCGCGGAGAGCCACGTCGACCGCTCCATCGACGGCCCCGCGGCCTTCGTGCACACCAACCTCGTCGGCACCTTTTTGCTCCTGCAGGAATCCCTCCGGGTCTGGCGCGATGCGACCGGCGCCCGCCGCGAGGCCTTCCGCGTCCTGCACGTCTCGACCGACGAGGTGTTCGGCTCCCTCGGCGACGAAGGCGCCTTCACGGAGGACACGCCCTACGACCCGCGCTCGCCGTACTCGGCGACGAAGGCCGGGAGCGATCACCTCGCCAGGGCGTGGCACCACACCTACGGCTTGCCGGTCCTCGTGACGAACTGCTCCAACAACTATGGACCGTTCCAGTTCCCCGAGAAGCTCATCCCGCTGATGATCCTCAAGGGGCTCGCCGGCGACCCGCTCCCCGTGTACGGCACCGGCGCGAACGTGCGGGACTGGCTGTACGTCGACGATCACGCGCAGGCGTTGATCACCGTCCTCGAGCGCGGCCTGGTCGGACGGAGCTACAACATCGGCGGCGCGACCGAACTGCGGAACGTGGACGTCGTACGCGCGATCTGTGACCTGCTCGACGCGCGTGCGCCCCGGGGACGCTCGCACCACGAGCAGATCACGTACGTGGCGGACCGTCCGGGGCACGATCACCGCTACGCGATGGACATCCGGCGCATCGGCGCCGAACTCGGCTGGCGGCCTGCACAGACCTTCGCGTCTGGGCTGGCCGCGACTGTGGACTGGTACCTGGCCAACCGCACCTGGTGGGAGCGCATCCAGTCGGGCGCCTACCGCGGCGAGCGGCTGGGGAGGAGCACGCCATGAAGGGAATCCTGCTCGCGGGCGGCGCCGGGACGCGCCTGCACCCGATCACGCGCGCGGTGAGCAAGCAGCTGCTCCCCGTGTACGACAAGCCGATGATCTACTACCCGCTGACGACGCTGATGCTGGCGGGCATCCGGGAGATCCTCGTCATTACGACGCCCGAGGATCAACCTGCCTTCCGCGCGCTGCTCGGGGACGGCCGTCCGTGGGGGATGGACCTGCGCTTCGCGGTGCAGCCGCGTCCGGAGGGGCTCGCGCAGGCCTTCCACATCGGCCGCGACTTCGTCGGCGCGGACCGCGTCGCGCTCGCGCTCGGCGACAACATCTTCTTCGGGCACGGGTTCTCCGAGATCCTCGCCCGCGCTGCGGGTCGAACGGCAGGCGCGACCGTGTTCGGGTACCCGGTCCGTGACCCCGAGCGCTACGGCGTCGTGAGCTTCGATGGCGACGGTCGCGCCGTCGACATCGAGGAGAAGCCCGCGCGGCCGAGGTCGACCTGGGCGGTGACCGGGCTCTACTTCTACGACAACGAGGTGCTCGACATCGCGAGGGACGTTCGCCCCTCCGCCCGTGGCGAGCTCGAGATCACCGACGTCAACCGCGCGTACCTCGCCGCCGGCAGGCTTCAGGTCGAGCGGCTCGGCCGCGGCTTCGCCTGGCTCGACACCGGCACCTTCGATTCGCTGCTGGAAGCCGGCGAGTTCGTCCGCACGGTCGAGCAGCGGCAGGGGCTCAAGATCGCGTGTGTCGAGGAGGTCGCCTGGCGGATGGGCTTCCTCGACGCGGACGCCCTGCGCCGTCTTGCGGAGCCCATGAAGAACAGCGCCTACGCGCGCTACCTGGTCGACCTGCTCGACCGGCCCGAGACCTGAGGAGAGCATCGTGGCGGAGCGCGTCCTCGTTCTCGGCGCGACCGGGCTCGTCGGCTCGGCGGTCGTGCGCGCGGGCCGAGCGCGGGGTGACGAGGTCCTCGGCGCCGCGCGCCGCGTGCGTGGCGACGCCACCCTCGCCGTGGATCTCTGTGACGCCGTCGCCGTGAAGCAGTTGCTCGAGGCGGTGCGCCCCGACGTGATCGTCGTGGCCTCGGCCTGGCCCTGGGTCGACGGCTGTGAGCGCGACCCCGAGCGGAGCCTCCGCGAGAACGTCGGCACGGTCGAGAACGTGCTCGCCGCGGCGGGCGCGTCGCGCGTCGTGTACTACTCGACGGACCACGTCTTCGACGGCGCGCGCGTCACCTACGTGGAGAGCGACGCGACATCGCCGCTCAACGTGTACGCCCGCCACAAGCTCGCCTCGGAGCAGGCGCTCCTGGCGTATGGCGACGCGCTCATCGTCCGCACCTCCTGGGTGTTCGGCGTCGAGCAGGACGCCAAGAACTTCGTCTACCAGGTGATCCGCGCCGCGCGCTCGGGGCAGGTCGTGCGCGTTCCGCGCGGCCAGGCGGGCTGCCCGACGTGGTCGGACGCGCTCGCCACGGCGACGCTCTCCCGGCTGGGGGAGGGGACGCGCGGCGTGCTCCACGTCGCGGGCGACGAGCTGCTCTCCAAGGCGGCGTGGGCTCGGGCCATCGTCGCGTCGCTCGGGCTGGCGCCTGTTCCCGTCGAGGAGGTCGACCCCGACCCCTCCGCGCAGGTCGCCGCGCGCCCGGACCAGGTGCAGCTCGTCTCCGAGCGGCATGGTTTCGCGCAGGGAGATGTGCGCGTCCTCCTCAGCGGCCTACGGAGCGAGCTGCTCGGCTGAGGCCGACGCTCAGAACGTCGCGTCGACGCGCACGGTCGTGCGGAACTCGCCGTACTCGACGCTGTCGTCCGTCGAGAAGCGCTGGGACCAGTCGGGCACGAGGTTGACCACGGCCCAGTCATTGGCCTGGAACATCGCGAGCGCGCGCACGTTGACGAACAGGTCGTCGCGCTCCTGCTGCCCGCGGTAGTTCTCGTAGGAGCCACCCATCTCGCCGCCGAGGGTCACGGCCGGGGCGACCTTCGCGCGCACGTTCCCCACCACCTTGTTGTAGGCGACGTAGTTCGTGAAATAGGCGGGCCGGAAGTCGCGCTCGTACGTGAGGGTCAAGGCCTGATCGGGACCGAGCTCGTAGTTCGCCGACGAGCGGAGGATGAACCGCTGCGCGCCCGTGACGTCTGCGGCGACGGCATCACCGCCTGCGTCGGTGCTGTCCTCGTCGTAGGTGGCGTTGCCGTAGCCCGCCGTGACGTCGACCAGCATGCGGTTCGTGACGCGCCCGCGAAGTCCTCCGCGCACGCGCGTGGTGCGGCTGGAGGCGAACCCGATGAGGTCCTCGCCCTGCACGAACACCTCAGGCAGCGCCCAGTCCGCGAGGATGTACTCCGCGTCCGCGACGAGCGCGGTTCGTGGCAGGAAGTGCCACACCACATTGGCGGCCGGCACCCACGAGTAGCGCGTGTTGTAGGACGATTCCGCGATGTTCGGCGCCGATGCCGTCGTGTAGTCGTCGACGATGAACTGCCCGCCCAGGTCGATGGACAGGGCAGAGCCCGGACGCAGGACGAAGGCGGCCTTGGACCGGCTGGACAGCAGCGTCGTGTACGGGCGCGTGCGGGACTCGGAGTCCACGGGCGTGTTTCGGTTGAGGAGGGTCTCCTCGGCCTTCACGCCGATCACGCTCGTGCGGAACGCGTCGACGCTCGCCTCGGCCTGGGCGTCGTTGTAGCGATCGAGCCGCGCGTCGTTTGCCGAGACGAACTTTCGCAGGTCGTAGCCGCCGGCGACGGCCCAGTAAAGCTCAGGGTGCTGGTACTGGAGGTTGGCGCCGACCGTGAGGTACAGGTTCGTGGCGGCCATGCCATCGGCGGTGCGGTCGCTCCGAAGCGGGTTGTTCGACGCTTCGACGCCGAGGCCCACGCGCGGGGCGAGCAGCGCCGAGCCCACCGGGAGGTGGTCCCCCGGGGCGGCGAACGCGACGTTGGTGAGGAGGGCGACGAGCATGGTGCGTACGGACGGGCCTGCGTTGGATGCCGGTAACCCGTGCGCGTGCCACGCGCCCCCTTTGTGCGTCGTTGCGTAGCTTCTAACGTGCCCTTGGAACGCCGTACGCCTAGATGAACGGGCTCGCCTCGGGCGGCGCGTCCTCACCGTCGGTCTCCACGTCGACCACCTCGAGGGGATCGCCGTCGGCATCGACCAGTCCGAGCGTATCGGTGAAGGTCTCGCGACGGTCGCCGTCACCCAGATACTCGACGGCGACCCCGACGTTCGTGTTGATCTCGCCTTCGTCCGTCGTGCATGCGACTACGCGCGTGTGGAGCTCGCGGGCGCGCTTGACCGCGACGAGGGCCTTGCGCACGCTCGCGGAAGCCACGCTGCGATCCCCGCGCGTGTTGGCCTCGTTGAGCGCGGCGACGTTCCTTTCGGTCAGGGTGCGCAGCATCGTCACGACCTGCAACGGTGCCTTCACACACTCAGGATGCTTCCCACCCAGGCGTTGGATGTCGGCTTCGATGGTCTTGAGGTCGGCGACGGCTCTGGTGCCGAGGTCGGCGAGATCCGCGGGGCCCAGCAGCTCCGTGGATTCCAGCGCTCGCGTCAGGTCCGCGGGCACCTGCTGCTCAAGCGACGGCTTGTCCGCACGCGCGACGTCGAGGAGCCAGAAGACGAAGAGGAACACGACCATGGGTGGAGTCTCTCGGAGAGGGTAGCCCGCACGCAGGTGCATGGCAACGCGCTCGTCCGGGAGCTCCGCGGGATAAGCAGCGTCCATGGCCGACACCCGCCCGACACTGCTCTACCTGGTCGGGGAAGATTATTATTTCTTGTCGCATCGGCTCCCCGTGGCCCGCGGTGCGCGGGACGCTGGCTACCGCGTCGTCGTGGTCACGCGGGTTGGCGAGCACGGGCCCGCCCTGGAGGCGGAAGGCTTCGAAGTCGTCGCGCTCCGCTACCTGCGTCGTGGCGCGGCGGGTCCGGCCCAGGACGCGCGCCTCGTGCGCGAGCTGCTCGGCGTGTACCGCCGGGTGCGCCCCGACGTCGTCCACCACGTCGCGTTGAAGCCTGTGCTCTTCGGCAGCCTCGCGGCCCGGCTCGTCGGCGTTCGTGGCACGATCAACGCCTTCGCGGGCCTCGGCTGGGCGTTCACGCAGCAGGGGCGGCGCGCGCGGGTCATGGAGCGCCTGCTCGGAGCGGCCTTCGGCATGGTCCTCGACACGCCGCACGCGGTGGTGCTCTTCCAGAACGCGGACGACGCCGCCACGCTCACGCGGAATCGGGCCGTCCGCGTGGACCAGGTGCGGATCATCCGGGGCTCCGGGGTCGACGTTACGCGCTTCTCGCCCGGGCCCTCGCGCCCGAGCGCCGGTCGTCCCGTCGTCATCGCGCTCGGCGCGCGCATGCTGCGTGACAAGGGCGTCGAGGAGCTGGTCGAAGCGGCGCGGCGGCTGCGCGCGCGGGGCCTCGACGTCGAGGTGCGCCTCCACGGGACGCCCGACGCGGAGAACCCTGCGAGCCTCGATTCTGCGCACCTGCAGGCCTGGCACGACGAGGGCGTCGTCCGGTGGACGGGCGCCACACGCGACATGGCCGCGGCGCTGCGCGAGGCTGACATCGCGTGCCTGCCCTCCTACCGCGAGGGGCTGCCCAAGTTCCTCCTCGAGGGGGCCGCCGTCGGCTTGCCGCTCGTGGCTACGGACGTCCCCGGCTGCCGCGAGGTCGTTCGGGAGGGCGTGAACGGCCTGCTCGTCCCCGCGCGCGACGCCGCCGCGCTCGCCGGCGCGCTCGAGCGGCTCGTGCGCGATGCCGAGCTCCGCGTGGCGATGGGGAGGGCCTCGCGGCACCTCGCGGTGACCGAGTTCTCGGAGGGGCAGGTCGTGCGCGCTACGCTGGAGCTCTACGGTCAGGTGCTCGCCGCGGGGACGCGCGCGTAACGACGGGAGCGCTACGGCGCGTCTTCGGTCGTGGGTGCGCAGCGCTCCAGCGCCTCCGCGACGACGTCCGTCACCAGCTGGAGCAGCACTTCCACGTGCGGCGGCAGGGTTTGCGCGTCCGTCGGGTAGGCGACGCGCATCCTCCATGCGGTGCGCTCCCGCTCGGAGGACAGGGTGACGGAGAGCGCCTTCTTCGGCTCGTTGCTCGCCCTCCACGACCAGATCGTCGTCGCGTCGTCCGTTCCCGTCGCGCGGACGACCTCGCAGCCGAGGAGCGGACCTGTGGAGAGGGCCTGTCGAAGGGCGACGAACACGTCGTCCTCGGACGCTGCGTGCCCAAGGGCCCGCACCAGCGGGGGAACGGCGTGGCGCAGCGTGGTCGTGTCCGGCGCGTGCGCGAGCTCGGCCTCCTGGCGACGCAGGCGCGCGAGCTCGAAGTACCCCGCGAAGCGTCCCATCAGCACCAGCGTGAGCACCGCCATCGACAGCGCGAGGCCGACCTGCCAGTCCTTTCCGAAGGCGGCGCCCAGCGCCAGAGCGCACAGCACCGCGCTGCACGCGTACAGCAGAAGCACGGCGCGTCGGTGCGTGAGCCCCACGTCGAGCAGGCGGTGATGGATGTGCCCGCGGTCCGCGGCGAAGATGGGCCGGTTCGCGAGGAACCTGCGCACCATCGTGAACACGGTGTCCGCCATCGGGACGCCCAGCGCGAGGATGGGCACGAGCAGCGAGACGAGCGTGCTCTCCTTCTGGCGCCCTGTCAGCAGCGACGCCGCGCCGAGCGTGTACCCGAGAAACATGCTCCCCGTGTCGCCGAGGAAGATGGTCGCCGGGTTGAAGTTGTAGAACAGGAACCCGAGCACGGCGCCGCCGAGCGCGGCGTTGAGCACCAGGGCGAGATCGTTCCCGGTGAGCGCGGCGATGATGGCGTTCGTCACGGCCGCGAAGAACGCGACCCCGCCGGCGAGCCCATCCAGCCCGTCGATCAGGTTCATCGCGTTGATGAACGCGAGGATCCACACGACCCCCAGCGCGATTCCGGCCGGCGCCGGGATGTCCATCGTTCCCAGGCCCGGCACGTCGAACACCAGGAAGCGCGCGCCCGCCGCGGCCGCGAGGGTCGCCGCGACCACCTGGCCGAGCAGCTTCCGCTTGGCGCCGATCTCGCGCACGTCGTCGATCGCACCGACGATCCCGATGAGGATGCCACCGAGGACGAGTCCGAGCAGGGCGTCGCGCTTCCATGACGGCAACCAGTCAGGTCCCAGCGTGAGCGTCACCGCCAGCGCCGCGAGGAACCCGGCGATGACGGCGACGCCGCCCATCCGCGGTGTCACCTTGGCATGAACACGGCGTCCGCCGGGTGTGTCGACCGCACCCAGACGAGGCGCGAGCCAGCGCATCAGCGGCGTCAGCGCGGCGGCCACCAGCATGGCGGACAGGGCAGCGAGGAGGGGAGTGATGGCCATCGGTTCGTACGCGACCCGCTGTCGGGTAAGACGTGGCGTGCGGGCCGGTCAAGCGATTAGGCCGTAGCGGTGAACGATCTCGTCGCGGCGATGGTGGTGATCCTGATCAGCGTCGCGGTGGGCATGCCGCTGATCCACCGCTACC
>JACCDX011093823.1_pt1 | contig 21903 bp, 13 predicted proteins | sample 7449681 | NCBI WGS metagenome assembly JACCDX01 (sample SAMN15323450, study PRJNA562643) | freshwater metagenome | isolation source: river surface water | place: USA:Blue River Watershed | collected 2017-08-18
CAGCAATAAAATTAGACCAAAGTCAAAGTGGATATTATTTTTACAAAGGACTTTCATTGTATTATTTAAAAAAATATAAAGAAGCAATTGTTGATTATACAAAAAGTATTAAATTAATTAATAGAATTAATTCTTTAAATTCAAATCGTGCTATATTAGACTTAGTACTTGGAATAGCAAAAGATAAAATAAAAAAAGATTCTGGGAAAAACAACTATAAAAAATTTGTAAAAAACAGTTTTAACATAAAACGAAATATTGAAGATCCAAATATTCGGTTATTAAAATTTAGGCCAATCAATATAAATACTTTAAACCTTTTAAATAAAAATGAAACATGGTTTGCACATCCAAACACATTGAATGATCCATTGGATTGTAAAAATTTACAGACCTATTTTCGAAAATACAATTCACCAAATTTAATTAAATTATTTGATAATATATTTGTTTTGTCTTTTAGTAAAATTTATTTAAACCAGAAGAAAACTAATTTAAAAACAAATAATTTAATGTGGTCTCACTATACTAAAAATCATGAAGGTGTCTGTTTGGTTTATAAATTAAAAAAAGTAAAAATAAATAAATTTTTTGAAGATAAAATTACCTATGGAGACTTCGATTTGAAAGAGACTGATATGTTACACCGATTTGATATTATTAATAAAGGGTTTTTTACTAAAAATGGAAATTGGAAATATGAACAAGAATTTAGATTAATTTGTTATGATGATAATAATTATACTATTTTACAAAAAGGAAAGTCTGTTTCTTTAGAAACAATAGGTTTAGAATTAGACGAGATTATTTTTGGTTTAAATTGTAAACTAGACAATAAGACATTAATAATTAATTTAATAAAAGTACAAGAAAAATATAAAAATATCAGATTCTACGAAATTAAAAAACTTAAATACAATCTTGTGAAAAAAAAATTGATTAAAAAAAACCTTTATTTTTGAATAAGTTCCAAAATATCAAAATTAAAAAATTCTGCTTTGATATCATCTTTTTTATCTTTTAATAGAATTTTTTCTAATTTACCCATTTCTAATTTATTCATTTTATTTTTTCTTTGTGTATTATTTTTTTCTTGATATAAATTTTCAATAGATGTTTTGGTATTTACTGATTGTTGCATAAAAGAATTTAATTACAAAAATAAGAATAAAATTTATAATATTTTTATTTTAACTTTATTTTAACAAACATTTATTTTATTATCCAATACCACTAAAACAAAAATTTGCTTAAAATAATTTTCACCATAAATAATTATGTAATTTTGTAAAAAATTTTTTATGGCTATTAACAAAGGTATTTTAATTATTATGGACGGCTGGGGAATTGGCAGAAACGACCATAGCAACGCTATTTATTGCGCCCAAACCCCTTTTATAGACTCATTATACCAAAATTACCCCCATAGCACCCTCGTTACCTACGGCGAAGATGTTGGCTTGCCCGAAGGACAAATGGGTAATAGCGAAGTGGGACACCTTAATTTAGGCGCTGGTAGAATTGTTTATCAAGAACTACAACGAATTAACGTGGCTATCCGCGATAAAAGCTTTTTTCAAAACCCTGAACTGCTAAAGGCTCTGGCTCATGTTAAAGAAAAAAATACCACCCTTCATTTAATAGGTTTAGTGAGTAACGGCGGCGTTCATAGCCATATTCAACACTTAGAATCTATCTGCCAATTATGCCACGAAAAACAAATTTCTAAAGTATTTATTCACGCTTTTACCGACGGTCGTGACTGCGACCCCAAAAGCGGTTTAGAATTTATTAAACAAACCCAACAATTTACCAGCCAAACCTGCGGAAAAATTGCTACGATCACCGGTAGATACTACGCCATGGACCGTGATAACCGCTGGGAACGCATAAAATTAGCTTATGATGCCTTAGTTCATCAACAAGGTCTTCAAAGTACCGACCTCATAAAAAGCATTGAAGATAGCTACCAGCAAGGCATTACAGACGAATTTATTAAACCCATCATTGCCTTAGACGATACTGGAAAACCCCTGACCAAAATTGCGGCTGGAGACGTCGTTATTAGTTTTAATTTCCGTACCGACCGCTGCCGCGAAATTACCAAAGCCCTTACCCAACAAAATTTTCCAGAATTTCAACTTCAAACCCTGCCCTTATATTATTGTACCATGACTTGCTACGACGAAAGTTTTAAAGACGTCCATGTATTATTTGAAAACGACGATTTAGACCAAACTTTAGGTGAAATCATTGCCCAGCAAGGCTTGAAACAAATTCGTATGGCAGAAACCGAAAAATATCCCCACGTAACTTTCTTTTTTAGTGGGGGAAGAGAAATACCCTTTGATGGCGAAGAACGGTTATTAGCACCCTCTCCTAAAGTAGCTACCTACGATTTACAGCCCGAAATGAGCGCCCACGAATTAACGGCTAAACTTCTACCAAAAATTCATGAACAAGCCGCCGATTTTATCTGCCTTAATTTTGCCAATACCGATATGGTAGGGCATACCGGCGTATTTTCAGCAGCAGTAAAAGCTGCCGAAACCGTGAATCATTGCGTTGAACAAATCGTTCAAGCCGCCTTAGAAAATAACTATTTTTTGGTCATTTTAGCCGACCATGGCAATTCCGATTATATGGTTAACGACGATGGTAGTCCAAATACCCAACACTCCTTAAACTTAGTACCTGTATTCATCATTTCAACCCAACATAAAGACTTAAAAATGAAAACCGGAAAATTAGGAGATGTTGCTCCAACTATCCTTACACTTATGGGCTTGCCCATTCCACCTAAAATGACGGGTAATTGTCTGTTTTAATTTTTGATGAAAAACTTCAAATCTTCATTTAGAAAGAAATTTACCTAATTTTATTTATGAACAATGGTTGCAGCAATGGAAATAAAATCAATTTATAAAATTGTTTATTTTATTTATTAAAGAAGTATTAATTTTGTGCAAAATCTGAGGTCCCGTAGTTCAATGGATAGAATAGAAGTTTCCTAAACTTTAGATACAAGTTCGATTCTTGTCGGGACTACCAACATTTTTAACGCTCTTTGGAAAATTTTTGAATAGCTGGAATTCCGTGTAGCAGCCAATTTGGACGACCTTTTCCTTTTAAGTAATAATCAAAAAATTCTAATTCTCGGCGGGTAATATCTTGGCGATTTTTTCGTTCTATCAAATTATGGGCTTCCCCATTGTAATTCAACATCCAAACGGCTTTGCCAAGTCTCCTTAAATCGGTAAACATTTCAATTCCTTGATACCAGGGCACGGCATCGTCGGCATCATTGTGCATAATAACAATAGGGGTTTGAACATTGGGAAGTTTGAACAAAGGCGAGTTTTCAATAAAATATTGGGTTTTGTTCCAAGGCGTGCCACCAATACGGCTTTGCTGTTTTTCATATTGAAACTGTCGGTTTAAACCCGTTCCCCAGCGAATACCGCCATAAGCACTAAACATATTCACCACCGGCGCCCCTGCCCAAGCACAAGCAAAAGCATTGGTTCGGGTAATTAAATAGGCAATCTGATACCCACCCCAACTTTGTCCTTGCAACGCCATTTTAGTACTATCAATCCACGAAAAACGTTGCAGTTTTTTAACCCCACCCAAAATATAATTATAAGCACTTTGTCCAGGAAATCCAATGTTATAATAAATATCGGGAACAAAAACAATATAGCCATTACTTACCATAAAACTAATGTTCAGCCGAGAGGGCGTAGGTGCAGGTTCAATATAGCGATATAAATTATCGCTATACCTATCATAAAAATAAACTATTAAAGGATATTTTTGATTTGGATTAAAATTTTCTGGCTTATATAATAAACCTTGAACTTGATGTTGGTTCAGACTTTGATAATTAAATAACTCTACGGTTCCCCAATTGTATAGGTGTTGTTGTTCATTGGTTTGGGTAATTTGCCGAAGTGGGTAAGGAGATTCAGAATGAATATAAAATACATTCGGCGAATGGGTAAAATTTTCCATAGTAAATAATATATTCTGGTTGCTTTTGTCTATTGAAAACGACGTAGAAAAAGCCATATTGGTATCTAATATTTTTTCTAAATGTTGAAGTTCAATGTTCCAAAAAAACAAGGCAGATTTTTTATTTAATTCATTAAATTGGGTTAATAAATATTTTTCTAAATTTAATGGTAAAACAGATGGGTTCTTGGTTTCCAGCGGGTTTTCAGTATAATTGGCTAAGCGAAAAACATTTTTATTTGTTCTTCCAGTCGTAATTTTTTGTAAGGTATTAGGCTTTAAAACATTGAATAACCAAGCATCATACCGATCATAAATTAAAATATTATTTTCTTTAAAAAATTTTGAAACTCCGTAAGGAGCGGCATTATCAGGCAGGTCATTTTCTTCATCCACTACACTCATCGGGAAATTTAATAATGTCCATTTTTTAGTTGAAGCGTTATACAATTCATAACCAGAGCGGTTTTTATCAGAACAATATGCCATCACAAAATCAGCCTTGGCAGTCGGTTGAAAAATGGGTATCCTGGTATTAGATTTTATTTTTTCTGAACTGTAAGTAGATAAATTAGTAGTAAAAATATCGTAGATAGCAAAACCTTCCCATTGCGATGAAATTTTATTCTTTCGAATCATATAATAATACATGTTTTCATCACCATTAATTAAATTTTTATCGTCTTCCGAATTACTATCTTGAAGCATAAACCAGTCTTGTTTTTCAAGGTCGAACACTGTTACATAACTTCGTTTTTTGTCGCGGTCTAAATTTTTTAATTGATAAGGTTGAATATAGTCGTCTTGATAATGCCAAATATCTAATGAAACCCGATCTATATCCGCAATACTAGTATCTTTATCTATAAAATTTCTTTTTATACCAAAGAAAATTTTATTTCCAATACTATTAATTAATAGAGTAGAATAAGCGGAAATGTTCCACCACTTTAATTTTTGTTGAATGTGAGAATCGGTTAAAAAAATATGTTTTATTTTTTGGAGGTCTTTAGAAACCTGATAATAATGTAATTGATAAAATTCGCTATATTCATTTTCTTGAGGTGTTTTGGTAGTAAGATAACCTATAAAATAGCTTTGGGTATCGAGCGAAGGTTTGATGATAACTTGTTTGATTTTTTGATATTGGCTATCAATGAGCGTAGCATTATTTTTAATATTGTTTGAAGTACTTATCCAGTAAGATTTTTGTTTATTAATATCGGTTAAATAGCTAAGTAAAAAACCATCATCGCTCAGAAAGAATTGTTGAACATGCAATAAACTATCGCAGGTATTTTTTTCTAAATTAAACATCAATAAAGTTCCCAAAATATCTTTTTTCTTCGCATCGTTTGTCGCATTATTGGTTGTTTTTTTAACGGAGTTGAAACCGTTAGATTTTAAAGTAGACAAAAGGTTATTCAAGCTGTCTATTTGTTTTTGCCAGTTATTAAGTTGGCTAAGCGAGTCGGGATTTTTGGTTTGTGGTTTGGCATTTTCCTGAACTAATACGCCCAATATAGCATTTGTTTTTGCTAACTGATAGTTCATTAAGCCACCTAATTTAGTGATCTGAAAATCGTTCAAACGAATGATGAATAAAGAATCTTTTTGTTGTTTATCGGCTGGGGTTTTGGCTTTGAGTTGCTCGCGGATGGTTGTAAAAGGGGTTTTAATTTTTACGATGAGATAATTTTGGTCAGAACTAAAAACAACCTCATAACCACGTTCAATAATTAATGAGCGGTCAGAATTTTTGTGTCGAAGACCTACAAATCCATCCCCTTCTTGAACAGCTATAGTATAAACTATCCAGTTTCCATCTTTACTTAAAGCAAAATCTTTAATAGATTGCCATTGGTTAAAATTGGAAATTTGTAGCGCCGGTTTTTGCGACCATACATTATGTTGTGCTAATAGCAGCAACATTATTATTAAGGGAACGATTTTTTTTAGCATGTTTAATTTTTAAAATTTGATAGTATAAAAAATATTGTTGAATAATTAATGAGGCGCAAATGATTGAAGTACCAATATAAAACCAGAGATTTAATTGTTTGTCTTCTTTAAAAAAAATGAAAGCCATAATAATGCTATAAACGATTTCTAAATTGAATACCAAATTTACGGTGAACGATTTAATTCTTTTTAAAGCTGACAATAAAAGTTGTTGAAGAATGATGGTACACACAACGCTTAGAATGGTTATCCATATTAGGTCTTGGGCATTAGGATACAGTTCTTTAAAATGAATATTTTTAAAATCGCTAACGATCCAAATAGCCGATACTACGAAGCAAATTATAATACCTACAATAAACTCGTAATATAATTGGGTTAGGGGTTTAATTTCGCGGGTAATTTTTTTACTAAAAATGGTTAACACCGAGCAAAGAAAAGCCCCGATGGTTCCTACAATGATACCATTATCGTATAAAGGTTCTTTAATAAAAATTATATACATTCCAATAAAGCCCATTAAACCAATGGCTAATTCTTGCCAGTAAATTTTAGATTTTTGAACAAGAGGACTAATAATAGCGGTAAAGCAACTAGTAGAAGCTAAGCAAATAACAGCTACGCTTATGTTGGCTAATTTTACGCTTTGATAAAAAGCAATCCAATGTAAAGAAAGCAAGATGCCTAAAACTACCAATTTTGATTTTTGATGAGGTTTGATGATAAATTTTTCTTTGTTATAAAAAGCAATACCAAACAGAATTATAACAGAAATAATAAGGCGATAGAAGGTAAGAACCGCACCATTAAGGCTAATTAAATATCCTAAAATGCCGGTAAATCCAGCTAAGAACGCAGCTAAGTGTAAATAAAAATAGGCTTTTTTCATTTTGATAAAATGCTAAGGTAGGAAATTTTATACATTCTTTAATATAATTAGTTTAAAATTAAATTATATAATTTTGAGGAGATTGACGGTTAATAATACTTTTGCCAAGTGTTAGTTCATCCACAAATTCAATTTCACCACCAAAAGAAACCCCGCGAGAAATTGTGGTAATTTTACAATTTATATCGGCTAATTTTTGTTGAATATAAAAAATGGTGGTATCCCCTTGAATCGTGGGACTTAAAGCAAAAATGATTTCTTTTGCTTGATTGTTCTTAACCCTCGAAATTAATTTTTCTATATTTAAACTATCAGGACCTACACCATCTAAAGGCGAAATCAATCCACCCAAAACATGGTATAATCCAGAATATTGTTTCGTGTTTTCAATGGTTAAAACTTCTCGAATAGATTCAACAACACAAATAACGTCTTTTTGACGAAAATGATGACTGCAAAAACTACACATTACATCATCACACAAAAAACCACACTCAGAACAAAACTTAATATTATTCTTTAAATTAATAATAGAGTCAGCAAATTTTTGACAAAATTCTTTATCTTGTTTTAATATGAACAAAGCCATACGTAAAGCCGATTTTTTTCCAATACCCGGTAACTTGGAAAAATTATCTACAATTTCATTTAATATAGTTGAAGGAAATTCCATTTATTCAAATTTTAAAATAAACTCGTTATCCCAATTCGGTTTTACTTTATAAACACCATTCAACGGAAACACTTTTTCAGGTTGAATTTTAAGGGCTCTACTATAAAATCCTTTATCCCATTTACCATTCTGATTTTTATCTAATACCACTCTAAAACTATAATTACCATCGTAGGTGTATGGAATTTTTATAGCATTTTTAGTAATGGGTAGGGTAAATAATATTTGTTTATTATTGAAAATTACTTGTAATAAATAAGGCATAGTAAGGTCTATATTTTTTAACCTTAATAACATATTGGTATATTTGTTTTCATTAAAAGTGGAAAATTTAATCGTATCGTTTTTAGCATAATATTGACCATATTCATCGAATACTATTCTTTGAGGAAATATCATTAGATACGATTTATTAGGTAGCCAACTATATTTTACATTGAATTTATTATACACCGTATCGAAATAAAAATGAACATCTTTGATCGGTTTAAAAAAAGTATCTAATAAGACAATGTTGACGCTATCGTTATAAAAAACTTTATTATTAAATGTAATATCAAAATCTTTTAAAATATCAAATTGGTTGTTTTCGAAAGAGAGTTGATATAAAATTTTCGGCAGGTCTTTTGGTTTTAGGTTTTTAATTAGTTTGGCGCCTTTAAAAGGTGGTGTTTTTTTATAAGACGAATAGAAATAAAAACTATCATTTAAGTTGGTATCTAAACTAGAAATAATGGTATGATTTAAAAAAGCAAATGGTTTTGTTGAATCAAAATAGGTTTTGTTGAATCCATTGGGTAAAACAAAAGCTAAAAAAGTATCTTTGGGTAAAAAATTAAAATAAAAATTCCCTTTATTATCTACGGGGGCATAATAATCTGGTTGTTCTTTAAAAACAACAGAATCGTTAGAAATATTTTTATACAATACCACAATAACATTGCTATCAAAACCTCCCGTTTCGGCATTCATAACACAACCTCTATATCGAGCCAAGTCAAGTTTATTATAGGTACTAAAACAAAAACTCAATTTTCTAAAAACATTGCCTTCGTTCAAATCGGCAATACCTCTATCAACCACAAAAGAATAGGTAGTGCTATCTAATAAACTGTCTTGAATTTCGACTATAAATCTATTCAACTTTGTTGAAAGTAAAGGTGGGTTTTTTACATTCGGAGACATAAAAAAACGTTGATTTAAGTCTTTACCTTGAATAAATTCATTAAAATAAAATTGAATTTTTTTTCCTTTAAAATTTAATTGAGAATCTTTTGGAAAATTTTTTATTAATATAGGAGCTAAACTATCTTTAGGACCTCCTAATGAAGTTGCCACACTGGCACAATGATGATTAAAAAACAGAATAAAAAATAATAAAAAGCTACCAGCAAAAAATTTTATAAACTTCATTAAGGTTTTTTTCTAATAAGGCTATCGGGTGGATATTTTTCTTTTATTAAATTTAAATTGGCTTTAAACCAAGTTGTTAATAAATTTCTTTGTTGATCAGATAATTTGGAATTAGGATGCATCCAAGTATAACTGTTGATGGGCATAGCTTTTTTTTCAACCAATTCTTCACATTCTTCTAATTTATGAAATTGTTTACGAATTCTATAAGACATAAATTCGTCAAAATTCAACTCCCCACGTCCTTCATTAATATGATTATTTAACCACCAGCCAATAGGTTGAATATAGGCATACCAAGGATAGGTGGTGCTATTAGAATGGCAATCATAACAAGCAGATTTTAAAACTGTATAAACCGAATCGGAACAGGGGTAATTATTAATAAATTCGGTAGAAACATTTGCAGGATTTGTTTTATCAATTTGAAAAAACTGAATGATAACTAAAACTGTTATTAAAAAATAACAAAAAAATTTAAATATTTTCATAAAATTAATTGGTATTTGTAGATGTGCTTGAAAGTACCGAGATAAAAAATCCTGTTTGAACGTATTTTAAATCCATCACTTTTAAAACATAATAATACGTGCCTGTAGCAAGTTTTTTGTTATCCTTATCGTTTCCATCAAAATCAGTATAGGTACCCTTTGGGTATTCTTTGAAGAAAACTACGTTATTAAATTGGTCGTAAATGGTTAAACTTACTGCTGAAGATTGGTTGGCTTCAGCTAAACGAGGAATGATAAGAATATCATTCACATTATCATCGGAGGGGGTTATAATTCTAGGAACATAAAACAATCTATCTTTAGCAATATTGTCGGGGTTAATCCACACATTAACATAATCGCTATTAGAGCATCCATAACCATTACTAGCGTCGAGTTTAATCATCGTATAATTGGTAATATCGTTTGAGTTTACGTCAAAGGGGTAGGTGATATAAATAGAATCGAAAAAAGTATTGGTTTGTGATAGAGCAGGAAGTTCGTAAGTCCACGTATATTTGGCATAAGTTAATTGACTTTTATAATTTTTAGCAACAAGGGGACCTGTGATAGATGCCTTTAGTTTTAATTGCTCGCCCTTAACAATTTTAATATATTTTAAATCTGGAAACAAATATTCCGGGTCTAAAACGGCAATTGAAACGATCGGGTTTTCAACCACATTTTTTAATCCACTAATAGTTGAAGTAGCTGTTTGACCAAACTCTGAAGTTATCACGGCAAAATAACGATAGCTACCTAAAGCAGAACTAGAAAGACAATACGTAAAATTGGTGTTTGAAGTTGGGTTTGAACAAGAAATAGGATTCGTAATGGCTATACCTTTGGAATATGTTAAATCGGGTGTTCTAAAAAGTTCAAATTTAGTAATAACTCCAAACCCTTTTTTAGAAGATGCCATAAAACTAAAATAAAGACTATCAAGCATAGGATTTTTGGCACCTAAACAGATATTAGATGTATCGTTGGTAGGTGGCTCTATAACAAAAATAGGTAAATATTTAATAATTATTTTTCCACTTACGGCACTAGTGGTTGAACAAATTCCATTATTGGCAACTACATAATAATAATTGTAATTTTTTATATAAAGAGACTTTATGGAATCGGGGGTGGTAAAAGGACTATAAAAACTATCAAGTGTGTTTTTACTTATTTTTAATCCGTTAAAACCAGTGGGAGATTGGCTAATAAACCAATTTATTTTTAAAGAATCGTCTTTTGGAACAACGGAAATAAATAAGGGCTTAGAGGTATCGCCGATTGAATAGGTGGTATCGCCTTGATAGGGTTCAATGGTAATTTTAGGTGTTAAACCAACGTTTATTGTTACAGGAATTCTAAGGCTTTGGCATTTCAAGGTGTTCGGGTTGGCGCGTTGGGAAGCATAATAAATGCGTGAACTTAAGTTGGTCGTTAGTGGTAAAGGGAAAGTATCGGATATTTGTAAAAAAAAACTCAAATTACTATTGGTATTAAATCCTACCACTTCTTTTAAGTAAGCACTATCGCAAAAAAATTGAACTACAGGAAGAACGGGTGAATCTAAGGTAGGAACCAAAACCACCCTTACCGAGTCGAGGGTTGTTTTTCCTAAAATAGTGGTAGAATCATAATAATAAACCTTGCTTTTTAACGAAGTAGAAAGCGGTAATTTTGAAGTAAGGTAAACGCTGTCATACCAGTTTAAATTAGGTCTAATATTATCTAAATCTACGAGTTTTGCCGAATCACAAAAATAGTAGGTATTGTTTTGTGCTTTCACAACAATATTACAAAAAAATCCCAACACCAATACAAGAATGTACTTTCGATTCATCATTAAAAATAAAAAATTCGAGGTAAAGTTACAATTTTTTTTAAAAAAAAGCTAAAAAATATAAAAGTTTGGAAAAATATAAAAAATAATCTTTATTCAATAGTGAATATGGGCTAAATTTAGAATAAAAAAGCTATCGTGGCAGAAGGCTTACAGGGAAATAAAACGAATTTAGAAAACGTAAATTCATAAAATACAACAAATTGATAATCTAATAGTTAAGTAAGTAATAAAAGTTTTTAATATCAAAAAACGGATAGCTTATTTATAAAAAGTGATGAAATAATTTAATACTTTTGTAAATATACAAAATTTTATGAATGAAAAGGTTTATATTTTTGACACAACGCTTAGAGATGGCGAACAGGTTCCGGGCTGTAAATTAAATACCAAAGAAAAAATTCATTTAGCAGAAAAATTAGAACTATTAGGAGTTGATATTATTGAAGCGGGTTTTCCAGCGTCTAGTCCTGGCGATTTTGAATCGGTTAGTCAAATAGCTTGTTTTGTTAAAAATGCCACTGTGTGTGCTTTAAGTAGGGCAAACGAAACCGATATAGAAATAGCAGCCAAAGCCTTAAAGGGTGCAAAACATAGCAGAATTCATACGGGAATCGGAACGTCAGATTTACACATAAAATATAAGTTTAATTCTACCCGAGACGAGGTTTTAGCCCGTGGAAAAACTGCGGTGAAATTTGCCCGAAATTTAGCGGCTGAAGTAGAGTTTTACGCCGAAGATGCCGGAAGAACTGATAATGAATTTTTAGCTCGAGTTGTGGAAGAGGTTATTAAATCGGGTGCTACTATTATTAATATACCCGATACAACAGGCTATTGTTTACCTACCCAGTATTTTGAAAAAATGCAATATTTAATGAACCATGTTCCGAATATTGATAAAGCTATATTATCGTGCCACTGTCATAACGATTTAGGATTGGCTGTTGCCAACTCAATTTATGGGGTTATGGGTGGGGCGCGACAAATAGAATGTACCATAAACGGCTTAGGAGAAAGAGCCGGTAATGCTGCCTTAGAAGAAGTAGTAATGATTTTAAAACAACATAAAGACCTCCTTTTTAATACCAATATAAAATCTGAACTTTTAACAGACATTAGTCATTTAGTTGCCGATATTATGCGTATGCCCGTTCAAGCAAATAAAGCCATTGTAGGCGCTAATGCTTTTTCTCATTCTTCCGGAATTCACCAAGACGGTTTTTTGAAAAAAAATGAAACCTATGAAATTATTAACCCCGAAGAAGTAGGTGCCGGTGAAAGCAAAATAGTATTAACCGCAAGAAGTGGTAGGAGTGCCTTGGCTTTCCGTTTAAGCAAATTGGGTTATGAATTTAAAAGAGACGATATTGATGTCATTTATCCAGAATATCTTAAAATAGCCGACCTTAAAAAAGAAATTGTAGAAGACGATTTAAAAAAATTAGCCCAAACTTATCTCCATAATTTCGAAGAAAAACGTTCTAAAATTACTGAAATAGAAAATGAGGTTATTATATGAAACAAACCCTATTTGACAAAATTTGGAATAGCCATATTGTAGTACAAATTCCGAGCGGTCCAACCGTTATTTATATTGATAAACATTTTATTCATGAAGTAACCAGTCCGCAAGCCTTTAGCGGTCTTGAAAAAAGAGGATTACCCTTATTCAGAAAAGAAGCCATCGTGGCTACTGCCGACCATAATGTACCTACCTTACACCAAAACAAACCTATTCAAGAGGAATTGTCGCGCTTACAAGTGGAAACCTTGATAAACAATTGTCAAAAACACCACATAGATTTATACGGCTTAGAACACCCATATCAAGGTATTGTTCATGTGATTGGTCCTGAACTTGGTATTACCCAACCCGGTATGACCATTGTTTGTGGAGATAGTCATACTTCAACGCATGGCGCTTTTGGCTCGATAGCTTTTGGCATCGGAACCAGCGAAGTGGAAATGGTTATGGCTACCCAATCTTTAATTCAAAACAAACCAAAACAAATGAAAATTAATATTGAAGGTAGTTTGAATAAAGGAGTGGTTTCTAAAGATATTATTTTATACATTTTATCAAAAATTTCTGCTTCAGGAGCAACCGGTTATTTTGTTGAATACGCAGGTTCAACCATCCGTGATTTATCTATGGAAGCTAGAATGACCATTTGTAACATGAGTATAGAGATGGGTGCTAGAGGCGGTTTAATTGCCCCCGACCAAACTACCTACAACTATATGAAAGGAAGAACTTTTGCCCCCCACCATCAAGAATGGGAAAATAAATTAGCTTATTGGAAAACCTTATATTCAGACCAAGACGCCGAGTTTGATAAAACCTACACATTTGATGCTCGAGACATAAAACCAATGGTTACTTATGGAACAAACCCCGGTATGGGAATGGCTATAAACGATACCTTACCCGATACCAACAATTTTAAAAATCCTACAGAATTAGACAATTTTATAAAATCTTTAAACTATATGGGATTTGCTCCAAATCAAACCATAGAAAATATCCCCATTCAATACGTTTTTATCGGTAGCTGCACCAATGCCCGAATTGAAGATTTTAGGTTGGTCGCTTCTTTGGTTCAAGGAAAGAAAAAATCACCCGCTGTACATGCCTACATTGTTCCAGGATCAAATCAGGTAGCATCCCAAATAAAAAAAGAAGGTTTAGATATTATTTTACAAGAAGCCGGTTTTGAAATTCGTCAACCCGGATGTAGCGCCTGCTTAGGAATGAATGAAGACAAAATTCCAGCACAGGCTTATTGTGTAAGCACCAGTAACCGCAATTTTGAAGGCAGACAAGGAGCTGGGGCACGCACCATTTTAGCCAGCCCATTAACAGCCATCGCCAGCGCCCTAACAGGAAAACTTACCAACCCTCAAATATTTCTTTAATATTTCAGTACTATTTTTATTAATTTTGCTTTTTTAAGTTAATGCTTCAAAATATGCAAAAAGTAAATTATGTTTTTTATGTGGTTTTATGTGTCTGTTTTTGTTTTTGTAATAACCCCTCTAAAGATGACCTACCACCTGACTACCAAAATTTAAAAATTGATTGCAAATTGATTAGATACGACCAAATAATTTTTAATGGGAACCTTCATCATGTTTCCGCCAAAATAGATACCTTAACCAAACAATATCCAGGATTTACTACTTTATACTTTAATCATTTAATTGGTATTCCACCCAACCAAACCGAAGCAGTTTTTAAACAATTTTTAGAATCCTATTCGCCCATTGCTAACGATATTAATAAAAATTTTAAAAATTTTGATACTTATTATGATCAATTCATGGACGCTTTCAAAAGATTACGCTATTTTTTTCCTACTTATAAAACACCTCCAGCAATTTATACCTATATAGCCCCTTTTCATTCTTTTGCCAATTTTATTAGCGATGATGGCTTAGGTATTGGGTTACAACTATATCTTGGAAACAACTATTTTTATTATAATGTTAAAGAAATGGAAGCCGTGTTTCCTCAATACTTAATTCGTAAGTTTAAACCAGAATATATGGTTTCAGATGGGGTCCAAAATATTATTGGCGATTTGTGTACAAATCAAGATCGCTCAAATACCTTGTTATTACAAATGATGGATCTTGGTAAAAAAAAGTTTATCTTAAAAAAAATCTTGCCTCATACACCCGATTCAATCATTTTCGGCTATACCCAAAAACATCTTTTAAATTTACAAAAAGAACAAAAAAACGTGTGGGCATACCTCATACAAAATAATTATTTATATAGCCACGACCCCATTGTTATTCGTGATTTTGTAGGGGAAGGTCCTTATTGTACTAGTTTAAGTACAAATTTACCTGCCAATATAGGCGCCTATTTTGGTTATTTGGTGGTAAAAAAATGGTATGAACAAAATCCCCAACAATCTTTAACCAACTTAATACGTATAGATAATCAAATTCTTTTTAACCAAGCACGATTTAAACCTTAAAATATGAAAAGACAACTTTTTTCTTCTGGGTCAAGTTTTGAAAACGAAATTGGATATTCGCGGATGGTGGTTTCAGGAGATATGATATTTATTTCAGGTGTAACAGGTTTTGATTATAGTACGATGACCATTTCTGAAGATATCGAATCTCAAACTGAACAATGTTTCCGGAATATTATGGATATTTTAGCTAAAGTAGGAGCTGGATTAACGGATATTGTTCAAGTTTGGTATATTTTACCAAACAAGCACGATTTTAAAACCTGTGCCCCAACTTTAAAAAAATATTTTGGTGAAATTAAACCCGCTGCAACGATGATTGAAGCGGGTTTATTAGACGACAGAATGAAGATAGAAATTCAAGTAACCGCTATGAAAAAAATGCAGTAACTATTTTTCAGCAGGCTTTTTACTTAACATTTGCATTTCAACTGCCTGAATTTCAGACGTAAACTTTTTATTGCCAGCTTTGTCGTTGTAGGTGCGGTTAATTAAGCGACCTTCTAATAATACTTCGCTACCTTTCACCAAGTATTTTTCTGTTAGTTCCGCTAATTTCCCCCAGGCAACAATATTGTGCCAAATGGTTTCGGTAATCTTTTCACCTTGTCCATTGTAATAAGTTTCATTAGTGGCTAAAGAAAAACTGGCAAGTTTTTTGTCTTCGCCAAAAGTTTTAATTTCTGGGTCTTTACCCAAATTTCCCATCAACTGGATTTTGTTTTTTAAACTGTTTGTATACATAAAATAAAATTTCTACAAATTTCATAAAAAAAACAATTCAAAATTCAAGTATTAATACGGTGCAAAATACGCTATTTTATGTCATTTTTTTTTCGTATGAGAAAAATTTAGTTTTTTTAAGACATTTTATCGTCTTATACACACATTTTTATTAATAAAATATTGTTTGGTATTTTCTTGAAATATAGTCTGAGCTTACATTCTGATAATTTTTTGTCTGAACCGGAATTACGCTGTCCCGAAACTTTGGGATCAAGATTAACAGGATTTTGATTTACTGATTGAATAAAACTCCGAAGGAGTGAAATGATTATAGGTCAGGAGGATTTTTTGTAAAATTTGGTTTTTAAATCCGTAGGGACAGATAATTATCTGTCCCTACTAACCAAAATAAACAATCTGCAAAATCCATCTAATCCGGGTAATCGTGGTTCAGACAAAAAACCCTTTCACAAATATATTTTCTAATGAAATTATTGTAGAAAATAAAATTTTATCAACATTTTATTAAATCCTGTACCCAATTAACAAAACTATCCACAATTCTAAAAAATACTACATTATTAAGATAATTTTAACAAAAATAGCCGTATTTTTGCTAATTAATTTAAAAAGTTTTGAAAAAAATTGTCAAAAATTTAAGAATTTGGCCATTTTTCTTGGTGGTATTTTGTGTTTTAAATCAATTATTGTATGCCGCCGAAACCAATAACAAAGCCCGTTTCAACCCTATCAACGATAATATTTATTTCAATAATGCCACCCATTATCTATCGCATAATACCCTTGAAATTAATACCGACATTAATGCCTTGTTAAATATAAAAACTAACACATCCTCAGAAACCAATAAAACCTCAGAAACCAAATCCAATAAAACTAGGGAAAATTTAATCCCCCTAACCCCACAAAGCGCCCCAGATACTCCAAATGCATTACAAATTGCCTCAAATGCTCAAGGTAACTTTAATTTTAGAAATAATGCTGCTAACCAAACCTTAATAAATGTATATTTAGCAACTGAACCCAATGGCTCTCCTACTTCTTATACCATTGTAGCTCAACTTTATGAAAATTTTAATGCTCAAACCTTATCTGTTGTTCGTCGAATTACTTTAGCCACCGTGAATACGGCTGACATTCCTAATTTTACTGATGTGAACACAGGTATTCAAATCAACCTTTCAGCCGCAGGAATTTTACCTAAACAAAGATTTACCATAAATGCCATAGCTACCAATGCCATCGGCAGCAGTAGACTAAGCCCAGCCCTTAGAAGAAATATGTTTCAAGCAGCAGATACATTTTTTTCCATTTCACCCTTGCGAATGAACTCTTATAAAGCAATTAGTTTTAACACTAGGTTTAATGGTAGTACAAGTTCTGGAAGTGGCGATCCTTCAACGGTTAATTATGTAAAATTACCAAGTTTTGGCACTGATTTACAGAACAATAATTTTACGATTGAATTTTGGTGTAAATATAATGCAAATCCTGGAACTTGGGCTCGGTTTTTCGATTTTTCCACAGGAACCGCTACTTCTAATGGTATTCTATTAGCGCCAAACGGAGATAATAACTCTATAAACGGACATAGTTATCAAGCAAATAATTTTAGTTTTTCTGGCGCCTCAGCCCCAACTTTAACGACCACAAATTTAGCTACCAATTTTGGTGTTAGTTCATTTGCTTGGACCGAATGGCACCACGTTGCCATGGTGTTAGATAGTACCAATTTTGTTAAAGTTTATGTTGATGGTTTGTTTCAAGGTCGTTATACGAATCAAAATCAACCTGGTGCGGCCAGCTTAATCAATAACTATATTGCTCGTTCAACCTGGGCCGACCCTTCTTCAAATATGCAAGTTCAAGATTTTAGGATTTGGCTTGGTAGTAGAACTCAGCAACAAATAGCCGATAATTTTTCAAGAAATATAAGCGAAATAGGTGCTGCACAACGGGCAAGCTTATATTATTGGATGCCTTTACTTCCCAATAACGAACAAAAAAGAACTTCTTATAATATTTCAGCCAGCCAAGCCCAAAATAGTACGGGTTACGCCATTCCGGCTTCTACCTTTGCACCTGGAAATTCTAACGGCGGAGCTGTTTTTTACGGTGCGCCCGTTTCGTCCGCTAATAACCCTCAATTTACCTACGACTCAAATACCTCCTATAACAACACCAATTTAACCAGTGTTACCGCACCCTTACTCACGCCTGGAAAAAGATTCTACATTGCCCACCGCACTCTTCTTCCAAGCGAAGTTGTATTATATCGTTTAACCAACTCTTTTGGAAACCAAACCAATTGGACTCAGGCATCCAATTTTCAAAATAGACCGAACGATAAAATTGTTAATATACCAACATCAGCTAATTTTTATGCCGGTATCATTGAAACCTGTATTTCAGCCTACGGAAGTACCAACACCTGTAATAGCATAGACCCCCAAACCTTAGATAGCGTCCAAACCGTGCCCGATGTGGCTACTATTTCTAACATTAGCGGTAGAAACAAAACGGTTACCATCAATTTTACCGTAGGTGATTCTGGTTTTACGCAATTAACTAATATTCAAATCAGTGCTGTTAATCAAAAAATTCCAAACACAACCACATCTTTTACCATCAACCCAGCCTTACGTAGCTATACTTTTACTAATTTAGATACTGGTAATTATATTTTTTGGTTAACCGTAAACAATAAAATTGGAGGTTCAGATACGACCTATAGTAATCCGTTCAAAATTTCTGATACGGCATTGGTGAAATCGGTAGTTTTTTGTGAAGATAGCATGTATTTTACCATTCAACCACGCGATACCAATACTTTTTATACTATTTATTTTAACCAGTTAAATGGCTCAGGTGCTGCCATCTCTCCGATTGCTGGAGTTTTACCTCTCACTCGCCGTATTAATAGAAGTTATACCGATACTACGATTCGTTATAAATTTCCAGCCACAGCTATTGGAAATCAATACCGCGTTAATTTCCGTTTTCAAAGACGCTCAGATACCACTATCAATAATACCTTTCCTTATACTTATTATACCACCGCCAGCTATATAACCAATACGATAGACACCATTCGGATAACCAATTCGTTAAATACCGATAGTTTATGTTCTGGTATTACTAACAAAACCCTGACCGTAACTGCCAAAGGTGGTGGACAAACCCAAGATAGTAACTATTCTGGAGGTGTGGCTGTTTATAGCTATCGCTGGTTTACCAATAGTTCTAATAGCACTACCGGAGGTACTTTTATAAACACAAACTCTTCTTATACTGCCAGTTTAACAGTACCCACGTCAACCTTAGGAAGTACCTATTATTATTTATTAATTGGCGATACCGTTATCGGAAATAATACCTGCGGCAATTATAAACATACCTCAAGCGTTTTGGGTGCTATGAATACCTATAAACAACCCGATACTGCCCAACAAATCAATTTTGGTATTGGCGATACCGTCTGTTTTTTAGGAAACCTCAATTTTAAAACCCTTTCGTTCAGAGATAGTGTAACTTCAGGACCAGCCCAATTAAGTACGGTTTGGTATCGTAGCAACGTCTCAAATGGAATATATACTGCCATAAATACCAATACAACCCTGTTGGGAAATACCCTATTATTATCTAATTTTACACCGTCAAAGGATAGTGCCAACATTCGTTACGATAATTATTTCTATGCGGTAGCTTATAACGGACCGCAACGAATAAATTGTGCAGTTACCACCCCCAAAACCCTAAGCTATTATTTAATTGACTCTTCCGTACGACCTTCGGTTAATTCTCCTCAAAATTTCACCTATTTGGTGAACGACACCGTGGGGCAATTAATTCCTGCACCGTCTGCTTCTAATCAATGGTATTTAACCTCCAATTCTTCCACTTCTTTAGCCGCCAATTATCGGCTTTCTCCATCTACTTACTATGTAGCCAATATAACCACTACTTATAATAAAACTTGTGCCTCTATAAGAGTTCCGGTAACCGTAGGAATTTTTGGGGTTCCAAGCCAACCAGATTCGGTAAGCGTTACCTTAACTAATAACGCCAGCAACCAAACCATCGCCCGCGTATTTTTACCCAGAGGCGAACGCCTACCCAATAGCCCTTACGATTCTCCCACAAGATATACCCTTTTTGTTACCACCTTAAATACTTCCGGTGCCAATCGAACGATTATTTTAGACTCATTTATTAGAAAAACATCTAAATTTGATAGTTTTATTAATAGTACGCTTGGCACTTATATAAATCTTAGTTTAGCTGGATTAATGAATAAAGAACGGTTTCGATTTTTTGTAACTGCTACCAACGCTACAGGTTCAAGAACCAGTAGATCCAGCCGTACCCAAAGCGGAGATTCGGTATGGGCAATTACCCCCTTAGTAATGAACTCCTATAAAAGTACCAATTGGAACTCCCGGTCAAATACAACTTCGGTAACTGGAGGAACCGACCCCAGTACCATTAACTATATAAAACTTCCTACTTTAAATTTAAACAACACCAATTATACCATCGAATTATGGGCAAAATTTAATAACGCCAGTCCTTCAAGCTGGTCAAGATATTTCGATTTCAGTCCTGGATCAGGTGTTGCTACCGGTGTCCTATTTGGATTACCATTAGACGTGACGGTTACAAAATTTGGATTGCATAGTAATGGTACAGATTTATTAATTAATAATTCTATTGCTAATTTTTTTAGTGGAACTTTTCAAGTTTCCGACTGGCACCATTATGCCCTAACTTTAAGTGGAACCTCAAACACGGGCAATTCAGCCGTTATTTCTTTATATGTAGATGGAGTATTTATTGGTAGTGCAAGTAATCAAAATTGGTTAGCTACTAATTTAATAAATAATTATTTAGGTAGGTCAACCTATACAGACGCGACTTCTAATATTCAAATACAAGACTTTAGAATTTGGCGAACGGCTTTGAGTGAACAATTTATTAATGAATTATTTACCAAAAATTTGGCAGCAACCAGCGTTTCTACCGATACCCTTAGTAGATACCGTTTGTATTATTGGCTACCCTTAGGAAATGCTAATAATGAACGCCGAACTACCACCACCATCAACCAAGCAGCAGCTTCAACCAGTACGGGCGTAAGTTATAATCCAGTAGATTATTCAAGCCAAATAAGTGGATATTTAACCAATTCCGCAACTTTATATTACGGAAACACTCCAAAAACATCTACTAATACACCTTTATTAATGTATGATAGCAATACGACATATTCACCTTTAGCTACTTCAATACAGCCCGGTAAACGCATTTATGTTGCCCATCGTACCTTGAATGCCAACGAGAATGTGTTATACCGTTTACTCAACCCAGATGGAACTGTGAATACGAATTGGACGAACACGCAATTTATGGAACAAATAAGTACAGGAATAGTTCCTAGACCTAACGATAAATATGCCAATATACCAACCAATTTTTATACTGGTGTCATTCAAACCTGTATTTCTAATCCGGTAACCAATAATTGTAATAGCGAACCCCAAACCCAAGACACCATTAGAACCGTAGCCGACGCCCCCACCTTAGATTCGATTATAGGAAGAAGTAGAAGTATCAATATTCGCTTTACCCGTCGAGATTCTGGCTATAGCCCCATTACCCAATATAGGATATTTGCCGTACCCGCCACTTCATCTGGAACTTCATTTAGTGTCAATATTACCCCAGTACCAGGAACGAGTACCTATCGCACCAGCTTTTCTGGTTTAGATACTGGTGGAACTTACACCGTTAAAATAGTAGCGGTAAACGCCATCGGAACTTCTGATACCACCTTTAGTAATCCGATAAGAATATTTGATACCACCCAGTTAAAGGCAGTTTCTCAG
>JACCDX010902505.1_pt1 | contig 21901 bp, 26 predicted proteins | sample 7449681 | NCBI WGS metagenome assembly JACCDX01 (sample SAMN15323450, study PRJNA562643) | freshwater metagenome | isolation source: river surface water | place: USA:Blue River Watershed | collected 2017-08-18
CAAGGTCTTCATCAGACAAGTGCTCAAGAGGGACAACATCGTAATCAAAGAGGGTCTCCATTTTACTTTTTTAAAAAATTTTATAAAACCTATGTTTTTTAAAAACACATTTTTATTTGAACACGTGTTTTTAAAAAATATAAAAGGCAATTTTACGAATTACATCATCTGGTAAATTATTTCTTCTAAGTGTACAAAAAATTATACAGAGATCACGGGATCCCAACTGAGACACCTGTGTCCCGAGCTCTTTATACAAGGGTGTATCAGCACCGTACCCTTCACTCATTCTCTTGTAAAAAACTTTACGAATACGGTGAGCACCAATCCACATCGGATACTTTGTGATAATTGTCGCACATTCAAAAAGTGCCATCAATCTATCCTGAGACCGTGTTGAACTGCGAGCTCTCCACACCATGTACTTGTACATTCGTGAAAATGTTTTAAAATTTGGTGTCCGGTGACATTCAATATTTCTCTCACGCTCAGTACGAAGACACTGGCGACACCATGAATCTTTATCAACCACATAAATTGTACCGCTAATACGTTTTTCACACCACAGACAAGACATTTTTTTTTAAAATTACTAAGCGTGTTCTAAAACCTGTGTCACTTTTAGACACATTTTTGGGTCACTCGGTGTTTTTAAAAAAATTTACACAACAAAATTTATTATTTTTAAAATTACATCACGTGGTAACACGGTGTCCCCTATAGCCCATAAAACTATTGCGGTGTCTCTCTTTTTAAACACGGGCAACTCACTCTCAAGTTTATCAAACGCGTTGACCTTTGAAGCTTTCATTTCAGTGTAAATAGACGACTGTTTTGTTAGAATTTGTAATAAACCTTTTTTAATAGAGTTCAGTCCTACAAAGTTATCGTGTTTTACAAGCAAAGCTGCAATAAGTGACCACGTTTTACGGTCAATTAAGTTATCACTGGGTATTAATTTTTTAAAGTACGGTAAAAAATCCTCTTCTAATTTTTTAAAAGTTGGAAGGTTTGTTACTGCACAAAAACCAGTAGCTGTCATACAACTATCGTGACCACATATGTACTTGTTACCAAAAAGGTTAGTTGACACAAACACGGGTCCTTGTATTGTTTCACCACAATTAAAACATTTATTTGTTAATCGTATCGCGCGAATATCGTTTCTATTGAAGAGCTCCATTTTTATAAAGTTCCCGTGTTTTTGAGACGTAAGTGTTACTTGTACATATTTTTACATAAAGGGGACGCGGGCACTAATAATAAATGGCAAAGTCTGTTTGCGTGTTCTGCGACTTTGATGAGGAGATTGATGACGAGCTCGCCGCTTGGCACCTTTTGGCAAACACGGATTTTAAAGTGACGTTTGTTGTTTGCAAAAAGACACAAAAGGAGCAAGAAATTTCCCTCGCAAATTGGTTGGAACTCGCGGAACTTTTGCAGTTGCGCCCGTGTCAAAACGCGTACACACTTGAATCTTTTAAACAGGTGCGGTCCCCTATGCACTTTGATGGAATTTTACAAATTGCTCCTTTGTACGGGTTCAACTCAACCACGATCACGTGTAACACCTACGTGCTTATGGGGACCCCAAATAATTCCGTAAATTCACCAAAGGCCCGTGAACCCGATTTATTTGATATTCAAAAGGACCCCGTGATAATCACGTCAGAGTACGCCGCTAAAATACGTCCAGACAGAGAGCTTTTGGATAAATTGCCGGAAGTTCTTCGGGACATGGTGTATGAGGCTTCATTTAAAATGATGCTCAAGAGGTGTTCACCGGAATTGCCGTATGCTGAAGGACTTATAAATAATGAGGTGGGGCGCGGCGCAAACTATACAAGCGTTGAAAACTTGTGTGGTTGGCGGTCACGTGGGTGTTACTTTCGGATGAATCCAAAAGTTGATTCGTACTGCAAGGACACGTGGAAACCAGAGACCCGCATAAAACTTTTGTGTATGATGACGGCCCTTGAGAACTTTTTTGGAGAAGAAGTTCCTGTGTTAACAGATGATACATACAAGGTTTTCCGCGTTAAAAATCAAAAACTTTTTGAAAAATTCAAGGAATTAGCAGAACCAAGTGCTTTGAACCCAGTTTATGATTTAACAGCCGCGTATAAATTAGAACTCTGCATAGTCTGAGTCGTCACTACCAAAACCTGAAATTTCATCTAGTTGTTCAGCAATTTTATTTGCAAGTGTTCTAGAAATTATATTATTATTAATATCTTCACGTGCTTCAATATTTATAATATCCTCCTTTTCGGGTTCTGTTTTCACCGTAAGTCCTTTTATAATATCCTCCTTTTCAGGTTCTGATTTTGTAAAAAGTCTCTCCGGTTCCGACTCTGGTGCCGTCACGAACCCCTTTATAATATTCTTTGGCTCCACAGAATTGTTAAAAAACCCAAACATCTTCTGGCTTACTTCAGCCGCAGTAAACTTTTTATTTGGCAATTTCTCCACGAGTTCTTTTGGAAACTTTTTATCAAAAAATGATTCATACATTTCCACAATGAGTTCCCTTTCAGCATAATCAAAATGTTCGCAAACATCCACGCGACCTGGTCGTATCAAAGCGCGATCAAGTTCATCCGGGCAATTGCTTGTCATTACGATTATTCTTCCGGGAACTTCCTGTGTTCCATCAAGAACTGTCAAAATTTCTCCGAGTGTCAACTCATCTGGTAACACGCTTTTAGGGTCAACTTTTGTACCACGTTGCTTAACAATATCACCAATCGTGTCAATTTCTTCAAGCACGTAAATTCGTTGTTCAACCGGAATTGTTATGGCTTCTTCACCACACACAAGTTTTTCGTTAAAGAATAAATTTTTAAGCTGTGTTGTCGTTTGAATATTTGCAAAGTTCACGTTGACTATATGCCTCTTCGTAAGGTTTGCAAGAGCACGAATTATAGATGTTTTTCCAGAACCGGGTATTCCGGATAAAAGAATTCCAAGTTGATACGGTATTCCGCGCGTGTCATACCAATCTTTATTATTTAAAAAGAAATTTACACGCGACTCAACACGGCGAACACCGGCTCCATAAATATTCTTGAACGTTTTGTTAGAGTAAAATGGACTTTTCGCATAATTCATAGTCTTTGGTGCGGACAGTAACATCATTTGTTTTTGCAACTTGGGATCGGGGCCTCCGCGTATATCGGGCGCACCACCATTCAGTGTTGACCCCATAAACTTGTGATCAAAAAAGTAAATCGTGTCACCCAAAGAATTTCTGAGATTTTCGCAGTACTGCTTGTAAACATTGCGAGTCCACTTTGTTATGTCCGCGGCGCTCAGATCGTTGGAGGACAAAATTAACACGATGCCGTTTATGACACCGGTCTCTGTGTCCCTGTCAACAGAGTCAACTTTTATGTAAATTTCGCGTGTTATTTGAATAGGTTTCGCCATATAATTGACGAGCGTCTGTGCATTTTGAATAAACACGAGGCTGGGAATATTGTCAAGTTTACCTATAAAATGAATTATAGAATCAACGAGCATATTCGTTTCTTGAAAAGACTCAAGCGGAGAACCATTCCTCGTGCTCCAAACACGCCTCATACGAACTTGATTTATTGGGTGTTTTTTGTCCAAAAGTACGGCCGAATCGCTTAAAGGCGTGTGCGTCACAGTTGACATTGCATCTTGAACCTTTCTTTTAAAACGCGATTTTATAAAATTTCCAAAAGCTCCAGCGTGTTTAAGAGTCTCTTCAAGAACGCCAAGTAACACCAAGTACTTGAGACCCCTTGCATCAGTGCCCTTTAAAAGCTGAAACTTGATGAGTTCTTTGGCGTCCATTGAATAAAAATATTTAGTACTCTTTAAATGAGTGTTCAGACGCATCAAACTTGTTGGCTTCATTCTATATTAAATGGTCTAATGTTATCAGAACTCGGTGAAAAAGCTTTATTTTTAAAAATGAATGAATTTTATGACACCCTCAGTGATTCACAAAAATTAATTTTTATAAATCAGTCAACTGACGCGTGTCCCAGAGATCGTTCAAAGGTGAACCCTTTTATGTTTTATAAATTTTTTAATAATTTTCTGTGTTTTCACGGGGGACCAAGAGTGGTTAATCTAAAAGTTAAGAGGTCACCAAATTTAGTCGTAAATTTACCAGTTTTTCAAAATACGAAGAATGTTCTAGTAAATGGTGCTCGGTCAGATAAAGAAATTTACACGGTACTTAATTCTATCGGCTTTAGGGACCAATTTAAAATTAAAACAGAAGAAAATATAAATAAAAGATTTAAACTCGACAACAATGTACGACGAATTTTACAAAACACCGCAAATGTAAAAAGTCCACTGATTAAAATAATTTTATTTCCAGTGGAATCTCATATATTATATGAAAGTGAAAGTTATAAATATGCATTTTCTGTAATCAGTCTCGTAGATGAAAGTAATGGTGGACACGCTGTCGTAGTTTATAAAAAGGCTGGAAATTATCATTTATTTGATTCAAATTTTACGTACTCTACAAAACTTAAAGACCCATACAATTTTATCAATGAAATTATAACAATTCAAAATAAACGATACTTAAAAAACAAGTTTGTTAAAGGTTATTACACGTGTCACGTGCTTTTTAAGGAAAAAAGTTTAGAAGGCGTGTACCCCACGTGTCGCCGAGAGTACCAAAAAATTAAGGGACCTATTACAGCAAACGTACTTGATCGCCCCAGTCGTTACACACCGGCGCAAGTATCATTCTTTAAAAGAACAGTGGCAAGTCGTAAGAGGAGAATACTTTCAAAGAGTATTCCAACAGCAACACCCGGTGTTTATAAATCAAAGAGGGGCGTCACCTTTAGAATTAATGAAAATTTAGGAACACGCAAGTACATTAAAAATGTTTCGGGACTTGAACAAGTTGGTAAGACTATGACCGGACGTCCAATTTATAAAACACCCACTGGTGCAACATTTGCTCTATCACGTGGTGGTCATCCAAATTATTATGCAAAACAAAAGAGAAACCGTGTATTAACACCGTACTTGGATTCTAAGAAGCGACCCATCTATAAAATGCCTGGACGAAAACATAATTTCGTGTTGACTGAAAAAGGTCAATACTCGTTTCCAAAAGCTAGATATTTTGCAAACACTGGTAATAAAATTAAAAATTACACTAACGTCCCAGAACACCTGAGGCCTTATTTAAAGCGACATTCATAACAAAATATTTTTGATTGACATTTTTTAAACTATTTTTAGGCACCAAGAAGATGTTTGAAGTTTCGTTATAATTTTTAGTAACCGTGCGAGTATTAAAAGAGTTGAAATTTCTTTTTATTTTACCGAAATTTTTATTTGAAATATTTGGCATAAATAGATAATAATAAACAGTTACATTTAGTCCTCTTTTATTATTATTTTCTTGTTCACGTGGTGACCGTCTTTTATTCGTAAAATATGTAGCATAATTATTTATTTTGTTCAACTTGATACTCTTCTTTGTTTCTTCATCAAGTTCTTTATGTGCACAATTTTTAAGGTTATTGTGAAATCCGCACCCACCTCCTATAAAGGTGGAATTACCAGATTTTTTATTTTTAACTAGTACGTACTTATTGTGTATTTTTGGTACAACTAAAACTTTTACGCGTTTTACACTAGTTTTTCCTGGAGGAGGCGGTGGTAATACATTTATTCTATGAGGTGGTGGTGCAATATTACTTCTTCTATGAATTGGTACATAAGGTGCCATTATTATACACATACATTTTTAAGTCTACAAACTAATGAGCTACTCCCGTGTCCCCAGATCTCCATATTAGCTATTGCAATTCGTATAGTGCTCCTAAAATATCTAGCGTGCCGTGGATTCGCAAGAAGAACCCGTAACAAGTGCAGCGTTTCCTGAAACTTCCAGTACCTCGTATATTGGTGTGCAATTGAAGAAATCTTGTACATGTAATCAACCATTGCAGGCGAACGTTCAAATATAGGCACCTTGTAAAATCTCAATTTAAGCGCAAGGTTTCTAAGTGACTTTGGTTTTTCAAACACATGACTCGCATCCTTACACGTGACTCTTAAGCGACACCGTGTCTTACGACTTTTTATGTAAGGCTCAATAGCTTGAAAAAAGGAAATCATTTTTTCGCGCGAGTACCCCACAAAGAAACCTATGTAGTACTTTTACAATTTTTTAGAAAGCACCGCGTTTTTTAAAAAATTATAAATACTCTATAATATTTTTTCCGGGAATGTCCAACTCTGCAAGTTCTGGAAAAAATGTACTGAAAAACGTGCGATTATGCGTAGCGATCATATCAAATTTTCGGTATTTTTTGTACACGAAATAAAATAAATCGCCTTTAGATATTTTAAAACTTTTTGCAATAAATGCAGTTGTAATTTTTTTGTACCCTATGTATATCTCAACTTCATCGTAAATTTCTAATTGCCTGATGCACCGAACTTTTGCACTGGCTAAAACTAAATCAATTTTAGCAGTCACCGATGTATCCAACTTGAGTGCCAGGTGTCTCAACGATTTTGGTTTTAACACCGTGTCTCTCGCATCCTTACACGTGGCTCGTAAGCGACACCGTGTCTTGCGGTCAAGGTACTTTTCAAGCGGTACAAGAACATCGAGTAACATTACTTGTTAAAGAATTTAAAATATTGTTATATATAAATGTTTCCTCAAATTAGCAGCAAGGGTGGTGAAACTTTAGGTCCAAATCAAGGAAAGCCGTGCTCTGTAAGTTATCCGTGCTCTGATACACACACTTGTTTTCAACACGTAATTAGACCAAAATAACTGTTTTACCTGAACAGAAAATGTTTGAGATATCTGTGTAAACCTCAGACGAAAAATTTAATTTCACAGGTGCTTCTTGTGGAAGCGTGTCAAGTTTTTTAATCACCTTTAATACGTTAAAGGCTTCGGGACAAAATGAATTATTTGATAATATGACTGCCCCTTTATAATCCACCCAAATTTCTACAATTTCAACACCAGATGCTGGGTTAAATTCTAAAAGTTTTTTGGAAAGTTGGGACACAGTGTAAGGCATTTGTATTTCCACTGTGTACCGTGGTACCTGTGTCGTACTCGTACACATTTTTAGTAAGCACCGGATTTTTAAAAAAAATTATTTTGAAATTGTTTTAAAAGCTTCAAAAATTATTTTATTATCACGCATATCCTTAAGAATTGGTAAACTACCATGTTTTTTCTTATAAGCAATGCAAGTTTCAACAATATTCTGGGCAAGGTTGGCGTCCATTTTTATTTTCTTGGTTTCCACGTGTTTACAAAAACCTATGAAACTTTGAGACATTTTTTTCTTAAAGAATATAAATGTTGTACGTTGACGTGTTTATTAGCACCCTTTTATTTGTGGTTACAGGGTACCTTTTATTCGTGATAGCCACAGATAGCACCGCCGATTCTAAAACGAAAAGAAAAATTTTAATCGGAAATGTTTTACAGCTTTTGTTTGTTCTCATAATTATGCAATCCGTGTGGACGGTCACAAAGGCTGCAGACCCTCCTCCGATAACAAATTACACAAGGTACTAAAGATTTGGGTGCACATTTAAGTAATGGATTTTCTGTGTCTCCTCGACATAGCTTACAACACCTGGGCTCTGACCTGGTTTGGGGACACGCACGTGCTCTATGGAATACTTTTATTAACGGGTTTCATAGGGTACCTGGGATTCGTAGATAACAAAAAATCCTATATACTCGTGTGGTCCTGGTCAAATTTTTTGTCCGACTTATTTTTGATGCTCCTTTTATTGAACCCAATGTACACAATTTCAGTCTTGTATCGGTTTTGGACCTTGTATGGGTGCTACAAGTGGTACAAAAACGTGCACGAAGACGACTTAGGTGACGTGGAAGTGGCATTTATTACAAAAGAAAATGACGGAACCCGTGCGTGATGCTCACTGGTACTCTAGCTATTCTCAGGCTCTTCGTGATCTTAAATTAGACGACGAAGGTGCCACGAGATATGCAAATGCAGTCTGGAGAGTCAACGCAAACTATAGAATTTACGATGAAATCAAAAAAGAGAACAGTATTAAAGTGATAGCTAATAAGCCGGAACCAACCACAGGAGCTACTATGAAGATGTGCAAGGCGACACTGATGTCTGGGAAGAGCTGTAGTTATAAGGCGAATTGCGGTGATTACTGCAAGCGTCACCGTTTAGTAGATTTAAATGTTGTAAAAAAGTAAATGTTTGATAGTGAAACACTCCGTCCCGTCATAATAGCAATGGTCCTCTTTTTAATCGTCGTCAATTTTTTACCAAAAGTTGTTAAAGAACCTGTAGGTGTCAAGGCAATTGATGATGTCGTAATGCTCAGTGTCACACTTAAAGGATTTTTAATGCCCGGTGCAATTCTCACAGGGGTTCTCGTGTATCTCACAAATTATGTAAACGGACAAGTCTTGTAAATTTCTTCAGCACTCACGAGTTCACGTGTAAATGTGTGGTCCCACGTGAGAACCCTATTTGTAAAAGCGTCAGTCATAAACTCTAATAATTTTTCGGGACTGGGACGACCCCACAGTTGCCCCTTTTGAAACAGAAAATCATCGGCTTCTATAGCCTGAAGACCACAGGGTATCAGATACGGTGTTTTTATGTACTCTGGAGCTCCTCCATAATCCGTGATAATCACCGGTTTATCGTGCATAGCAGCCTCCACGGCGCCCATTCCAATTCCTTCCGAACTTGAAAAGCTCACATAACAGTCGCAGTCCCTGTGTATCTTTTCAAGTTGATCACCGTCCAAGAGACCATTAATTATAAGAACATTTGGCAACGAAATTTTTACGGGTTGAACACAGGTAGCCTTGAGAACCAATAAACTTTCTTGGGGCTTGTTGAGTTGCATAAAAGCGTTAATAATCCCGTTAACATTTTTTCGTTGATCAATTATGTTTCCTATGTGGTAAAAAACGTACCTGGAACGAAGAACGCCCAGGGACTTGGGAACAGGTGTCACATACGCGCGGAACACCACAAACTCCGTGTTTGGAAACTGTCTGCTAAAAACTTTTTTGCAAAATTCGCTAGCCACAATAATTTTTGAGAAATGTTTAAAAAGTTCTCCGTAACACGGGTGCACAGTTTCAGTTTCGCAAATGGTCATACAGTACGTCTTTTTAAAGGACCTCTTAATTTCCGGAATTTGAACCAACCACGCCTCTATTGGTAAAGCAAACATACAAGCGGTGTCCCCGGGCTCAATAGGTTTTCCCGGAGCAAGCTCGTGGTACTTGGAACCCGGAAACACGTCCAGGTACTTGTGTAACATTTGGCCGATACCGGAAAGCATTGTGGGACCTATGAAGGTTATCATTTTCTATTAAAGATTTTTTTCTTTTAATAGATAAATGGACGATATTAAAGCTCGAATTAACGCTGAATTGGCCTCAGGAAAGGTCAGGCACGATAAGCTTTACGGTATTTTATTGAGTCTCACAGATGTCCTTGCGGCACCTGTGGCAGCCCCCGTGGAACCTGTGGTCCAGGCCCCGGAACCATCAGTGGAAGTCGCTGTGGCGGCGGCCCCGGAACCTGTCCCGGAACCCGTTGTGCAAGCACCGCCGGTTGTGAAGACTTTTGGGCGAGCCTAATGAGGTACAAGATTACAAATATTCCCACGACACCTAGCCCCAAGTACATGAGAGGAATCTTCTTTTTTGGAGGTTCCGGTGGACGAAGCATAATCTTGGTGATTCGGTCCAACTTTTTAGCAATTTTTTCAAGATTTTCGTTCACTGTCACGAGCTTGTCCTCCGGAGGTTTCGTGTAATCCATCGTGGTTATTTCAAGAACCATGTAAAATTCGGCATCAGGCTGAAGCGGTACATAATCACCGTCACCCTGATACTCGAACATTTTGAAATTCAACGTCTTTATGCTAATTGGATTGAAATACCGTGTTTCGTGCGTGTAACTCTTCCACTCTTTATCGTGGACCACGTAATTTGATCCGCCGTCCGCATCTCTTTCCAGTGGAACACGTGCAAACACCTGACCTATTCGCTCGCACAATATTTGACCCGCGACGGGTATATCGGGACAAACTATGTCCACGTACTTGGCCGCATTTCCCGTGCCCGTCCCATTGTCCCCAATTTGTGTTATATACACGTCAAGCAGCTTTATAGCTATAACATCCTTCATCTCCTGGATAAAGGTGTTGGACTTGAGACCGAATGTAACAGAAAATGAGTTGTTTGTGCCATCAACGAAATCAGAGTCAATGATGAGGTACTGAATCTTCTTCATTCTTGTAATTACCTTATTTTATTTAAAAGGCTTCTTACCACGGGCTTTGCGGGACTCGAGGGAGGCAGCGACTTATTGAGCTTTTCAAAGTACCCAGGTGCTTTACACGGGCACCATATAAGATTTTTGGGAGTGGCCGTGGGAGCCCCTGCAATCTTCTTCATCTGCGAGGCGTACTTTTTAAACGCGTCACACTTTGTTTTCGTTCCTGCAACTTTTGAAAAAACTTGACTTTGAACAATTGAACTTTTTAGAGACATTTCTTGTAATTACTTGAGAGTTAATTTATAAAGAGTCCTGTTTATAAGAGCCACGATTTCATCCTGAATATTCTTGAGCCACGTGTCCCTTGGAAGTTTTAGGGACCTAATTTGTTTTAAAAGTCCCCGAAAATACTTTGAGGACATTGCAGGATTTGTGATTATGCGGCTGCTCATTTTAACATTTTTTAAGCGACCGTACTGCCCCATGTAGGTTTCGGCCCAAGCGTCCAATAGAGGCACGATGTCCTCGTAGTAACTTTCAAGAGCCTTGTGTTGTGCGTGAGAATTTGTCACGATGTGAAACGTGTGTGCTTGGTTCCTTGAACTCATAAGAAGACTGACAAATTTAGAGGAAGACATTGTAAGTTATCTTTTACTGATAGTTTTTCTGGCACTCTTTAAAGTTTTCGTGAGAGCCGCGGTGTTTTTACGAATAGTCCCAATTAAAGAATTTATTCGCTCAAACGTGTTAGCCACTGGTATATTAAGTTTCGTCCTCTTTGCAATTGGTAAAGTTCTTTCAACGGGTGAACCGCTAATAGGTCGCTTCTTTAAATTTCTTAATTCTTTTTCTCGCTTTTTAATATTTGCAATAGTTACTGGGGAAGCGTTGACGCTCATTGGAGAAGGCGCACGTGAAGCACCGCGGCTCGGAGGTGTTCTAAGAATTGTCATGTTAATCACGTTATTTGGTGTGCTAAATCCCACGGAATTATTATTATTTTTATTAGACTTTGAATTAATTTCGTCAATTTCACTGTTCAAGTTGGTTGTGTAGTATCTCGTAAAATTTCTGCGAATTTCATTGTACCTCTCTCCATTTGTCTTTGTTAAATTCGATGCATCACGTGTTCTAAACTTTAACCACGGAATAGTCGTGGGAACTAACACGAGCCTCGGTGTAACTTCAAAGATGAATCGAGAAAATAATTGTGTTTTAACACGGGCTGCCACTGGTGTCATTGACAGTCGTCCTCTTTTCTGTAAAAATACAAACAACATATTCGTGGTACCAGCCGCACGATCACCAGTAATTGATATAGAGTTTGATGCTATACCGTACGCAATAATGCCTATGTCGGCACACGTTTTAAGGATTCCCGCAGACACCGACACGTTATCGGCTTGAATGTCAGAAGCCGAAAGAATGTGGCTATCAATGTTTGCGTTATCAATGTGCACATCTATAGAAGACCCATCGTCGGAATATGAGTACTTGAACCCTAAAAATGTTGTTCCATTAAATCTAAATTTCACCGTGAAAGAACGGCTCATATTCACCATGTAATCCTTGATGTTTGCGGCACCTCTGACAGGGTTCTCCGTATAATTTTTTAAAACTTTCATAAAACTTCCCACGGGATTTGACGGCTGGTATAAACCTTTATCTGCAAGCATTGGCAATCCTATATCAAACGAGTGACCCTGCTCATACGAAGCGTACACCTGTGGCGCAGAAGCTTTACTCGTCTGATCAAAAGCTATGTGTGACTTTGCGGAACCCAAAGAATCTTTTACATCTGTGGTTTTAAGAACACCGAACGGAAGTTCTTTCAGGGGTCCCTTTTTCTCCAACATGTAACCAAATAAATTTTTCATAAACAGAGCCTCGTTGATGCTTTTGGCTGTTCCAGTTTTTCCAAAGGCTCTGATTAAAATCCGTGTTAAAGGACTCTTATCAATCATCGGGAGTACCATACTCTTCGTGTTTGAATCAAGCCACTTAATGGTTGACACGTAGGCTCTAAAAATATTCAAGTTGTTGTACGTCACGGAGGTTTTACCAGTCTTAGTAGTCTTTCCAGTCATAACAGAATTTTTGATACTCGGGTTTTCACGAACAAGTTTTTCCGCGACGAGTCCAATATTTTTTAAATCGTGACAATAATCGGCGAAAACACACATAATAAAAATGTAAACACTTTCAAGGTCCTTGAAATCAAACACAACCCCCTTAACAACCTCACTGATTTGGCGAGAAGTCAAGTTTGTTGCTTCGTGCTTCTGTGCTAATAAACTGTGACAAGCTAGTGCTATATTCCTACGCTGTTCTTGATTAGGTGTTTTATAAATTTGATGGGACATGTATTTTGAAAATGGAGTCTCAAGCTTATGAGCCATTATTTATATTACACTGACATTTTACTATGAAGCTCACTACAAAAACTAACCAACTTGGGCATTATCACCGTGTTCCACAAGTCGCGGTCCCGCTTGATGTCACTAGAACTAATCTCATCATTAAACTGCTCCACGAGTCGCGCATTCTCCAAGTTTAGCATCTCCAAGTACACCTGCACCTGTATCAACTCATACAATTTCACGTGGTTGAAGAGTCCCCGGGCCCTATTCTTAATCTCTATCAAAGTCCCTGTAGCCTCGTCTATCCTGTCAATTTTACCAACAATGACATACTTTGTCCCCTGAAATTCCGCAACAGGCACCTCATAAAAGTTGTCGTCCCGTGTCAAATTACCAACACGGTCAGCAGTCTTGTCTTCAGACTTTGTTCCAAAGCTCGTGTACACCTGCGAACGAATGTGATCAAGAACTTCTCTCTTTTCATTCTGTGTCAAATTTGTAGATTCTTTTATTTTTTCAGCAGCAGCCTTGACAATAGTCTGCGTGTCAGTACTCACGTCAGCCTTGGAACTAACCGCAGTCTCCAAAACTTTTCGAGTCTCATCAGACTTGGCAATAATTTCAAGAGCCTTGTCAGTTTTTGTTTGACCCGTAAAAGTTTCCGGACTGTACCTTTTCCACATATCATCAAGAACCTCAGACTTTTTCTTGTACTGGTGTTTACCTATACACGCAGCCACATCACTCGCCTTGATGATAATTCTTTTAGATTTTATGGAACTGTGCTCAGTAGGCTTGACACCCAAGAGTTTATTGTACACGTAGGAAGTTGCACGGGCATCCTCAAGAGCACCGTGCCACCCTTCAAGGTCCTTTCCGGAAAACTCCTTGTAAAGAGCACCGAGTCTGACAGAACGACCGAGCACCTGTTTGGCCAATTTAAAGGCGCAAATTTCGTGACACGGTTTGAGCATATTCAGGTCCCTGCGCCAAGCCTCTGATTTAATCACATTCATATCAAAAGATAAGTTGTACCCGAGAACAATCCCAAAAGATTCAATCAATTTATAGAGCCTCTCGTACACGTCTACAAATGGAACACCGCGAGTCTCGGCATCTTCATGGGTAATCCCGTGAATTTCCGTGGCAGTCACCTGGAAACCCTCAGGCTTTATAAGTTCATAAAAATGCGAAAGCTCCTCGTGTTCAGGACTATATAAAACAACAGCTACGGAGACTAAGCGACACGTGTCAAAAGCCACAGTGTTCTTGTAGTCTCGGACGTTATTAAGCGGAAGGCCGGTGGTCTCTGTGTCAATACAAAGGTACGCCATTCACTCAACTTTTATATTTCAGTGTCTCTAAGAGGGACGTATGTCACCTTGGTACACATTTTTGTTGCTCAGAGTGTTTTTAAAAATTTTTACAAATCTTCTAAAATTGCTTCAGCTAATTCTATGTCATCGTAGGTGCCAAAAATTAATTCACGCACAGCTGTTAATGTAGTACCAATCTCATTGTCCTCAAAATCTTCAATCATGTACGTTAATATTTGGACACAGCTCGCAAAATCACTAAAATCACCCCTCTTAAATTGTTGAACTTTATTTAGTATTCCTTCTTTACGAATATTAAAAATTTCAGGTGTCACCGTCATTTTACGAAGATAATCTGGGCGAGGTGGTATACGAGCTAGTAGGCGCTCCATTTTTGTTTTTGATTTCCACGTGTTTACTAAAACCTGTGTCACTTTGGAACATTTTTTTAGTGTGGACCATATTTTTAAAAAATTTACTCAATGTACTCTGCAAGGTGAGGAAAGGGTTTTAATTTTTCAATAAGATCTTTATAAATAGTAAACCAACCTGGATCGTAAATCCAAAGTCTAAATCTTCTTATTATTTCAACACCCATAAGAACAGCTCGTCTCCTCATAAAAACAAGAGAATTGTCAGTTGTTTTAGTAGCAATAGAAACAAAAATGTTTATAGCATCATTAGCTGTTTCAATTTGAGATACGGTGTATTTTATTGAATCAATTGTTGGCCAGTTTAACACGTGAGCGCTAGTAACTTTACCAGAACGAAGTTGCATTTTTTTTGTTTTTGATTTTCCACGTGTTTACTAAAACCTGTGTCACTTTGGAACACTTTTTTATTTCTTTGGGGGGCTCAAATACGGTGTAATTGTTTTAGGGGCTTAAAAAAATCAAGCGGTATTATTGTAGAAATGGCCTCCACTATTGAAGAACTCATTGAGCACGTCGCCGAACTCAGCCAGCACCTCAAGGATGCTCGCAATGATTTAAAAGCGGCCATTGAAAAGACTGACTTGTACGACAAGATTATTAAAATGACTCTTAAACAGTCTAGCACCGGGTGTGATATTCCCGACAAGGCTGCAAAGGCGCACGCGTACAAGATAACTCTCGCGCATTACAACAAGAAGGACTCTGAGTCTGAGTCTTAAAAAAATAATTAGCTTTTTATTAAAATGAATAACTTTGCAAGAAAATCGTCTGCTTTGGTTCACCTTGAAGAAGAGGGTTACGAACGAAAACAGATTGACAAGTCAAAGTATGGGTACGTGTTATCAAAAACTTTTGACACGGGTGACACGGTTATATTTATTCCAGGTGCGGGTCTCAAAAGATTTTTTAGTTGGGTGCCAATTTTTAGAAATCCCGATGAAAGTTTTTTGATAATCACGAGGGACGGGCAAAAAACTTTGAAAATTTTAGAAAAAAGAAATCAGGCAACCACAGGTGTTATTGACACGAAGCTGTGTCTCGGACCTTATTTCAAGGAGGAGTACCAGGAGTTGCTTGGACCAGATATAAAAGTTGATTACGCATTTTGCATTTGCGATTTTTTAAAAATTGAGTACCTTTCAAATTCTAAAAAATGGGAAACGCTCCGGCTCATTAATGAGAGACACGGAATAAAGATGTTTTTTGGGGAAAGTCCCGGGTACCAAGAAGAGTTACGCGAGTGGATCTTTGGTAATCAAAAACCTTGAGAACCCGTGTCCACCTCCCCAGTCAAATGTCCAAGTAACAGGGTGGTCCTCAGGCAAATCAGTTTGGTCTGATCTGTAACCAATGCGTGTCTGCAGTAACATGTACAAAAGTATTAAAACAAAAATTATTATCACGGCTGTTTCCATTATTAATGACACACAAAAAAATGTCACATAAGTAATATAATGAGTTTCACGTATACACAAACGGGACCCAGCCCACTGGGCACGTTAAATTTAAACAGCGCGCACTTGAAGTTGACGTACGCGAATAAAAAATTAATTTTTTTCAATGATGTCTCTCTCGGTGGTCTGGGATCCAATATTGTCGCGAGTAACACTGTTCAGGCGCCAGGGTTTCAGTTTGAAAACACTGCTTCCAATGGTCTCATTTATGCTTCCAATGGTGTCTTTACAGCTTCTGGGTCAGCCTTTAATATCAGTGGAAATACCCTGAGTGTTCCAGATATGTTTGTGAGTGGAAACCTCAGCGTTATGGGCACTGTGACAACAATTAACACGCAGACTCTCGTGATTACCGACCCCATCGTGCAGATTGGAGCAAATGTTATGGATTCTAGCAATGTTGGACTCATTTTAAGTGGAGGTCCCTCGTATGCCAACGTGGCTTTTGGATTTCAGCCCGGTGAAAATGCCGTGGTGCTTACAGGAACCAGTGACAGTGCTTACGGAATTACTATGACACCCACCTCTAACGTGGACCTCAAGGTTTATGGAAACGTGTACGCCGCACAGTTTATCGGAGACGGTGGTCTTTTAAGTAACATTTCTGGATCTACTTCTAGTAATTTACAAGCTGTCACTGATAACGGAAATGTAACCACACAGTTTGTTACACTCGGTGGACTTACAACAACTGATGGAGCCATCAACAACTTACCCGTGAAATCAGTTATGAACTCTGTTACAATTGGCCCTTCTGCCGGAATTACAGATCAGGCCGGTGAGACAGTCGCAATTGGTTACTATGCCGGTGAGGACCATCAACTTGATTTTTCGGTTGCCATCGGAGCTTATGCGGGACAGTCTGCACAGGATGAAGAGTCTGTGGCAGTCGGAGCTTATGCTGGTCAGTACACACAGGGTTCTCAAAGCGTTTCGATTGGTTTATACTCTGGTCAGTCTGTTCAAGGGTCTCGTGCTATTGCCATTGGTGCGTATGCGGGACACGCTGACCAGGGAGGTCGCGCTATGGCTATTGGTCGTGGAGCCGGAGAAACTTCACAGGGTTATGGTGCAATGGCTATCGGTTACAATGCCGCAGATACTAACCAGAGTTCTTATGCTATGGCTATTGGTTTTAATGCCGGTGTAGAATACCAGGGTTCTTACACTTTGGCAGCAGGTTACAACGCTGGTTATTCATATCAAGGTGAATATGCTACAGCCATTGGTAACAATGCCGGTTATTCGTATCAGGCTTCACAGGCTGTAGCCATTGGTAATAATACAGGTTATTATAGCCAGGGTTACAATGCCGTGGCCGTAGGTAATAACGCCGGTAACTCAAATCAGGGTTTAACTGCCGTGGCTATTGGTGATGCCGCCGGTTACAGTAATCAGGGCTCTCGCGGTGTCGCAATCGGCCGAAATGCCGGTTATGATAGCCAGGAATATGCCGGTGTTGCTGTGGGTAACTACGCAGGTTACTCTAGTCAGGGCTTCGAAGCTGTTGCAGTCGGAGACAAAGCTGCTCCTTACAGCCAAAATGATCGCGCAGTTGCCGTTGGTCACAGGGCTGGTTACAGCAATCAGGGCGCAGCCGCAGTTGCCATTGGTGCGTACGCAGGACAGTTTGACCAAGCTGGAAACTCCATCATTATTAATGCAACTAATGACACACTTAACGCGAGTGACAGCGGTTTCTACGTGAAACCTGTTAGGTACGTTGCTGGAGGTTCGTCAAATGTCATCGGGTACAATACGAGCACCGGTGAATTGTTTGACACTGGAGCATCAGCAAATCCACCAGAATCTCAGACTTTACAGGCCGTCACCGAACTCGGAGCAAGCACCAACCGAACCGTGACATTCTCCAATGCTCTCGCTATGGTTATCCAGGGAGACGTGGAGATGGCGAGCAACAACTTGAATGTGTACAGCGTGTCAACATACAGTATCGCAGCGGACAACGTAAATGTCACAGAAATTCGCGGAACAACTGCAGTTTTCTTAGCAAATGTCGCGGCTCATGGTAATGTTAATGTGGACGCCGGCGTGTATGCACAAAATATTGTAGCCACGGGAAATGCTACAGCGAGTTATTTTATTGGAGATGGTTCTCTTCTTACAAACGTATCCACAACGTCCAATCTCGAAACAGTGACTCTCAATGGAGCTACAACAAATCAAACTGTGACTTTTTCGAATGTAACAACTGGTCTAATTGTCAATTCTAATGCATTAATTTTAGGAAATATTACGGCTAATAATTTTATTGGTGATGGTTCTTTACTTACAAACGTGGTAATAACTTCAAATTTAGAATCTATTACTCTTAATGGAGCTACTACAAATCAAACTGTAACATTTTCAAATACATCTACTGGAATTATAGTGGAATCAAATGCAACCATCCTAGGAAATCTAGAAATGTCTACAGGAAACATGAACGTGTACAGTGTATCAACCTACAGTATCGCCGCGGACAACGTAAATGTCACGGAAGTTCGCGCGACAACTGTTTCAGTAACCGGTGATATTACAGGGTACTCTAACGCAATCATTGAAAATACTTTTTCCAACACTGTTACATCAAATACGGTAATTTCTAAAAATATATTAACGGATAATGAGGTGGTCACAGGAGACCTTACAGTGGACGGTATAACCACTGTTCAAATTCTCAAATTTACGCCGTACTCTGGAATTGACCCGGACACTGGCAACGCCTCCGTGATTGCAACCGTCAGTGGACACACGGTTAATGTCGCCGCAGCTGGGGTCACGTACGGAAGCAACGTTATTAACCTTTCAGGCTATTCCAGTCCGATTACCGGTTTCAACTTGACTTGCGAGGACTCGTGTCAATTGTACCTTTATGCCACAAATGTCAGCGTGAACACCACAAGCACCGCGACAGTCAAGTACACCAATCCGGCCACCATAACCAACTCCAATGTTTTGTTTCACATCACGAAGATTGCAAACGCAGGATTTTCAGTTGTGAATGCGATTATCGTGTAAAAAAAATCCCAGTAAAGAGTACAAATGAGTAGTAGTTTAACAGTGAATTCGGTTAATGTTACCGGCATCACTTCTACAGGCGCAATTAGCACAACCCGGGGAATTTCAGCAGGCGGAGATTTGACTGTTTCAGGAAATCTTAACGTGTCAGGAGATATCAATTCTCTTACTTATAACAACGGACTTCCTAACGTTGATCGTTACCCTGAACTTTCTCTTCCTCCCGCACGTGATATGTATGAGGGTATGACTGAGAGTGCAATTTCTCTTATTGAAGGTGTTATTGCAACAATGACTCCTGAGGAAATCTCTCTTCAGTTATTGATGGGAATTCCAATTCCAGGCACTCAGGCATCAATTACTCCTGGAAGGGGAAGTATTGAAAGTTATCTCACAACTATGAATACCTATTATGAAGATGAGGGTACCAATCGTCGACGCGAGGGGCTCCCTCTTGATTTCAATTTTGGTGACCATCTTCGTGGACTTTTCAGTCGTGAAATGGCTAATGCACCAACGATGCGCCAGGTTGGTCAGACTTTTGATGAAACTGTAATTGGAACATTTTATGAAAAAGTTGGTCAGATTCTCAGTGAAATTGGATGTACAGGTGTTTATGGTCCTCAGGCTGATTATGGAGAATGTATTTCTCAGGGTCGTGCAACTGAATGTTATGGAGAAGATTCCGAACTTATCTATCGTATGACAAAGTCTCAAATTAACTCTCTTCAAAGTAAAGGTGTTGCTGCTTGTGTTAAGCATTTTATTGAAGGTATGGCTCTTCGTGATAATACAGTGGGAAATAAAAAACTCCGTGAAGACTTTCTAGGAGGTTTTGCTTCAATGAAGGATGCTCTTTTCATGATGGCTGGTTCTTATAATGGTCTCAATGCAACAGATTGTAATCTTTCTAAATATTTGATTACAACCATTGCTCGCCAGTACTTACAGTTTAATGGTGTTATTATGTCAGATGCAACTCCTGCTAATGCCGCAGCTCTTCTCGGAACAATGAGTGATATTTACACAGTGATTAAAACACTGATAGAGGCTGGCACAGATCTTTTTATTCTTCCTTTTGCTGTTAATCCTGATTTCAAGACTGCTTTGATTCAATATATGGAAACTGATGCTGGACTTAACCGTCTCAAAGATTCCGTTAGGCGTGTGTTTATTGCTAAATACAAATTGAAAATGTTTCCTCAGCAGCCTGATTATGTTCCTCGTAATATTGCTGATCCAGTGACTAAGGCTGCATCAGTTATTGCTGACACTGATTTTAAATCTCAGGTTCTTGATTGTGCTCGTAAATCAATTGTGTTACTCAAAAACGACGGAGTTCTTCCTTTAAATAAGAGCAACACATATTCCTTTACTGGCTCAGCTTTTACAAGTAAATCAATTCAAGTTGGAAACTGGGCATGGGATGGTGGTTACAAATACAGTGATTTTGCTGCAAGTGTACCTGAAGCGGCTGAAAAATATTCAATTAAAGATGGTTTAGCATTAATTGGAGCTAGCAATGTTGTTGATGCATCAGTTGAGTACTCACAGGCTCAAAAAGATGAAATTATTGCTTGGGCTGGTTCAGTTCCTCCTATGTTTGCTGGTGATATTGTCAATGACTTAGCGAGTAACGTTCTTCCTAAATTTACGTATACAAATGCTGAAATTTCCAATGTTGTTAGTAATGTTGCATCAACTGATACAGTTGTTGTATGTTTAGGGTTTGACATCGGATCAACACACCAAGTAAATGACGCACTTTTTGTTTATGGAGATGTATCAGGACCATATTATCGTTTAACTGAAAGAAATATTGGTCTTGAAATTGCTCACAATGAACAACTTCTTCTTGAGGCTCTTCTTGATGCAGGTAAAAATGTTGTTATTGTTTATTGCGGATCACAGACACAGATTATTCCTGATAGAATTTTATCACGAGTTTCTGCGTTTATTTATGCCGGACATTTAGGAAGTTATGGTGGCCAGGTTATCGCAGAGGCTTTATACGGTGATATAAATCCTTCTGGACACTTGAGTATCTCCTGGCCAAAACATTCTGCTTGTTACCCATGTGATTATCGTTATCAGCTAGGAACCAATTACCAGTGGTTTTTTGATGGCCCTGGATTTACTACTGGTTTTTATAAAGCTAAATACGACCCAGCATTTAAATTTGCGCAGGGTCTCAGTTACAACACAAACTTTGTTCACTCAAATATTGCTACATCTGTTGATCTTGTGAATAATGTTCTTAATGTATCAATTCAAACAACAAATAATGGTTCTGCGGCCGGTAAAGATCTTGTTGCTATTTACGCATTTTCATTGTACACAAATGTTTTTGTTACCAAAGATAGTTCATTTACAATGATTGATTTTAAACGCGTTGATCTCAACGCAGGACAGACCAGAACTGTTACATTTGCAGTTCCATTGAAAAAACTTTCATTTGTTCCAGGTGATATTCACCAACAGCTTAATAAAAAATTATTAGTTCCAACTACTAAATATTTAATTTCTGATGATCATAATCAACCACTTTTGATTAACTCTATTGAAACGCAAGGTTTTGGTGTATTTGCTGGCAATTTACCACAAATACCTGAAGATATTATTTCTTCAACAACTGCCGATGAATCACACATTCTTGGTTCTGTTATTGAATTTACTTCACCAATCTATTTTGACGAGTTTGTTGTTTAAAAATTTATATAAATTTAAAAAATACCCTTTATTTCCTTAAATCCTTGTCCTGATTCTCGTGAACACAGGAGACAATTTCCCTAAAATTTTTTTGAGTAGTAACCCTTTTCAAAAAACTTTTATGAACCCCTTTCTCAAAAAAATAATTTTTCTGAACACAGGTGTTCACTACCCTTCATAGGTGATTTCCCCCTCTTCTTTAAAACCTTGTCTCAATTCCGCATAGGTCACCGTTTCCTCCTTCTAATTCCAAGCAATCTCACAATGAAGTTGTTTTACTTTCGTCCGGGTGTTTTGTTGTTCCGTAAGCGTCGTTCTATG
>JACCDX010118513.1_pt1 | contig 21892 bp, 17 predicted proteins | sample 7449681 | NCBI WGS metagenome assembly JACCDX01 (sample SAMN15323450, study PRJNA562643) | freshwater metagenome | isolation source: river surface water | place: USA:Blue River Watershed | collected 2017-08-18
GCCCTATCTGAAGCACTCAGCGACCTCATTGACGGCGAGTAGAGATCCATATCTATTCTGTTTTTTTCAAATTGAGATATGATACTATCATAAGTATAATCGATTGATAATGGCTTTCGTTGCTCTAATAGTGATTAGCGTTATTGCTTCGCTTGAAGTTGGAGTGTGTGCTTATAAGAGCATCGTGTCTAGAAACGGTAAGAAGAAGATATTCATCAGTCCAGAAGAAGAGTCGTACATCAATAAGACACCAGATGGCGTCAAGTACAATGTATATACTCTTTCATGCGCAACGATCGCAGATAGAGAGAACGCGATAACTAATGTTATAGATACAATGACTCTAAATGGAATCATGTGTCCTAGAGTAGTATTAGAACAGTTAGTATCGTCTGGAGTGGTTAAAGACGAACTATTGATTCGAATCTTAGATGAAGACGATATACCAACTCAGTACCATCTTATATCAACGATCCTGAAGAAAGCAAGAGCGGCTCGATTGGCATGTATCTATGAATCTCCATATACGAATCGAGTATATCAATAAGCCGGTTCTTCTTTTTTTGATTAGATATAGATCTACAGAATCACTTGAGAACCACGTGAGCAAACCGATCATGACTCAAGAAATCAAGTCGGCCATATCAACCCAGAAGTGCTCGAAGGAGCTGGCCGAGTACATCTGGAATTCTCCTTGTCTTAAGCCTTGGTTGTTCAACCCATTTCTACTATGTCTGTTAGTCATTGGTGTCATTATGATTATTGACTATCTAGATGGCAAGGAGTTCGAAGACACATCAATTATCTTTATGCTCCAACACACATTCACCATGTTTGTGGGTGTCAGTGGTCTCCTTGTGCTGAACAACATTTTGATAAAGCATAAGTATCGTCTAGAGAAAGAAGAGCTTAAGAATGAACTATACAACGATAACGTAGACGAAGTAGACACGACTGTCCAAGTAGAATAGAGTGTCTGAGGGATGTAATCGATCCTATTTGATGACTATAGATGTCAAAAAAAAGAAGTACGCTTGTTTACATGTCTTCATCCACATACATGGGTGACTCGAATGTGAAGTCGTTAGAGTAGTCAATTCCAAATTGCTCTTGTTGTTCTGGTTCGCTATCAGATGAGTCAGACTCATGTTTCTCCTCTTGGATGGTCTCAACCTTTGGTTCTCTCTTCGATGCCTGTTTGAGCATCTGTTCTAGTGATGCGCATCTGCCTACTGCTTTGTTGAGTTGGAGTTCCATCGCCTTGTACTTATGGATCTGGTCTAAGAACATACCTTGAACCTCCTTTCCTTTTGACGATAGTTCATCATATCTAGACTTGAGATCCTCGTGTTTGGTCTTTAGAGCATTGTATGCCTCTACGCACTGTTTGTATTTTTTTGAGAAGTTGATGATGTTTGGATTCTTCTTGACTGACTTGGTTGATACTACGACCGGTTTCTTCTGTTCTACTTTGATGAACTTGGAGTAGCTTTGTTCTCTGTGCTTGACTAGTATCTCTAGGAATTGGTTTTGTAGAATTACTACGTTGTCTTGGTTCATGTGATCGTCAATGATCGGGCTGATGTGGTTCATGAGTACTATCATACTGAACTCTTTGATGCTTTCTTTTAGAACCATGAACAGCATATTGGTCTTCTGTGTTTCTGTCATGGACATGAAGTATTGATCCGGTACAAACAGCTTTGCATATATGTTGATGCATTGCATGTAGCTGATGTCATCGTAGCATGTCGCCATTTTGGTATAGAATTGGATTGACTCAATGAGTCCCTTGTAGTACATGGGCGAGTCATCGCTCTTTAGATAAGTGGCGACCGCGACCTTGTAGCATTCTGTGATACTTCTATTGGATCGTTCTTTCATGTGTACTGCCTTGTCATATAGATGGTTGTAGAATGTATCTACAATGGACGATCCAATGATGTCAAGGAGAGATAGTACCTCTTTGTCCATGGCAGTCTGTTGCATGGTTCTATGTGATTGTATTATCTCTAAGAAGTATGATTGTATATTTGATAGTTGTTAATTGCTTAAATGTGAGTAAGTATTGTTTGGGTTTTACTTCTTTTTGAATACATTTAGACCGAATGACTTGGGCGTCTTCTTTCTGACCGTTTTGGTGATGTTGAGTGATTTGGGCATCATCATTTTATTAGCTGGCGTAAGTAGTTTAGATCTTAGGGTGGCTGAGATGTAGTTTGCATTCGATAGTGTATCGTTTCTGTATGCCGTGATTGCGTCATTGAATGCATTGAACTCTTCTAGAATGAACATGCCTATGACTCTCGATAGGTTGAACACTCCATAGTTCTTGTATGTATCGTAATCTAGATCAAGCTGTTCTATGATGTCATTGGTTGACTTTTTGCAGAATACGTATCCCATATCATTAACTATCTTCGGGTCGTATAGGCCCATGTTTCGTCTATTGCTGTACTTGGCGTTGCTTCCTTCGTAATCTGAGAAATCATACATCATCGGTCGTTTGTCTTCTGTGTCCGTGTTGTGGAATTTGAAGTTGAATGTTTTCGGTTGAAAGATGAATCCTACTGCGTAGTACATTCGTATGCAATTATAGTAGAAGAGGAATTTGTCGTCTTCGTTAGTGCTATCGAAGTTGAACATGGCCATGTTGTTTCTCAGTTCTCTAGCATCCGGTCTATTAGAGTAATCGTATAGATTTGGCAGGAAGTTGTATATGTATTTGCGTAGATGTTCTATCTCTTCATCTGTTAGATCCAGTGCTGGTTGTTTTAGCGAATCCGTGTTGTTTATGTCTATGAGCATGGTGGTACTGATCTCTTTGTATCTTTCTATGTTCTTTAGGTATCGTATACTCGCTATGTTGAGTCTGAGTTTGTTGTATATCTTGATAGCCATCTCTATCGCGTGTTCTATGTGTCCTCTTTGTATGTGCGATACTAGAATGACATTCTTGTAGAATCCAGATATGAATTCATGGTGTTTTATGATGACGTGTTTCATCATGAGCGCGAATGTTCTGTATGTGCATATCTTAGAACTCGCATAGTCGCTGTATTCTAGATCTGTCATGTATGCGAGTCTCCCTACTGGCGATATTCCATCTTTGATGTATTTTTTACTCTTTTCGTATCGGTTGGTAAGATCTCCACATAGCTCAAAGTACATGACTACAATCTGCCACTCGGTATTGAAGTCATCTTGATCCACAACCAATTCGTATTCTTTCACCTGTCCTAGTTTTGGATGATTGATTGTGTTTTTCGCAACCTTACGTGGCTCTTGTAGAATGTCTGATTTCCGTATTCTCTCTAGTACCCAATCTATATATAACAATGGATCTATCTTAACCGGATTAGATTTAGGGAAGTTATGCTTTAGCTCGTAGTACTGTCCATACACCTGTTTGTAGTGTATGAGTCCATCCTCTTTCTGTATAGGCATCATGGTTTTACACACTGTTATTTGTTCTTGAACAAACTCAACAATCCCGTTGACAACCACTTGTAGGCATCCCATCAATGTCATATGTATGATGCTTAGTGTCTCATCACTGAATGCGTCATATATCTTTGCGTATCTTGGGAATTCATTTTTCTCTATTACAAACATCTCAAACATGTCATTTCTTATTATTTGAGGTCGGTCGAACGTCGTATGCGATGCTGTGTAGCACCACATCATAACCGATATGAGTGTAAACTTAGGGATACTGTTCTTTAGATATCCAATTACCACGGGATTGGGAACTATCGATTGGTTAACTTGTCTGTATACGTCTATGATGTTATCGTAGTACAAGTCATAGAAGCGTTTAATGATGTTTGCTCCTATGATTGGTATGTCTTTCATTTCTGAAATGTACCATTCTTCGTATTGTCTTTTACTCGGAGGAAAGTGTACCCAGTGTCTATATGGGTGCGACATCTTCTCCCCAGACATACGTATGTTGTTTCCTCTAATGCCTAACGTAATAACTTCCCATCTCTCTATCGTTTTGTTATATCCGTCTATCCATTTCGATTCATCTACTTTCTGTGTATTACCACTTTTCAATATTTTACCTCTATCCGATAGTATTACCGATGCCTCTCTAAAATAGTTTGTAAAGTAAAATGTGTTTTGATTACTTTTACTAACTAAATCCATATATATTAGTATATCATATCTTGGCATTTTTGTTGGCAATGGTCTATTTGTATTGTTTATAAAGTCATATTCTCCTCTGTATATTTCAGATGCCGATGTGTGCTGAAATCTAGAAATATAATCTATCATGTTTAGTGTGTTTGTATTTGGGTAAGCGAGTGCAAATCCTAGCTTTCTGTTTAGAATGTAGTTAGTTGTCATTAGTACTTCTGTTGAATCTGTTTGTAGGAACTCCTTTCTAGACGTGAGTATCTTGCTAGTCATGTCTAGATCATAGAAACTTACGTTTTTACAGTCTTCGCTACTTGGATCTAGTACTGGTGCGATTTCATCGGGTTTGTCTAGTATTACGTCCTTTGTCGGATTCCATATCGATTTGTGTTGATACGTTGTGTATCTGACAGGTTCCAATTCTAGTGATTTTTTGGTATGTCTAATCATGACGCCTTAGTGAGTATATTGTATGAAAGGATACTTATTCTTGATTGACTATGTATAGACAATCGAAATGATAAATGAACTCATAATCTTCTTATTTGTCTTATCAATTTGCTTTGTATAGAACTTTATGCTAAAGAATATAGATAGACATCTGAGGTCATCCCTCTCGAATTAATCATTAAGCATCCAGCTATAATGAGCAGCATAAAGGTGTCAGACACAAGCAACTCCGCGCATCGTTTCAACTTCGTTGAACGAATCACATTCTATAATGACCTTCTTCTTGATCATGGATACACACGAAACGATGTTCTAGAGATCGTCACTCAGGAAGACATAGCAAACGAGCAATCTCAGATATCAAAAGAGAGTCCTCTCTTTCTTCTATCTTTAAAGAAGATACTACTGTACGCCAAGCCAGTGGTGGCGCCATATAACTCAAAAGGTGTACAGACGATAACCGCATCATTCCCTCTTGATGCAATTGAGTATGACCCAAAGAAGCGATCCACTAGAACGATACGATTCGCGACCAATGACAAACTAAACTTGCTAGGATTCTATTTTGATTCTCGATTGATAAACAATCTATCTATCGATGTGTATCCTCATAAGTTCATCCCGGTTCCAACGCACAATGTATTTGAAAGCATATCATTAGAGCATCTATCCGGCGTTACAAAGACAGATACGGTAGGAGCCGGTGGTGTTAGACAATCCATATATCTCATAGATAGATCTGCGTCAGAGAACGCAGTACTGTACAACAATATACTAAAGATACTATACATATCACTTCGACGATACAAGACCGACTCCACTCTAGATACATGTGGCGTTCTAGAGAAAGAATACAAATTTGATGCGTCTCGTATCTATGCCGAGATCACAACAGAGTGGAATAAGGACAAAGCTAGCTTAGATACCAACAACCGAATTAGAACAGTAGTGAACGCAGTGATAGACAGACACATGAATTTTAGATTTCTATGTTCTATGATCAGCTCTCTTCTACAGACCGGAAATGAGTATCTCTACGGTCTCATTACTGTATATGGAATCGGATCGCCTCAGGTATCTAAACAGATAGATGCGTTAAAGTACATCAAAGAACAGACCGCCATAATGGCCTCTAACCAGAGCATCCGATCTCTTCAAGCTTTGAATGAGACAAAGGCAGAGAAAATCGCTCGTGAGCTATTCCCCTATCTATTCAGCGAGACCGATAAAAGAGGTGTCTTCATTCGTTTCAATCGATTCTCCATATCTAAACTTGGAAAGAAATACAAGGATACTGTTCTTCTTCAGCTAGAGAAGGACATCGCGTATCAGACCGCGCTAGTAGACAATCGTTGTGATCACATCCCTCTTGTCCGCAAACTAAACGCTGCGTTTGATACAGATAAAGGGTCTGTTCTGTTGGAACTCAAACCATTGATCAACAAGGATGCAGATCAGTCTGACCACTTCATCAAGTGTAAGAAGTGTGGATACGATCTGATGTGTGAACACGAATTCCATCTATATTCTATGTTGGCCGATGTGCAATCGAACTCAGACAGTGGAGTTGATGAGTTCTATAGAGTGTACCAATCAATCATCAATCAATACAAACGCCTCAACAAGACATCTATAGATCTCGACCATAAAGACACTCTGTTTACATACAACTGTAAGTACTGCTCAAAGGAACTTGGTAAGTCGGATGATATCATTCAAGCAAGCGCTAACCCTCTAGGTCGCAACTATGAAGACGATCAATACACTCTGAAATCTATAATCGTGAACTGCACATCTGACATGCTTCGCAAGAACCTCAATATGATGGAGATCGGATTGCCACAGAAGGCAGTCATTGGTAGCGTGCTTGATATGGTTCTGTCCCCAGTCGAAGAGCTGGTCTCTAGTATAAACAAGAACAAAATTCTAACAAACAAAGACGATGTGGTGAAGTTCAATATCTATGTGTATGTCCTCGTAGCCATAGTGCATCTGTCCGCCAACATAGTCAAGGTATCGGGAAACAAGCCTGTCATCGTAGGAGGAGATGCACCTGCCAATCAAACCACATTCATTAAGTCCGAGTTTAAGAATGCATACAACGTGCTGAAATCGTTGCCGCTTTATAAGGAATCTGGAATGAATGACTTTAAGCTCAAGTCTGCTATTATTTCATACTACCGAGACGTGTCTAAGGGATACGGAATGGACATCAACGATCTACAGGCCTCTGAGCCTCGAGATGTGATTCTAGAGATCACCAGTGGTAGCATCTATCAATATGTGCGAGACTCGATCAAGTATCTAAGCAAAAACAAGAATCCGTCTTATGATGATGTAATGGGCATGACTAAGGCAGAGACCCTTGAGCTACTTGGCATTGGTAAGAAGACTAAGAAGGAGAAGGGGCCTACGAGTGCCTCTCACTCTACCTCAAACGTAAACATATACACTAACATTCCTAAGCTGTCTGCTAAGGATTCCAAAAACAAACATCATGTGTACGCCTCTAAGGCATACGACCAATTCCGCGAATACATCTCTTCTGGTACTGATCGAAGTAGCCAAGTGTCTCCTTCTATTCCGGATTTGGTATCATATGAAGAGACCCAGGACATAGACGCCGTGCTTAGTAAGACCCGACCCTCTATGTTCGTTCCGGTCGAGAACACCCGTGAAAGCGATTACAATCTATCAGTGCTAAACAAGATATACTGCGATAGTGGTATCCGGCATAAGTGGAGCTATGTGTTTATGGATAAGAAACAGAAGAGTGAGTTGGTTGTTTCAAAGAAGAACATCAAGACCATGATTGATCTGGATGCCTACCGATCAGGAGATCTTACTTATGTCGATAAGATGTGTGATGTGTGCGAAACCCGTTTATCATCTGTTGACAAGTCTACGAATGAATCTATCAATAGCAATGTTGAGGACTTGAACACGAAGGCGGCCTTCTTTGAGTACTACACATCTAACTGTCCCATCAAAGACAATCATATGTTTGAATCTGTAAAGGACACGCTTACGTGTTCCCAATGCGGCGCGACTAAGAAGGAACTGATAGATCACGACTCTGCCTTCTACAAGAAGTATCAATCTAAGTATCGTTCGTCTAAGTCAATTCGCGATAAGGAACTACAGACGAAGCTCACTAAGCTGTCCACTCTTACAACCGAGAAAGAGAACGATTCTATGCCTATCAAGAAACTGGATTACAGTATTATGGATTCCAAGATCAATGAGGCTATGAGCGTGATTACCAAGCAGTTCTCTATATCGGATTCTGCAATCTACTCATTGGGCGCCACCGATGGCATCGACTACCGAGTAGTCCTATCTGAATCTAAGTCTAAGATGTTCGAGGTGAGCGAGAGTCGGTTGTACAATCTTTACTCTTATAACAAGCTATTGGTTGATTTGTATGTCTATGTGAAGAACTGTAGTATCAGTGACAAACACTATGACTCAACCATTCGTGAATTCATCAAGGATACCGTGTTCGAGAAATCGAAGAAGGCGGCTGTCGAGTTCAAATCACTTCCATACAATCTGAATGATATCTGGTCTCTGGTCAACCAGCACGGCATGATGGACGGAAACAAAAAAACAAACAAACCGATTACATCTGATACGATTAAAGCACTGATCTTCATATTGGTATCGAACCTCCGATCCATACTGAATCTTAACAACCCACTGTTCACTGAGATGTCCCGCATCATTCTAAACAAGATCATTTATCAAGATCAGGTAAAGAGTAAGTGTGATATTGGAAGCCTCAAGAGCCGAAACGCATACAACGTAGAAGAGTTCGAGTTGAACCAAATTACAGTAGTTGATGAAGACAACGAGGAAGAAGGCGATGTGTTTAGCTATGGTCTAGATATTGATTCTGATTTGATGGGAGAAGGCGATGATGTGGAAGACATCGACGCCAAGATTGATTAGACAAAAAAAGAGATGAGCTTGGTTTGTTGTCTTGCTCATCGTCTTGATTGTTTATTTGTTTTAGTTATCGTTGCTTACTGGGTGGCCATGAACGCCGAACGACGTTGCTGCATGTAGTTGTCAAGTCGATCCTGCTCTTCACATAGGCTACTCATTAGGTCTTCGATTGAGATATCACCTGATGTCTTTGGCTTGGTCTCTACCTCTGGTTCACTAACGGGCGTCGTGGTAGGAGCCGAGTATGCAACTGCTGATAGTGGCGTTGGTAGATCCGTACCATCGTTCACCTGCGCAGCCGATGTTGGAGGCACCCACATTGTGGTGGGCTGAGCGGTACCATTGTTCTTAGACTCATATGCCTTGTAGCAGTTGTTGTGTCGATCCCATCCTAGGAAGATCTTGTTCTCTAGGTTGAAGTACTTGAGTATGTCCTTGTAATCGCACCAGAGGATCATGTGTTCGTAATAGGCAAATCCAATGATATCATTCATGAAACGGACCTTGTTCGCCATGTACTTGTTGCGGTTGAACTTGTAAATGGTAAACGCCAGTACGTTGGTCTTCGAAGGGATGGCCTTGTTCAACTCATCAAGAAAGAACTTGATTGTCTCTTCGGACACCTTGCTGTTCACAACCAACTCGCTGTTGGCAATGGCGCTGTACGACTTGATAAGCTGCTTTGGGAGGCTCATAGTAATTACGATGATATTGTGGTAAAGGAGTGATTGGCTAGGACTTAGCTTGGTTGATATACTATTATATCTAGAAATATCAAGTCTATCGTAGTCTTAGAAATGTGATACAGATGTACATCTTATAGTATAACATATTTAATAATAAACTAAGAGTATGTATATGACAAGAAACCCAGTCGGTTCTATCATTCCCCTCTAGAGTATCTATCTTTACACTAACCGTCATGTCGTCGACTCTTACTCATCTTGACCAGACCCAGAAGCACATGCTAGGGCTTGTCACCCAGTTGATGAGTTGGTACAATCTCTCACTTGATGATGTTAATCAAAGTGTATATGAGTATGAAACCATGTATGGGTTCCCTACTTATGCTCAGTGCGAGAGCGGATATGAGCCAGTACACACGTACGAAACCCTTAGTCATCTTGATACTCACAACGGGGATACTGAAGAGGCTGACCAGCAAGACGATGACTCTGATCAGTTATTCCAAAGCGAGTCCAGTGAGGACGTCGTCCTCATGGAAGACGATGGGTATCTAGATGAGACAGAGAGTCGAGACTCTATCTTTGTATGCGACGACGATGTAGAGACATCATTTGATCGTTTTAGAGAAGAGGAGACTAGAACGCTAATTGAGAGAAACCAATTGCAAGCCCTATCATCTCCAATTCCAATCGCTTACAAGAATAACAGACGCCGATCATGGGGATCTTACTCAGATGATCTTGATTGCGTTAGCTGCGTCCCGCCCCGCGAGACAGATGAGTTCTCACTTGTATCGTCTGAGTGTCGATCCGCGAAGAAGAGTACTAGTGCGCCGAAGAATACGACGATCATCTCTCCTAGTATCAAACCATCACCAAAACAGAAACATTCAATGAAGCCGTCTACGTGGATTTGCACTCGGCGTGATTTCCGCGACCGTCTTAACTCTGGCATTAAGATCTGTCCTGACTACAGTACGTGCAATAACGCGGCCTGTAAGAACTTCCACATTGAGGATCAGTTCATCTGTAAGCACGCGACGAATGATAACTACTGCCCAGAGGATGGATGTGATAAGATCGTGATCAAGAAGTGCAGAAAGGGAATGAAGTGTAAAGACAACACATGCTCATATCGCCATGTATAAATCAAAAAAACACATATCGCGATTGACACATTCTCTTTTTTTGATTAAAATGTGTGATACTGACTGAGTGGTATTGATGATATCGCAGCATCGATCGCACTGAGCTCATTCTCTGTCCATTCGTCTTTGTGTAGATTGTCTTTAGTGTACTCCCTAACGCATTCATACTTGAGAAGGATATCAGCGATTCGTATATTGGAATTGTCCAATGCATCAACAATGAACACATCAGCTAACAGTCTACCATACTTATCGTAGTCATGGATCTCTACATACACAATCTGATCTAGAATCAGAGTCTTGATCACTTCGCGCAGTCGCTTGGCTACCTTACTCTCTAGCGTGGTACTAGCTTTGACCTCTGGTGAATCGATGTCTAGTATGCGGATTGAAAATGAATGACATGTTCCATTTACATCGAATGTGATGGTGATCGTGTCCGCATCGTAGACAGACATGACACGTGCGAATGTCTTCGTTCCTTTGAACGTGAACTTGGTTACATCTGAGATGTCAAGACATCTCAGTCTATCAATACATTCGTGTAGATTAGAGTCCATCTTACTAATCTTGATTGTATGTCTATATATCTATATACACAATGCACGACAATTTTAGTATTAGTGAGCTACTAGGCAACGAGCTAGTTGACTCAAATGGTTCTCGATTCCCATCTGATCGATTGATTGGTAAGAGCACAGTTGCGCTATATTTCTCTAAGAATAAGTGTAAGTGGTGTAAGGAGTTTTTCCCAGTACTTGACTATGTATACAAAGAGATCAGTACCAGAGAGCCGAATCTTATGGAGGTAGTGTTTGTATCTTCTGATGCATCGCTTGATGAGTATCAGATCAGTGTATCTGGATACGATTGGCCATCCGTTCCATATGAGAGACGCGATATCAAGGAGATGCTCATTTCTAAGTTTGGCTTCAAGACCGTACCTCAATTGGTAATCTTAGATACTAGTACTGGCAAGGTAGTCGATGCCAAAGCACGTCGCACATTTGAGGGTCTTCAAGATGATATCGGTATGATTATTAATACGATTTCGCGCGCTGAGTTCTCTCTATAGACATTCTGGTCTACTGGTGTATAGGGAATTCAGCGAAATAATTATTTTTTTGTAATATCTTTCAATATTCTAATATAAGCTGTAATTAGAGCAACAACATCAACATAACATCATGGCCGAAATTGCTGGTGGAGCGAAGAAGGTAGTCCGTAAGACGGCGGCGAAGAAACCGGCTGCTAAGCCCGCTGCTAAGAAGCCGGTAAAGAAGACCGTTAAGAAGACGGCTGCTAAGCCCGTTAAGAAGACCGTTAAGAAGACGGCGGCTAAGAAGTAAATATCACAGAAACAAACAATCATATAGTGCATCTTTTTTTGAAACTGGATAGAAGCATAGTGTGGCGGTACCGGTTATCCTTCTATCGCTACTAGAAACAATATAGGAATACGAGAAGGCGAATCGCGGATACTATGGTGCTCATTGATGTGTAAGACAATATAGTATCTCTATTTTTTTGTTTGTTGCAATATAGATTCTCTCTCTTAATCATGAGTGGCCGAGTCATTTCATTCGCCGCTGGCATTCTAACCATCGCAGTATTGGTCGTGTGTCTTATTCTCATCTGGACTGTGTACGGCCAAGATCCCAATGATAAGGTATTCATTAAGGTTGTATGGACTCTATCGGCTGTAGCAAGTTGTGTCTTCCTGTTCCCTATGTTCAAGTGTCTGTTGACGGGACTGAGCAAGGCTCCTATCAATAAGGTATCTCCTTATACACAATGGAAGACATTTAGATCTGCTATGTCTTCTCGAGGAGATACTACTCGTACTATCGCGGTTGGCCCGAAGTCAGCTAACACATCCTCTCCTAAGCCGGTCGCTCCTAGCAATGAAGTGATGACAATCAATCCAGGTGAGTTGGACAAGCTAGATGATTTGTTTCCAGTTGATCTGAACTAAGAATCTTAAGAAATATAATACTTTGGTATCTCATATAAGACGATACAATGGAAAGCGCACTCTACGTAAACGGAACCAAGATACCAAGAGTGAATGACTCTGAAATGCACTTTCTTAATCGCCTCACTATTCTCTATGGCCCAAGTGGATCTGGCAAGTCATCCTTGATCACTCATATCATCAACACGATCAAGGATGATGTTCCAGTCGCAGTAGTGTGCTGCCCAACCAATGCAATGAATGGAGATTACAATGGTGTGTTTCCTGAGAGCGTTATCCATGATGATATGTCTAAAGAGCTTCTAACAAACATCTTTGAGCGTCAACAGAGTATGATTCACATGTATAGCAAGGTGAGAGATATCGATAGTCTCCGTTCTATTTTTGTAAAGACTGCCTCAATGGATGAGTTAGATCGAGTTCGCAAGCTGGACAAGATACTACGTGATGGTACTAATCTAGCAATGAATCAGTTTAGCAAAGAAGATGCCGAGGTGGAGATCCAAGAGCTGACTGATACCTATACTCGTAAGGTTAGACGAACTATGAGAGAATCAATCAAGTCCAATCTGAATGCGCTATCAAGTCGTTCTGATCTTACCGATGATCAACGTTTGATCATTACGAATTTTAAGATCAACCCAAACATGCTTCTGATCATTGATGACTGTGCGGCTTCGATCAAAGAGTGGCGCGATCTTACCGAAACCAAAAAGCTGTTCTTTCAGGGCCGTCACTACAAGATCACTGTTCTTCTAACTATGCAGAATGAAATAATCATTCCTCCGCCTCTCAGACAGAACGCCCATATTTCTATCTTTGCAACTGAGAAGATCGCTAATACGTTCTTCAATAAGGCATCGTCAGGAGCGACCAACGAAGACAAAAAAAAGATATCTAGTATCTCAGCCGCTGTGTTTGCTCCATCCGACAATCCCAATCGACCAAACTATAAGAAACTGGTTGTATTTGGTTCTATTATCAAGACATCTTATCGTTATCAGTTCATGATAGCTAATCCACGCAAATACAAATTTGGAAGTGAACCATTCTGGCAGCTATGCACTCAAGCCAAGAAAGACTCCGATGGGTCGGGTGCTTCTAGTAGCAAGTTCAATCGTATGTTCAACGTGAAACCACAGCCAATATTAAATTGTTAAAATTGAATAAATGTACATATGTATATCAGTACACGAATCTGGTTATTTGAGAATCTAGGACAATGCCTTGCACTTTTCTTACCAAGAAGAATGTCGTGTGTGGTAAGCCAGCGATCTACGTGATCGTCCCTGAGCTAGTTGGCTCATGTGGGCTACACATCGCACTCGCTTACAACCAGACCAAAAAAACAAACCATAAAAAGGCCGATATGAAGCTGACTGAGATGGCCGACATCAACCGATACAAGACCGAACCCGATCTTAGTATCTTGAAGGCCAAGGCTGAGATGGCATCTCCTTCTAATGAAAAGGATGATAATCAATCGGATTCTAAAGAAGAGACAGTTGAAGAAACGATCGACGACACCGCTGAGATGGAGACAGATGTCCAGCCTGATACCAGTGAGCAACTGAGTCCGGTTCAGTTGAAGGACTTGACTACTAAAGAAGTGATCAAGAATCTGATTGCTGAGTATGTCAAGACTGCGTTCAAGATCGATCTCGAGTTCGGCCCTTCTTACAAGACTTCAAGTGCTTCTCAGACCTGTATCCATCTCTTGAGATGTAAGCTAGACAAGAAGAATGACTATGTGATCAAGTTTGCTTTCGATACTGAAGAGGCAATCGATAGTATCTATTGGGAGTTCTGTATGTATCGCAACTTCGAGACCCAGGCAGATCTAGTCGAGTTGTATACTCACAACGGTCGTCCTATGTACTATCGCCAGTTTCGCAAGTATGCGTTCCTTGTGTACAAGGTACATGGATCTCCTATCAGCACTTCTCTTTCTGATGAGAGACGCCTTACGTCCGACATGGTTCGCCAGATGATAACGATACTTAAGAATTGTCATGATTCTGGAGTAGTGTGTTATGGCATGGGCGTTTCATCTTGGGCTATCAATGATAGTAATCGAATCAAATACTATGGTTTGCACACCTCCATGAAATGGGTGGATGCGTATGTCGAGCCAATCCCTCAGGTCGAGATAGAGAACAGCCGTAAGGTGTCTGCTCGTAAGACTCTGTACTACTCTATCAATGCAACGAGCAAGCTCACCATCTCTCGTATCGATGATATCGAATCCCTTCTATACATCGTACTTGACTTGATGAAGGTTCCTCTTCCATGGGCAAACACGAGTGTCTGTACTCAGATCATTGTGGCCAAAGAGACGTTTATGCATGGGCAATGCTCAGTGCCATATGTGTCCGAGATCACGAAGCTCATCCGAGATACTGGATTTGAGTCTTCTCCTGATTACGATACTTTGACATCTCTCTTTGTCAAGATGGTTGATGCTAATTAGACTTTCGCGTTCATGAGTGAGCTCTGACGCATTAGTAAGATTTGAATCGCGTATTCCATCTTACTCAACTTGGTATGCAGATATACAATGATGATGAGCATGATGAAGAAGATCATGATGTGAATCGTTTGCATCTCATTGATGAGTTGTGCGCAGTTCCACTTATTTTTTTGTCCAAGAATAGGATTGCGCGAGCCAACATATGGTTCTCGTTCGCGTTCCGCTCCTGAGCTATACAGAAGGTTGTAAGCTGGCTGAGACCCAATCGATCTACCATCAATGACTTGATTAGGGCGGACATCAAATGTCTGTTTTGGGGCCGCAGTTGGAGCAGCAGGCGGCGGCGCCGGAACAGTAGGCTGAGGGAACACAGTATGAACCTCACTATAGTCATAGTCTATATCATGATACGTATCATCATAGTCTGGAAACATGGTTATAGCGCAGTTCCTCTTGTTCTATATATTACGAGAATAGAGTCCGTAGAAATAAAAAAAAGATATTACTCACTTGGCTTGTATGCCAGGTGATGCGATCAATCTAAGAATCAATGATTACTTAGATCTCATCACTGTCGTACCCTTCTTCAGACACATGGTCATCATCTCGGGTGTCATCACTTGGCGACGGTTTGTCCTCCTCAACTGGCTTCAGCTTGGCCTTCAAGTGCTCCGTGATCAGAATCTCATGTGGGCTGGGGTAGTATCCTTCCTCTACAATCTTGTAGTTGTGAAGACGGGTGATACCGTTCGATGTACGGAAGTGCTTCATGAGCTGACTGTTTAAGAACATGGACTTGAGATCATCGTTGGTTCCCTTGTGAGGGATGTTCGATTGAATCTTGTAGTATGTTCTGAAGAGAGAGATGACCTCATCCATCTGCTGTGCCGCACCTTCAGAGTAGTAGCACTTGCTATCAATGAAGCGATTGACGATGTCTTCCTTGTTGCGGTACTCAGCGGTCTCGCGATCGATCGTGTCTCTTGGGACGTTGCTCAGGTTGCCACCATACTCAGAGTATAGTTTGGCTCTGTAGAATGACAGAATCGATAGGAATGCTTCTTGATATCGCTTGTCTACCAAGCATCGGTCAGTGAGAACCGGATCACCGAGTCGCTCGAACTTGTTGTCTCCCTTGAGCTTCGATACAAAGACCATCTTGAATTGGTATGTAATGATACGTCTCCAGATCGAATAGTCCGTGCTCTCAATCGCCAATCTGTTGTTCGTGGTGACAACGAAGTTAGTGTTCGGTTTGAAGTTCTCCTGTTCCTTGAAGAGCTGACGAGCAGATAATGTCTCCTTACCAGTGTACTCCTTCATGGCCGCAGCATTGAGTCTTTCATTCTTCTCACTCTCAGACATGATAGCAAGACGAGCATGCTTCAGTTCCATAAGAGCCGAGTTGGCCGCGGCCGACTTCGCTCTCACCTGTTCTGTGATGAATGAGATTGGTAGCTTGCGAACGTATAGATTGCCTAGAGTCTCCTTGAGGAACTCCATAAGGAAACTCTTTCCGTTCGAGTTGTGGTGCACGAACCCATCAGCAGACACGTATCTGTGGTTGCCATCTAGCTCAAAGCCATAGTAGTCTCCCTTGCCGATCGATTCAATCTTGAAACTCTCAGTTGAGTGATGAGTGTACAGATAGTGAGTCTTGGTCAGATCGAGATCCATCACCTTGACATCATGAACCAATCCATGTTCATCTTTGAGAGATAGGATGTGATTCTGGTTGACGACGAACGGTTCAGATCTGGACGGAATGATTCGCACCATCTCATCTTGGCCTCTGTATAGCTCTAGAACATTGCGTTCAGTGCCATCGTCGCCGAGGATCTTGTCTCCGATCTCAATGTCTTGTACCATCTTGGTCTCTCCATTCATCATCTTGATGAGAGAGTCCTTAGCGTGGCATCCGATACCGGTCAGAATGAAGAACAGACTGTCTTTAGGTAGGCCATCGAGTGATGTCGAGAGGTAGATCATGATGTAGTTGAATGCATCCATCTCATCCTCTGGGAACATTGACTTCAGAAGTGAATACACCTGCTTAACGTACTTGTTCTCTGGGTCATACGGTACGTATCTAGTCTCAGAGTATAGAGATACCGGATACGAGTGGTACTGGTTGAGTAGCTTGATGTCTGGTCCGCTGAACTCAAGTACACCGTTGGCTACTCCCATGACATGCGGCACTTTGTCCATCTTGTGAAGGAAGCTGTTGAGACGGAATCGAGACTCGGCCTCCATGATGATGGCCTTCTTGTACCCGATGGTAGATAGACTACCGATTGACTTCTTGAACTTCTTTCTGATGGATTCGAACATCTTGAGCTCATCCTCAGTCTCTAGTTTGCTGATCTTAATGTCCAGCTCATCAAGTACTCGCTTGCAGAGCTTCGGTAGCTCATCCGCGATGTATCTGATCAGAGTATCTGGGGTAGCTCCGACTCGGCGCCACTTGAATAGCTGTCCAGTGAGAATGTCTTGATCCTTGTCTGTCACGAACTCGTACCATGTAGTGCCAACTAGACTGTTCTCGGTTACGTACTTCTCCTTGAACATGAAGAATAGGTATCTCGAGAACTCTGTGTGTTGAAGGTTGCCACAGATCGTGCTCTTCAAGATATCACTCATCATCATCGTGTCGATGGATTGCATTCTGAAGTGCTTGTACAGATCTGGTGAGTCTAGCTGCGCCCAGTAGTAGATGGATTTGAGACAGAATGTCTTCTCTCCTCTGTAGTTGATAGCATCATCCCATAGTTCTGTTAGAGCCATGGAGTCATACTTCATCGGGGTTCGTTTGCTGACCCAGATTGCCAGTGGCTTGAAGTCATGTCCACCAGACGCAAGAGCATAGATGATGTCTCTCCATGTGTTGCGGTCCGCGATGCGGCGCTCACTGAGCATCCCAAGTAGATTCTTCACGATTTCAATGTCTGGGTTGTACAGAGACATGGTCGTGATCTCACTCTTGGCATTGTCTAGTTCTGAATCGATAGACGTGTCCGAAGACATGAAGTGCTGGATATCACTGAACTTAGACTTCTGTGGAATCGCAAGTCTCTTCTTGATGATCCCTCCTGCCAGTTCGTAGTTAAGCGACGCTTCATATGGCAGGTTCTCTACTGTGTTGATGAGAGAGGTTGTCGTCTTCGCTCTAACCTTGGTCGATGTGTTGGTGTAGTTCACCTGATAGAACATGTGATACTGATACGGTTCACTGACCTCGCCCTTGCAGCTACCAACTAGGTAGTTCGGTACATAGGTACTTGCCGGATCCAAGATATCGGTGATTGATAGCTTGACGTTGTTTCTCATCTCTCCCTTGAGTTCTTCGTTTGAAACGAGATACTGGTAGACACATCGTTTGGTGATCTTGTTGATCTTGATCGATGGCATGATGAGATGGTATCCATGCTTGTACTTGTGTAGTTCTTCCTTATACACTGGCTTCGGCTTCGAGATAACGATAGCATAGTCAATGATTGGGTAGCTATCATCCTCTCCATCGATGCGCATAACTAGGTTGTTGAAGTACCATTCGTATGCAGTCTCGATGTACTTCTCGAATGACATTTCATCAAAGATGTCTCTGTCGTGGTCAAGAAGGATATCGAAGTCGAGCATGAGTCCTGATCCAACTGTGTAGTCATCTGCCGATGCCTGCAGTTCTGCAACGTGCAGAACCGTACCGTTGAGGTAGCACTTGTTGATCATGTTCATGAACGCGGGGATCTGCTCATCCGGAACAGAGATACTTCTCTTAAAGTCATTGTCAGTACAGACAAAGTTGGATTTGATATCCTGCCGTTTGTCTTTGCTAACGGAGTACTTCTCAATGAACTTACGGACATCTTGAACGCACGGCTCTAGGTTGCCCATAATGCAGCTGATGTTGGCCTCGCGCTTGATCTTGCTAGCACCAGCGGACATCTTAGCAGCCATTGAATCTGTAAGTTAGTATCAGTCAATTAGATCGTTATACGAGTCTATATATAATGGCAAATAAATCAATTTTTTTAACATTGCACAGACATGCAACTAGCGATCAAATGTCGCTTAGAAGTGCAAAAACATCTCATTACATTTGTCCTCTAATTCACTATCTATAGATAACCGGGCAAGTCCATGTCTGAGCGAGATAGATAATCTATCTGTATATTTAATATATACTTTACATAGTATATCACCTCCAGTCGCGACATTGTAAGCGACCCGTCAATCGTCTTGATTTGCAATAAGTAAGAACAATGAACACTGTATCTATGCTTCAGTCTAAGCCAGTGAGTGGCACGATCCTGTCTCACTTCGGTGGCCTTCGTACTCATCTCTATGCGATGGGTGTTTGCTGGGTTGACTCAGTTAGTGGTCAGTTTTCAGAAATTGATGGATTTAGCATGCGAGTGATTCTATACTCGGATCGCAGTCGTGCCAACTTCGAGAACCCAATCGTAGCCGAGTGCAACGGTCTAGTGCTTTCCGCTACAGTTCAATCGGGATTGGTGCTATGGAAGGTACTATGCTCGCCTCTTCCAACTCTAAACCAATCGCAATTCTCTATGAAACAGTTGGCCAACATGTATGCGAAGGGATCGTATGACACATACGAGGCAATGGATGCTACAGTTGTAAACCTGTACTGGAACGATGATAGTTGGTCTATCTCGACCACCAAAGGGTACGACGTAACAGACATGATCATGTGTGCTGGGTATACATACAAGCAGGTATTCGAGAGTATCGTGTCTCACAAGTATCCAGAGTTCAACATGGGGGTGCTCAACCCAGAGTACACATACACACTGAGTATCCGATACTCAAGCTATCATGTATTTGTAGAGAACCGAACGAACCTGTCGAGCAACACATACATCACTCTGATGTCGGCCCAGTACACTAGCACTGGTACTAACGATCTGAATGAATTCGATCGAGTCAAGGTACTCAGTGGCTTCTGTACTAGTCTCCCGGTTAAAGGTCTCAAGAACAATCTGAACCATCTATTATCTAACTGTAAGAACAGTATTCAGTCTTACGAAAAGGTGTTTCCGGCACAAGGACACAACCAGCGCTCCAAGGGAAACAACAGCAAGCCGGTGTATGGATACATCCTTAGAACGAATGATCTTTCTATTCCGGTTAGCTACCGAAATGTGTACATTGAGAGCAGCCTCATGAAGCTGATCCGCAATGGTCTGTATCGCCACAACCATGACAACCTTAGAGATGGTGATTACAAGATGCTTACACTGTCTCTGTTTCTCAACCGCTCTTACTTTGGTAAGTACTACCGTGTGTTTCACCAGTACAAGGATGAGTTCGAATCTCTTGGTTTCATCATCAAGGGCCTGAGCGAGTCGATTGCTAAGAGCATCCTAGGCACAGAGAAGTATGAACACGATCTCGTTATCTCTGATTTCATCTCCAATGTCATCACACAGATGAAGAGCGATTCGATCATCCCGTCTGACTCAACTGATAAGGTATCTCTAGAATCTACTTGTATGGATTACATCTATAACCCCAAGTACAGATCGTCGCTTGAGAACATCATCATGAACAGTGATCTAGTTAAGCTAGTTAGCTAGACTACCACTTACTCTCTCCAATACATAAAACACACAAAAACAATGCGGCATCTGCCGTGTTTTTTTGAAAAAAATGCAAACTTGTGTACGCTAGACATGTACTTGGACACGTATCGAGAGAGACAGATTGATCGATGCCTAGTATCCGAGGTAGTCGGAGATCATCTTGCCGATCGGTTGAGGGACGTGCTCCATCGCGTAGAGGGTTGCCCGACTGATGTATCTGTCTCTGAGCTCTCCTGCTTTGATCGTGAACATGACTTCCTTGTATCTGTACGCCATCTCCGGTGTAAGATGAGAGTTGTTCTGGAGCACCCAGAACTTCTCCAATGGAAGCACCGTCTCGATCTCCATGAGCATCTCCATGTTGACAGGCTGAAACCGCATGATGATCTCCAGCTCGTCAACCTCCCACACTCCGGTCATGATGTCCTTGATAGACAGGTTCCGGTTGTATCGAAGGATGCTCTTGCGGTCGATCAGATCAGAGAACTCAATCATCATCTCAGTGGTGAGATACGAGTTGAGCGCTTCTCCGGTCCAGTCGAGCTGATGCTTCCATCGTCGAATGAATCCAAGGTTGGAGACCAGCGAGATGTTCTTGTCTGAGATCCACTTCCAATCTGATCTAGATAGATCAGTACTCGCCACGAGCTGCTCGTCGATCGCGGAGTACCCCAGCACCTTGCCTCTCAGGATCTGATCCTCTAGACTTCCAGCTCCGTATGAGTACTCATCGAGGTAGCCAAGGATGGCAACTGCCTCTCGGTTCTCCATGATGCAGAGAGATGGTCGGTCGTATGGCGCATATCTCGGACACACAGCATAGATGCAGAGCGGTACCTCTTCGGTGTCTTCGGCGACCATGTCCCAATCAATTCTCTCATAGAACTGACACGAGCACTCGTCATCGCAGTCGCACTCGTCGACGTACTCTTCGAACTCTCGTTCTAGCATCTCAAAGACGTGAGTGTGGTATCGGTACCCTCGGTTCTTGATCTCTTCGGCAAGGCGTCTTGCATCCAGGAGGAACTGAGCGTCGCTCTCTCTGAGATCTCCAGTCTCGGTTGAGTTGATGTCGATCTCAAGAGAGATGTCATCAATGCACCCTATCATGACCTGGTAGAGGCTCTCTGAGATGGACGCTACATCGTCCCACTTGAACAGGTCGGCAGAGTACCACAGACCATCGAGGTGAGTGCGGATCTCCTGGACATGCATCATCCCAATCATCGAACTGGCTCCGAAGCGGTAGTCGCGCGACCAGAACTCACGCATCTGCTCTAGAACATCATCAACGCGGCGAATGGCGTTACCAATGCCCGAGTCCATAACCTGAGCATCAAAGACGGTCGACATGGTGGAGGGGAGAGAGTGAACTGGGAGGAGCGGTAGGTACTAAAGCTAGAGTAGCAGTGTACCAGTATTAGATATATTGACCAATCAATTTCGTGAAACTATACTATATTCATGTA
>JACCDX010141145.1_pt1 | contig 21892 bp, 19 predicted proteins | sample 7449681 | NCBI WGS metagenome assembly JACCDX01 (sample SAMN15323450, study PRJNA562643) | freshwater metagenome | isolation source: river surface water | place: USA:Blue River Watershed | collected 2017-08-18
AAGAGCTCGTGCCCAAGGAGAAGAACATCCTCGTCCACGAGGGTCAGGTCGTCAACAAGGGCGAGAGCATCGTCGACGGTCCGGCCGATCCGCAAGACATCTTGCGTCTGCTGGGCATGGAAGAACTGGCCCGCTACATCGTGGACGAAGTCCAGGACGTGTACCGACTCCAAGGCGTGAAGATCAACGACAAGCACATCGAGGTGATCGTGCGCCAGATGTTGCGTCGCGTCGTGGTCGAGAACTCTGGCGATTCGAACTACATCGCCGGCGAACAGGTCGAGCGCTCCGAGATCCTCAACACCAACGAAGCATTGCAAGCCGACGGCAAAATGCCCGCCACTTACAGCAACGTTTTGTTGGGCATCACCAAGGCCTCGCTCTCGACCGACTCGTTCATCTCGGCGGCTTCCTTCCAGGAAACCACCCGCGTGCTCACCGAGGCGGCCATCATGGGCAAGCGCGACGACCTGCGTGGTCTGAAAGAGAACGTCATCGTCGGTCGCCTGATCCCGGCCGGTTCCGGCATGGCCTATCACAAGGCCCGCAAGGAAAAGGACCAGATGGACGAGGCCGAGCGCCGCGCCATCGCCGAGGCCGAAGCCGCCGACCTGGCGGCCGACCAAGCCGCTGCCGCCAGCAGCAGCGAAGCCGACGCCTGAGCCCCACGCCACAGCGGTAAAAAAACCACCTTCGGGTGGTTTTTTTACACCGAATAATTGGGGTCAGACCCCAATTTCGCGGCCTCGGCCCCTTTTTCCGTTCTCGAATAATTGGGGTCTGACCCCAATTATTTTTTTTGCTCCCCTTACACTTGGGGGCATGTATGAATCGGGTTGGTTTTGGGGCGCGTGTGCCCTGACTGTTTTTTGGGCGTTGGGCGCCTACAACCGCCTGGTGCGTCTGCGCGCCCAGGTGGCCAGTCGCTACACCGAGTTGTTGGCGGTGTTGTCGACCCAGACCGAACTGGCCCAGCAGACCCTGTCCGATGCCGCCGCCGACCCTGCATTGCAACGGGTCAGCGCCGACGCTTCGCACGTGGCCGCCTGCTGGCGACGGCTCAATGCCGCCTCAACCCAGGCCCGAGTCGCGCTGGCACGCATGCAGGAGCATTGTTTGCTTCCTCAGTCCGCGCAGGAGCTCAACCAGGCCTGGCAAGCCCTGGAATCGGTTTGGGATGAGCTGAAGGTGTCGCCCTGGCACTTGTTGCCCGAGTCGGTGCGGACCCAATGGCAGGAAAACCACTTGTTGGCGCAGCCCCTGCGACGGGCGTTCAACCAGTCGATCGAGCAATACAACCGGGCCATCGCCCAGTGGCCGGCCCGTCTTTTGGCGCGGGTGTTTCATTTCACGCCGGCCCAAGGTTTGGACGTCGCATGACCAGCCCTCCCCGGTTGTCGGCCCAGTTGCAGTGGGCGGCGCGTGGTTTGCAGGCCGTGCAGGCCGGTCAGTCCAGCACCGACTGGCTCAGCCAGTGTCCGCCTGAGCTGCGCCCCGGGGTGCAGGCCCTGTTGCTGACGGCCTTGCGCCAATGGGGGCGGGCCCAGGCGTTGCGCCAACAATTGACCCCCAAGACGCCCCACCCGGCCGTCGACGCCTTGCTGTGTTTGTGCCTGGGTTTATGGGTCCACGAGCCTGCCCCATACCCGGAGCACACCTTGGTCAGTCAGGCGGTCGAGGCCGCCAAAAAAGAGCCTCGCACCCGAGCCCTGGTGGGTCTGATCAACGCTTGCCTGCGCCGCTTCGGGCGTGAGCGCGAGGCCCTGATGGCGCTGACCGATCGCGACCCGCAGGCCCGTTGGAATCACCCCGGCTGGTGGGTCGATCGCTTGCGCGAAGACCATCCCGATCACTGGCAGGATCTGCTGGCTCAAGCCCAGCACCGCCCCCCGATGGTGCTGCGCATCAACGCACGCCGCACGACACTGGCCGATTGGCTGCAACGGTGTCGTCAGGCGGGCATCGAAGTCAGGCCCTTGGGGGACATGGCCGTCTGGGTCCCGCATCCTGTGCCGGTGCAGCTCATCCCTGGCTTTGATCAAGGCCATTGTTCGGTGCAAGACCTGGCGGCCCAGATGGCAGCCCCGCTGTTGCTCGACGCCCTGGGCCCCGCGCCCGATCGATCGCCCTGGCAGTTGCTGGATGCCTGTGCCGCCCCCGGCGGCAAGACCGCCCACTTGCTCGAACGGGCGGGCAACCAGGCCGAGGTCTTGGCTTTGGATGTCGACGCCAGTCGCCTGAACCGGGTCCGAGACAACCTGCACCGACTCGGTTTGCAGGCGCAAACCCAGGTTGCCGATGCCGCACGCCCCGACACCTGGGCCCAGTCCGGCCAGCTGTTTGACGGCATTTTGCTCGACGCGCCTTGCTCGGCTTCGGGCATTGTGCGTCGACACCCGGACATTCCCTGGCTGCGTCGCCCCGAGGACCTTGCCGCGCTGGCCCGGCAACAAGCGACTTTGCTGGCCGGGCTTTGGCCCCGGCTCAAGCCGGGTGGTTTTCTGCTCTATTGCACCTGTTCGGTGTTCAGGATCGAAGGGGAGCGGCAGGTTCAAGCGTTTGTTGCACACAACACCGACGCCCTGCGCAGGCCTGCCCCAGGCCATTTGATTCCCGGCAAAGCCGCGGATGGGCGGTCTGTCGGGGACAATGGGGCCTGTGAACCGGATGGATTTTTTTACGCACTCTTACAAAAGGCAGGTTGAGCGTTGCCGGCGGGCCTGGCGTGCGTTCGTCTGTTTATGGCTTCTGGTGCTGACCCCTGCGGTGTGGGCCGACAACGAGGTTCGGATCGAAAACCTGGCGGTGGTGGCCACCGATCAATCCACGCAGGTCAGCCTGCAAGTGGCTTTTCAATTGCCGGCTCAGGTCGACGACGCCTTGCACCGGGGCATTCCGCTGTTTTTCAGTGCCGAGGTGGCCTTGGTCCAGGAGCGTTGGTATTGGATCGATCGAACGGTGGCCAAGGCACAGCGCTATTGGCGCCTGTCCTACCAGCCTCTGACGCGCCGCTACCGATTGCAGTCCAGCCCGCAACCGATCGACAACACGGGCCTGGGGGTGGGTCTGGCTCAGAGTCATGATGAACTCTCCGAGGCCTTGTTGGCGATCAAGCGCATGGGAACATGGGCCTTGGGCAATGGCCCGCTGGAGAGCGACGCCCGCCATCGGCTGGATTTCCGCTTCCGGCTCGACCCCAACCCCTTGCTGCGCCCCTGGCTGACCAGCGCGGGTGATGGCGAGTGGGGCCTGGCGGTCCAGCGCAGCCAGCCCATCAAACCGAGTGCCAAGCCATGAGCACCACATCCAAGTCCACGTCCCTGGCGCGGGGCTTGCCGCGTTGGGTGTGGCTGGTCGGCTTGGGCGTGATCTTGGCTTTGGGCTTGGTGGTGTTTTTTCTGCTCTTGCAGGCCACCGATCGTTGGGAGAGCTACGCCCGCTACCTGCCGATGTTGTTTGCCCTCAACCTGGCGGTCGCCGTGGTGCTGGTGGTGGCGATCGTCGCGATCTTGTGGCGATTGGCAACCCGTTTGCGCGAGGGTCGATTTGGCAGCCAGTTGTTGCTCAAATTGGCCCTGATCTTCACGCTGGTGGGGTTTTTGCCTGGCCTGCTGATCTATTCGGTTTCCTATCAGTTTGTGTCGCGTTCGATCGAAGCCTGGTTTGACGTGCAGGTCGAAGGGGCGTTGGATGCCGGCCTCAACCTGGGTCGGGCCACGTTTGACACCTTGGCACAAGACTTGGGGACCAAAACCAAGGGCGCGGCCCAGCAGCTGGGCGAGATGTCCGATACCCAGGCGGTGCTGGCTTTGGACCGCATTCGCAGTCAGATCGGCGCACAGGACGCCGTGCTTTGGACCGTGTCGGGGACCCCTTTGGGCAGCGCCGGGCTGTCGCGTTTCATGCTCAACCCCGAACGCCCATCCGCAGCGGTGCTGCGTCAGGCCCGCAGCCAGGGCCTGTGGACCCGCATCGAAGGGTTGGAGGACAGCCCTGACGGCGCCCCTCCCGTGGCTCGGCTTCGCGCCTTGGCCCTGGTGCCCTCGACCCGCATTGAGAACATCGAAGAGCCCCGTTTGCTTCAGCTGACCCTGGAGCTGCCGCCCACCCTGGTCAATAACGCCTTGTTGGTCCAGGCGGCCAACCGCGAGTATCAGTCGCGCGCTTTGACCCGAACCTCCTTGCGACAGATGTACATCGGCACCCTGACCCTGAGTCTGTTCCTCTCGGTCTTTGCCGCCGTCTTGCTGGCGGTGGTGTTGGGCAACCAGCTGGCTCGCCCCTTGTTGTTGCTGGTCAGCGGCGTGCGCGACGTGGCCGCTGGCGACCTCAGCCCCAAGCCGGTGCTGTGGGGCCAAAATGAACTCGATGGCCTGACCCGCGCTTTTGCCCAGATGACCCGCCAGTTGGCCGATGCCCGCGACACCGTCGAGCGCAGCATGGAGCAGGCGAACATGGCCCGCGCCCATTTGCAGACCATTTTGGACAATCTGACCGCCGGCGTGATCGTGCTCGACGCCCAAGGGCGGGTGCAGTCCTGCAACCCTGGGGCCACCCGCATCTTGCGCGTGCCCTTGGCCGCGCATGAGGGACGCGCGCTGGCTGACATCGAAGGGCTGTCGGATTTTGGGCTTCAGGTGGCCCGGCAGTTTCAGGCCATGGATGCCGAGCAGCGCGAGCGCGGGTTGGACCATTGGCAACAGTCGTTTGATTTGCCCCTGACCCCTGTGCAGGCCCGCCCCCACGTGATGGACACGGCGCAGGACACCCTGACCTTGCTCGTGCGTGGCGCGATCTTGCCCAACCAGTCGTGGTTACTGGTCTTTGATGACATCTCCGAGATCGTGTCGGCCCAACGCGCCCAGGCCTGGGGCGAGGTGGCGCGGCGTCTGGCACACGAAATCAAGAACCCGCTGACCCCCATCCAACTGTCGGCTGAGCGCCTGGCCCTGAAGCTTGAATCCAAGCTGGTCGACGCCGACAAGGCCTTGCTCGACAAATCGGTGCGCACCATCGTTGACCAAGTCGATGCCATGAAGCGCCTGGTCAACGAATTTCGCGACTATGCCCGCTTGCCCCAGGCCGATCTGGCACCGGTGGACCTCAACGGGCTTGTGCGTGATCTGATGCCACTTTATTTGAGTGAACACCAGGCCGCACCCGTGCGCGTGCAACTCGACGCGGCAGCGCCCGACATCCTGGGCGACGCGCAGCAGTTGCGTCAGGTCATTCACAATTTGTTGCAAAATGCGCTCGATGCCTGCGAAGGCCAAGCCGAACCCGAAGTCACTGTGCTCACTCAATTCAATCCCACCAGCCGTCGCGTGCGTTTGATCGTGCGTGACACGGGCACGGGCTTTCCCGAGTTCATCCTCAAGCGCGCGTTTGAACCCTATGTCACCACCAAGCCCAAGGGCACCGGCCTGGGCTTGGCCGTCGTGAAGAAAATCGCCGACGAGCATCGCGCGCGTCTCGAACTTAAGAACCTGGAAACCAACGGCCAGGTCAGCGGCGCCCAAGTGTCGCTATCATTCCAAACCGTGGCACCGATGGACAAAGGCTGACCGATCTATGGCAAACATCCTTGTGGTTGATGACGAATTGGGCATTCGTGACCTGCTGTTTGAAATCCTCAACGACGAAGGGCATCAGGTCGATCTGGCCGAGAACGCGGCGCAGGCCCGTCAAGCCCGCGCCCTGTCACGCCCTGACCTGGTGTTGCTTGACATCTGGATGCCGGACACCGACGGCGTCACTTTGCTCAAGGAGTGGTCCGCTGCCGGCCAACTGGACATGCCCGTCATCATGATGAGCGGTCACGCCACGATCGAGACCGCGGTCGAAGCCACGCGCATCGGGGCGCTGGCCTTTCTGGAAAAACCCATCACCTTGCAAAAACTGCTCAAGGCCGTCGAGCAGGGCCTGAACCGTCGCCCCCTGGCACCGGTCGCCGCCCCGTCCTCGGCAGGTGCTGTGGCCACAGCTGGGGCCGCAGTCGCCCCAGTGGCCGCCCCCGCTTTTGCTCCGGTCTCCTCCCAGGTCTACGTGCAGCCTGTCGAACGGGAAGACCAACAGTCGTTTGACCTGACCGCGCCTTTGCGCGAAGCCCGTGATGCCTTTGAAAAGGCGTATTTTGAGTTCCATTTGGCGCGCGAGAACGGCTCCATGACCCGGGTGGCCGAGAAAACCGGTCTGGAGCGCACCCACCTCTATCGCAAACTGCGTCAATTGGGCGTGGACCTCTCTCGCACCAAGAAAAACGGCCTTTGAGCGTGCCGCTGGCAGCGCCCACACGCCGGTCAGATTGATCAAAAAGGGGTAAACTGATCGGCCAAATCTGTGCACAGGAGACAGTGCCATGAACCTGCTTGATTCCATCGTCAGTCAGTCGGCCCAGCTGGTGGCCATTCGACGCGACATCCACGCCCACCCCGAGCTTTGCTTTCAGGAAAACCGCACCGCCGACCTGGTGGCCGCCAAACTCACCGAATGGGGCATCCCCATCCACCGTGGCTTGGGCAAAACCGGTGTGGTTGGCATCATCAAGGGCGGAGACAGCGACCGGGCCCTGGGCCTGCGCGCCGACATGGACGCCTTGCCCTTGCAAGAGTTCAACACCTTTGCCCATGCCAGTCGGCATCAGGGCAAGATGCACGCCTGTGGCCATGACGGTCACACCGCCATGCTGCTGGCCGCGGCCCAGCACCTGGCCAAGCACCGCAATTTTGATGGCACCGTGTACCTGATCTTCCAACCGGCGGAAGAGGGCGGGGGCGGTGCCCGTGAAATGATCAAAGATGGTCTGTTCAAAGAGTTTCCGATGCAGGCCGTGTTTGGCATGCACAACTGGCCCGGACCCAAGGTGGGCACCTTTGCCATCAGCCCCGGGCCCGTGATGGCCTCGAGCAACGAGTTCCGCATCACCATTCACGGCAAGGGCAGCCATGCCGCTTTGCCGCACAATGGCATCGATCCGGTGCCGATCGCCGCACAACTGGTTCAGGCCTTCCAGACCATCATCAGCCGCAACAAAAAGCCGGTCGATGCGGGCGTGATTTCGGTCACCATGATCCATGCGGGCGAGGCCACCAATGTGGTGCCTGACAGTTGTGAGTTGCAAGGCACCGTGCGCACCTTCACCCTTGAAGTGCTCGATCTGATCGAACAGCGCATGCGCGAGATCAGCCAGGGCATTTGTGCCGCCATGGGGGCGACCTGTGAATTTGAGTTCGTGCGCAACTACCCGCCCACCGTCAACCACGTGGCCGAGTCCGAGTTCTTGCGCCAGGTGATGGTGGACATGGTCGGGGCAGAAAACGTCTCGGCCCAAGAGCCGACCATGGGTGCCGAAGACTTTGCCTATATGTTGCAGGCTTGTCCTGGTGCCTACGCCTTCATCGCCAACGGCGATGGGGTGCATCGAGAGATGGGGCATGGCGCCGGGCCTTGTACCCTGCACAACCCCAGCTATGATTTCAACGACGACCTGATCCCACTGGGAGGCAGTTTGTGGGTGCGCCTGGTCGAAAAGTGGTTTGCAACTGCGCGTTGAACGGCCTGATGGACTGACGCCAAAGCCCCGCGCGGGGCCATTTCGGGCGGTTTATTCGGGGAATTTACCCAAGTTGCGCTCGTGCGCGATTTGCAGCAACCCGTCAAAAATCAGGGACTCGACCAAATCGACCTGAATGCCCATGCTGGGCAACATCTTCCATCCGGCACCGCCGGTCATGATGTTGAGGGGCTCGGCGTCGCAGTGGTGACGGACATGTTGCACCATGCGCTCAACCGCTCCCGCGATGGCAAACGTGCCGCCGCTCGTCAATGCGTCGCTGGTGTTGGTCGGAAAGGGCCGCACCTCGCCGGTCGGTACGCGCAAGCCAGCGGTGCCGGATTCCAGGGCGCGCAACATGATGCCGTGTCCGGGCAGGATGAAGCCCCCCAGAAAATGCCCTTGCGCATCCACGGCTTCCACGGTGACTGCCGTGCCCACCATCACCAGCACCAAAGGGCGTGGCGCACCACCTCGGGTGAGTTGTTTCATGCGGGCGTAGGCCCCAATCATGGCCACCCAACGGTCCGCGCCCAGCCGGGTCGGATGGTCGTAGCCATTGGTCACGCCCGCCTCAGTCGCGCTGGGCACCACCCAGCGGGCCGGGATGTCCCAGATTTCCATCTGTTCTTCAACACGGCGTCGGATGGCTTCGCCCGCCACCACGCAACCCAACATGTGGTCGGGTTGGGGCAGGTTTTTCCACTCCTGCTCAGCCAGGCGGTCGATGTTCTCCAAAAACACCGCTCCGCTTTGCAACAGGGTCGCACCTGGCTCGGGGCGATCGTACAGTCCCCACTTCAAGCGCGTGTTGCCGACGTCCAAGGCCAAGAAACTCATGCGCGCATTATCCGTGAAAAGACGCATGGCGCGACCACCCTCTTCACAGGTTAGGGCGCAGGGTCTGGCGGGTTGATTCATAGGCGCGCGCGGCGCGCAGCACCCGTGCGTCGCCAAACATGGGACCGACCAGTTGCATGCCCATGGGCAAGCCATCGCGAGTCAGGCCACAGGGGACGGTGATGGCCGGTTGTTGGGTCAAGTTAAAGGGGTAACTAAACGGCGTCCAGCCCAGCATGGCGATGGCATCCATGGGGATCGAGCCCGGTTCGCGCACCTCGAACGCGGGCACCGCCACGCTCGGGGTGAGCAACAAGTCGTGGCGCGTCATGAATTGGCGCATGTGCGAGCCCAGCAGTCCCCGGCGTTGGTTCAGGTCGTGCAGGGCATTGACCCCCAGTCGCTCACCCAGCATCGCTTGGGCCTTGAAGTCAGGATCGGTGAGTGATTGCTGTGCGGGTGTGAGCGACTGCCAGACTTGCCAGGCGCCCGCAAACCACAGACCCGTGCTGATCTCCAGCGGGTCTTCAAAACCGGGGTCCACCGCCTCGACCACCGCACCCAACTCGCGCAGGGTTTGGGCCACGCCGTCCAGCGCGGCCGCGATCTCGGGGTGGACGCCACGGGCGTGGCCCAGGGTCGGTGAATAGGCCACCCGCAAGCCCCGGATGCCGTCGTTCAGACCGATGCGCACATCGCTCGGGTCAGGGGGCAAGGCGGTCCAGTCGCGGGCATCGGGTTGCTTGAGCACTTGCAACATCAGGGCCGCATCGGCCACCGTCATGGCGTGTGGTCCCAGGTGGGCGACCGAGCCAAAGGGGGACAAGGGATACGCAGGCACGCGGCCAAAACTGGGTTTGAGCCCCACATTGCCGCAAAAGGCCGCGGGGATGCGCACGCTGCCCGCGCCATCGGTCCCGAGCGCCAGGGGGCCCAACCCAGCGGCCACCGCTGCGGCGGCACCGCCCGATGAGCCACCTGGCGTGTGGGCCAGATTCCAGGGGTTGCGCGTCAACCCGGTCAAGGGCGAGTTGGTCTCGCCCTTGCAACCAAATTCGGGGGTGGTGGTTTTGCCCAACAACACCGCGCCTGCCTCGCGCAGGCGTGCCACCGAGGGGGCATCGATGTCCCAGGCTTGATCGGGCGTGATCGTTCGACTGCCACGCAAGGTGGGCCAGCCGCGGGTCAGCACCAGGTCTTTGATCGACACCGGCACGCCCTCGAGCTCACCCACTGGTGCGCCGTGTTGGCGGTGGGCTTGCCAGCGCGCCTCGCTGGCGCGTGCGCTGGCCATGGCCTGCGCCGCATCGACCAGACAAAACGCCCGCAGCGAAGGGTTCAGGCGCTCGATGCGTCCGATCACCGCCTGGGTCACTTCGGTGGGCGAGGCTTGGCCACTGCGATACAGGGCCAGCAGTTCGACGGCGGTGCACAGGGTCAGGTCCATGGTGTGCCTCTTGGGGGTTCACGGTCGGGTTCGGGTGTGGGGACTCAAGCGTTGCCAGTTGAGTTCGCCAGGGTCAGCCGCCATCGGGCCTGCGGCCTGCGCCACCAGCACATGGCTGGCGTGGGGTTCGAAGTCGGCCCGGAAATGAACCGAGCTCTTGACCACCAACAGTTTCATCGCCTCGGGCTGGATGCCCACCATGCGGAACAGCTCGCGATCCAGCATCTGTTTTTTGCCGCTGGTCACGGCCACCCGAACGCCATCGATCTCCAGGCAGGCGCTCGCGCCCAGTTGCACCGTTAGGCCCCCCATCATGGGACCCTTGAGCAAGCAGCGGCCATCGCTGACCCCGACCACTTTGTAGCGTCCCCTGACCGGCGGGTCGCTCGGACCGGCGTGCGTGTTGACCTGCTTGCCGATGGCCAGATCGATTTGTGCGCCCACGCCCGCCGCGCAGGCGCGTGCGGCGCTCTCAGGGTCGAACAAAAGGCCCAGGGCCACCTGCCCCGGATACCGTCGACCAGCCCCTTGCTGCAACAGGGCGTGCAGCATGCCGGTCGTGTTGCTGTCGCCGCCCGCACCCGGGTTGTCCTGGGTGTCAGCCACGACCACGGGCAGGCCCGCGTGCTCGGCCAGCGTCAAAGCCTGGGTGACGGCTTGCGCCGGGGCGTGCAGAACCTGACGCCACTGCGCCGCTGGGCTGGCCAGGGCATGCAGGGCATCGGTGGCGGCCTGGGCCACCGCCTCGTTGGGTCCCAGGCCCCAGAGCACCGGACCGCACTCGGCGATGTCCGCTGCCGGAAACCCCATGCAAAAACTCAGCATGCTGCCGTGTTGCCGGTCCAGATCGACCAGGCGCGCGTAAATGGTGCGGGCGGGCTCAACCAGCGTGCACATGGCGTTGAGCGGAATCAGGTAGGGCAATCGATGCGAGCGCAAGGCTTCGCGCCGACCCAGCGTCCAGCGGCGTTGCAACAGTTGCGCCGCCAGCGCGCCGGTCGCGGCCATGTCGACGTGCGGGTAGGTGCGGTACGACACCAAACCATCGGCTTGGGCCAACATGCGTGGCGTGACGTTGGCATGCAGATCCAGGCTGGCCACCAGGGGACGATCGGGCCCGATCAGCGCGCGCACCCGGGCCAGCAATTCACCCTCGGTGTCGTCACAGTGTTCGGCGACCGCCGCCCCATGCAAATCCAGGTAGACCGCGTCCAGGCCGTGCGTCAGGGCATCGCGCACATCGTCGCAAATCGCTGTGCTGATGCGCTCGAAAGCATCGCGGGTGACGTGCGCCGAGGGAATCGCGCCCGCCCATGCCGAAGGCACCAGTTGCCAGCCCCGCGCCCGGGCCTCGTCGATGAAGCCGCCGATGGGAATGTTGACCCCGGTCAGTTGATCCTGCATGGCCCGTCCTCGATTGAAGGCGGGGAACGAATCGCCTCGATTGAAGGCGGTCCAATCGGCCAGGCTGGGAGCGAAGGTATTGGTTTCGTGCTGGTAGCCAGCGATCAGGATGCGGGTCACACATGCTCCAGGCCAGCCGGTGCCGAGGCGAACAGGCGGCGGGTGTAAGGGTGTTGGGGTTGCGCGTACAACGTGGCGGTCGGACCCTGCTCGACGATCTGACCCTGGCTCATCACGATCACTCGGTCGCACAATTGTGCCGCCACCCGCAGGTCATGGGTGATGAAGAGCAGCCCCAAGCCCAGTTGCTGTTGGACGTCGCGCAACAGCTCCAGGATTTGCGCCTGCACCGAGACGTCGAGGGCGCTGACGGCCTCGTCGGCAATCAACACCTTGGGATGACAGACCAACGCCCGGGCCAAGGCAATGCGCTGCCGTTGCCCGCCGCTGAACTGGTTGGGGTACCGCCCCAGGGCCGTGACAGGCAATTGAACGCGCGCGATCATCTCGACCGCGCGCGCTTGCGCTTGTTCACGGTTGAGGCCGAAATTCATCGCCCCTTCCAACAACGATTGACCCACGGTGCGTCTGGGATTGAGCGAACGGTTCGGGTCTTGGAACACCACCTGCACCCGATCGCGCAACGGCCGCAAGCCATGTTCGCTGCGACGCGCCACCTCGGCATCACCCCAATGCACCTCGCCCGAACTGGGGTCAATCAAGCGGATCAGACAACGCGCCAGGGTGCTTTTGCCACTGCCGGATTCGCCCACGATGCCCACGGTCTCGCCTTGGCGCAAGGCCAGACTGGCATCGGCCAGCGCCACGTGTTGACTGCTGCGTCCCATCCAGTCGCGGCTCTGATAGGTTTTGCCCACACCCGTGCCGCGCAACACCTGTGGCCCCGAGGCGGGGGGCCGCGCGGGCGGTGGTTGCATGCCCGGTACGGCCGCCAACAAGGCTTGCGTGTATGGGGCTTGGGGATGTTTCAGCACCTGGCGCTTGTCACCCGTCTCGACACAGTGGCCCTGGTGCATCACCAGCACGCGATCGGCGATCTCGGCCACCACCCCCATGTCGTGGGTGATGAAGAGCACGGCGCTGCCTTGCTCGCGTTGCAGCTCTTGGATCAGGGCCAGGATCTCTTTTTGCGTTGTCACGTCCAGCGCGGTGGTGGGTTCGTCGCAAATCAGCAGCGCGGGCTTGAGCAACATCGCCATGGCGATCACGATGCGCTGGCGTTGCCCGCCGCTCAGTTGGTGTGGAAAACTGCGAGCGATCCGCTCGGGGTCGGGGAGCTTGACCCGTTCCAGCATTGTCAACACGCGCGCACGCCGCTCTGGGAGTGGCAAGCGGGTGTGCGCACGCAGCAATTCATCGAGCTGTGCACCACAGGTCATCACCGGGTTGAGCGCGGTCATGGGTTCTTGAAACACCATGCCCATCGCCAGTCCGCGCAATTCACGCCAGCGGGCCGTGCTGGCCACCAGCAGGTTTTCCCCGCGCAATTCGATCTGCCCCGCCGTCGGACGTAAACCAGGCGCCAACAAACCCATCACGGCGGTGGCCATGACGGACTTGCCACTGCCCGATTCGCCCACCACGCACAAGGTCTGGCCGGCGTCGATCGACAGGTTCAAGCCTTGCACGGCCCATGGGCGCTCGGCACCGGTGGGCAAGGCGATGGCCAAATCCTGAATGCGCAACACGCTCATGTTCGACCCCGCTGGGCGAATTTGGGATCGAGCACGTCGCGCAAGCCATCGCCCAGCAGGTTGATGGCCAACACCGTCGGGATCAGGAACAGGGCGGGCCACAACACCTGCCCAGGGTATTGGCTGAACTGCACCCGGCCTTCGGCCATGATGTTGCCCCAGGTGGGAATGTCAGCGGGCAAGCCCAGGCCCAGAAAACTCAGCACCGCCTCGGTCAGCACCGCCGCGGCGGCGACAAAAGTGCCTTGCACCAGCAAAGGTGCCATGGCGTTGGGCAAGATGTGTCGCCACAAAATCTGTGGCGTCGGCGTGGCCAGCGCGCGAGCGGCCTCGACAAAGGGTTCTTCACGCAGGCCCAGCACCAGTGATCGAACCAGTCGCGTGACCCGGGGCACCTCGGGGATGGCGATCGCCACCACCACCGTGCCGACGTGAGCGCCCAGGGCCGCCACCAGGGCAATCGCCAGCAACACGGCCGGGATCGCCATCAAGCCGTCCATGACCCGCATCAGCACCGCATCGACGCGCCGGAAATAGCCCGCGAGCATGCCCAACAACCCGCCCAGGCACAGCGCCAGCACCGCCGTTCCTGCGCCCACCAGCAACGACACCCGGGCGCCGTAAACCACCCGGCTGTACATGTCGCGTCCAAAACTGTCGGTGCCCAACCAAAAGGTGTGCCGAACGGTTTGACCATCGGGCAAAGCGAAGGAACCCGAGGTCAAGGCCGCTTTGTTGATGTGGTTGGCGTCCATCACCCCGGGCTCGACCGTGCCCAGCCAGGGGGCGGTCAGGGCCAACAGCAGCATCGCACCCAACACCCAGGTGCCAAAGCGCACGGCCCCATTTGCCCACAGGCGTTGTTTCAGAGAAGGAAAGTCGGTGCTCATGTGCTAATACCGAATGCGCGGGTCGAGCCACAAATAACTCAGGTCCACGCACAAATTGACCATCACGTAGCTGACCGAGAAAAACAGCACCAAGCCCTGGATGACCGGGAAGTCGCGGTTGAGCACCGCATCGACCGTCAGCGAGCCCAGGCCAGGAATGGCAAACACCGTTTCGGTCACCACCACCCCGCCAATCAGCAGGGCGACGCCGATGCCGATGACCGTCACGATGGGAACGGCCGCATGCGCCAGCGCGTGCCGCAGCAACACCCGCATGTCGCTCAAGCCCTTGGCGCGCGCCGTTCGGATGTGGTCCTCGGTCAACGATTCGGACACGCTGGCGCGGGTGACGCGCGCGATCAGCCCGGTGTAAATCAAGCCCAATGCCACCCAGGGCAGGATCAGCTGGCGCATCCAGCCCCAGACGCCGTTGGACGACGCGCCCCAAAGGGGTTTGTAGCCTTGTACGGGCAACCATTGCAATTGAATCGAGAACACATAAATCAGCACATAGCCAATGACGAACGCCGGCACCGAATAGCCCATCACAGCGAAACCAGAGATGCAGCGGTCGACCGTGTGGCCCAGGCGCCAGGCGGCCCACGTGCCCAAGGGCACCGCCAACAGCACCGCCAAGAGGGCTGAGCCCATGGCCAGCGACAGGGTCGGGCCGATGCGTTCGGCGATCAGGCCACTGACGGTTTTGTTCAGGTAGTAGGAATGTCCCAAGTCGCCTTGAAGCACTCGCCCCAGCCAGATCACGTATTGTTCAGGCAAGCTGCGCTCCAATCCGAGCTCGGCGCGGATGTGGGCAATGTCTTGCGCGGTGGCGTTGTTGCCTGCGATCACCGCCGCCGGGTCGCCCGGAGCCAGTCGCAAGATCAGGAACACCACCAGCGAGACCACCAGCAGCACGGGTATCAGCGCCGCCAACCGACGCGTGATGAACGAAAACATGGATCTGGTCCGGTGCGCGTGTCCTTCAGTCTTTTTTCAGGTTCCACATGACTGGAATGCCCGGGGTTTTCAGCAGGCCACTGACATTGCTGCGCAAAGCGGTCGGTTGTTGGTACTGGCCCAGAGGGGCATGGGTGGCGGTTTCCATGGCCACGGCCTGGATTTCGCTGGCGATGCGTTTTTTATCGGCGCTGCTGGCAGCGCGCGCAAACTGCGCTTTCAGTGTTTCGATGCGCGGCTCATTTTGCCAACCGAACCAGCCGGTGTCCCCTTTGGCGTTGAGCATCGCCATGGTCAGCGGACTCGAGATGTCCCCCGCCGTCCAGGCCGTCAAGAACACATGCCAGCCGCCTTGCGAGGGCGCGTCTTTCTTCGCGCGTCGCGCCACCAAGGAGGCCCAATCCATTTGTTGGAAATCGACCTTGAAGCCCGCCGCCTCGAGTTGTTGTTTGGCCACCAGCGGGATCTTGGCGATCGAGGCCAGATCGGTGGGGCGCATCAGCACGATGGGTGAGCCGTCGTATCCCGCTTCTTTGAGCATTTCGCGTGCCTTGGCGGGGTTGGCCATGGCGGTGAAGTAGCCGGTGTTTTCATCGCCATAGGTGGTGCCACAGGGGTAAATGCTGCGGCACACGCGGGTCAACTCTGGGACGCCCACTTGGGTGTTCAAAAAGGCTTGCTGCCCAATGGCCACCATGGCCGCTTGCCGCACCTTGGCGTTGTTGAACGGGGCGTGCAGGTGGTTGAAACGCATGATGAATTGCATGCCCGCTGGCGAAAAATCGTCGACCTTGACGCCTTCGGTTTTCTTGAGCGTCTCGTACTGTTCGAAACTGGGTTGCTCGACCATGTCGACTTCGCCGGCCTTGAGCGCATTGAACTGGGTCTGCGGATCGCGCAAGATCACCCACTCAACACGGTCAAAATTTACCGTGCGGCCCCCGGCCACACCGCTGCTCGGTTCGGCTCGCGACTTGTATTTGGGGTTGCGCACATAGACCGCCAGCGCGCCGGGCTTGAACTCGTCGGCTTTGAAGATGAAGGGGCCCGAACCGATGTATTCCTTGATTTGTTCGGACCCTGGCGTCGCCGCAATGCGCGCGGGCATGATGAAGGGCACGTTGGACGAGGCCTTGCCCAAGGCGTCGAGCACGATGCCGCAAGGCTCCTTGAGCACCAGCCTGAAGGTGTTGGCGTCGGGCGTTTCATAGCGGTCGATGAAGGTGCCCAAAATCCCGCCCATGGCATCGCGACTGGACCAGCGCTTGAGCGAAGCCACCACGTCTTCGCTGGTCACCGGTTTGCCGTCGTGAAATTCGAGTCCCGATCTGAGCTTGAACGTCCAGGTCTTGCCATCGCGCGATGTGTCGTAGGTGTCGACCATTTGGGGCTTGACCTGACCCTGGGCATCTTCGGAAAACAGCGTGTCGTAAATCATGTACGCATGGTTGCGCGTGACGTATGCCGTGGTCCAGATCGGGTCCAACACCGCCAGATTGGCGTGCGGCACAAAGCGAAAGACCTTGGGGTTGGCGGTTTGTGCCAGTGCGGGTTGCGCGGCCAGCAAACCCAGTCCAAGTCCGAACGCGCACAGAGTGCGCACGGCAAAGCGACGTTTCATGGTTGTCTCCTGTTTTTATAAGGGTTGAATTCAATGCACGCACAGCGAAATGCGTGATACCACCGCTGCCCAGCCACCTTCACAATACAATTTACTGTCAATCAAGGACACAAGCCCATGGTGTTTACCCAAATGTCGGCCAAAGCGCTCAGTCAGGCCATCCATCGTCGCCAGCTGTCGTGCCGTGAAGTGATGCAAGCCTGTCTGGCCCAGGTCGCCCAGCACAACCCCCAACACCTGGCGATCGTCAGTTTGCAAGACGCCGATGATCTGTTGCGTCAGGCCGACGAGCGCGATGCCATGCTGGCGCGCGGCCAGTCCATGGGTTGGATGCACGGCTTGCCCATCGCCATCAAGGACCTGGCCGCCACCGCAGGCATCGCCTCGACCCAGGGCTCACCTTTGCTCAAGCAGCACATCCCGACCGAAGATGCCGCCATGGTGGCGCGCATCCGTCGTGCGGGCGCGATTTTGATCGGCAAGACCAATGTGCCCGAGTTCGGATTGGGCTCGCACAGCTTCAACCCGGTGTTTGGCACCACGGCCAATGCCTACGACCCCAGCAAGACCGCTGGCGGCAGCAGTGGGGGGGCGGCCGTGGCCCTGGCCATGCGCATGTTGCCGGTGGCCGACGGGTCTGATTTCATGGGTAGTTTGCGCAACCCGGCGGGGTGGAACAACATTTTTGGCATGCGACCCTCGCAAGGCCGGGTGCCCGGCGTGCCCGCCAACGACGTGTACGTGTCTCAGATGCCCACCGACGGCCCCATGGGCCGACACGTGGCCGATCTGGCGTTGTTGTTGTCGACACAGGCGGGACCCGACCCGCGCGCACCGCTTTCGATCGCGGCCGATCCCGCCGTGTTCGCCAACGACCTGAGCGTCGATGTGCGCGGTCAACGGGTTGGCTGGTTGGGTGATCTGGGTGGCTACCTGCCCACCGAACCGGGCGTGCTCAGTGCCTGTGAGGCTGGCCTGGGGCGTTTGCAGCAGATGGGCTGCGTGGTTGACGAAGCGCACTTGAACACGCCGCCCGAGCAGGTCTGGCAGACTTGGCTCATGTGGCGCAAGGTGTTGGTGGCCAGTCGGTTGGCGCCCCTCATGGCCAACCCGGCCCATCGGGCCATGATCAAACCCGAAGCCCAGTGGGAATACGACCAAGGACAGGGTGTGAGCGCCAGCCAGTTCATGCAGGCCAGCGTGGAGCGCAGCGCCTTTTACCAGGGCATGCTCAAATTGTTCGAGTCCCATGACGTGCTGGCCTTGCCCAGCGCGCAGGTCTGGCCTTTTGCAAAAACCATCCGCTGGCCACAAGTGATCCAGACCGCCAAGGGACCTGTGGCCATGGACACGTACCACCGTTGGATGGAGGTGGTGATCTATGCCACCTTGGCGGGTCTGCCCAGCATCAGCGTGCCCACCGGCTTTGGCCCCAATGGCTTGCCCATGGGTTTGCAATTGATCGGCAAACCCCAGGGCGACTTCGCCCTGTTGCAGCTGGCCCACATGTACGAGCAAGCCATTGGTGATTGGCTGGCGGTGATCCCACCGGGCCTGAGGTGAATATTCACCACTGACGATTGACGTCAGGGGCGTTTGCCCTTAGATTGATGAATGTCTCGCGCCTGGGTTGTTTGCAGGCCCCATTCACCGCAAACAACGCCCAGATCATGCGCATCACTGTGGTCGACGGACCCACCGCCTTGTCGCTCTTGAAAGAGTTGCTTCCCTTGTCTGTGACCAAGGGGGTGTGCATCAATGTGGCTTGGGTCAGACCCAATGACCTGATTGCGGTCCTATTGAGGTGCAGCTCAAAAATCAAATGCCTGAACTTTGGCACCAGTTTCAGGCATACCGATGTGGCGGTCATTGACCAACTCAGGAAAAAAAACATCAGGTGCAATGAAATCAAGTTGCCTGGCCGATCGGTATTTCACCCGAAAGAGTATTACTTGTCAGGCAAAACATGGCAGGCTGCCTTGGTGGGTAGTTCGAATCTGACCCCAGGTGGCCTTGGCGGCTTTCAACGCGTACCCAGCAATCAAGAGGCTTCTTTGTTTTGTTTTGCTGGGACATTTCAGCCAGGAATGTCCAAAACCATGGATCTGTTCAAGGGAGGAAGCATGGGACCATCCATACCAGCGCAAGACGGATCACCCTTCAACCCTGATTTGTTTCGTCAAGGCCACGATCGGGCGTTGAAATTTCAGGCCGGTGGAAAAAAAGTCGATGATCAATGGGTCGAAGCCTACAAATTCAAACAATCGGCCAGCCTCAAGGCCAGACGCCAAGCGCAACGCCGAGAACTCAGGGGTTTTTGTAAACTCACCGTTGGGGCTGAGCCTGGTTGGTTGTTGCGTTTCAATTGGGCAGAGTTTGTTCGCGCCTTGGAAATTTTCGACGAGGAAGTGAACGAGGGATTGAACTTGCTGGATCAAACCCAGATGCTTTTGGACGCCAAAGACCGTCTGTTCACTTCACTTGAAGTTCAAGACCGGAAGGCGATTGCGGGCATTGTTCAACAGCGTTCGGCGTTTGATCCTTTCAATTGGCATTTGTTTGGCTGCATGCGCAGCCACTCCAGGGCTCTGACGTCGGTTCTTGAACACCCAGAGGCCGAATGGGGTCAGGCCATCAACGAACTATCCAGCGACAACCGCGATGGAGGGGGGCACGAAACGCCCAGGGATGAGCCGATAGAACCCACCCAAAATCTGTTGGCACGATTGATGCAACCGGGCATCCCCCTGGGGCATGTCACCCGCTTGATGGCCATGGTTCAACCGGGGTCTTATTTGCCTCAACTCGCCAAAAATCGAATGGCCATGCGCTCGGCCTTGGGCGAGGCACCCAGTGGGTCAGTTCAGGGCTATCTAGAGGACACCCTCCGACCTTTGCGCGCGACGGATTGGTTTCTGCAAAAGCCCATGCCTGACTGGCATCCAGAGGAAAAGACGATGTGGAATTACCGCATGGCTTTGGCCTCTCTGCTGATGGATGACCCCGGAGGCATGCCTGACGAGACCAGCGCACGCCTCTGATTTTCTAAAGCGATGGATGGACCCATCCATGTGCGCTCACGGGTGGCTCGGGGTCTGCGTATCGACCAAAGTGCGGTTGGTTTTTACTGGGCGTTGAGCAAACGCCACGCTGCCAGCGCCATCACCTGGGCCGAGTGAACCAGGTCATCCACGCCCACATACTCATCGGGCTGGTGCGCCAAATCCAAAATGCCGGGTCCGTAAGCGATGCAGTCGCGCAAACCACCGGTACGAACGATGTGCTTTTGGTCGTAGGTGCCGGGGCTGGCGATGAAACTCGGCTCACGACCCAACACGCGGGCGATGGCTTGACCCCTTCATGCCAGCCGATTGACGAACACGACGGTCTTGACTAAAGTCGGAGCCTCAAGGTGCCTGGGTTGTTTGCAGGCCATGAACATGTCAAACAACCCCATCCGCTGCCTGGGCAGCCGTCGAAAAGAGCCAGTTCAACGCCGTTGGTCCTGGCTCCAACGCTTCAAGGATGGAAACGGGTGCATTCAGAATGAAACCAAAGCAAGCCGCTGATTTTGCGGACCGATGGATCGAGGCGTGGAATACGCATGACCTCGATCAGATCCTCTCCATTTACGCCGATGATTTTGAAATGAGTTCGCCCGTGATCAAGAAATGGGGTTTGAGCCAAAACGGCAAGTTGTTGGGGAAGGCGGTCATTGGGGGCTACTGGCGCAAGGCCTTGCAGTTGTTGCCGAACTTGCGTTTCGAGCTGTTGGCGGTGTGGGTCGGTGTGGACACGATCACCTTGCAATACAAGTCAACTCATGGGGGGCTGACCGCCGAGGTGTTTCATTTCAACAAGGTTGGCTTGGTCGATTGGGCCAGAGCCCACCATGTCCAGTGAAAAAATGTTGAAGGCCTTGCCCTTGCCCGCCCTCTCAGGGTAAGGCCCTGTCTTCGTCGCCAGGAGAGTCCATGACCGATCGCACCGTTTATCTTCATCGCGTCCTGCGTTGTTCACCAGAAAAGGTCTATCGGGCTTTTTTGCAGGCCGATGCCCTGGCCAAGTGGTTGCCCCCACATGGGTTCACCTGCACGGTGGAGCATTTGGATGCCCGCGTGGGGGGCACATTTCGCATGACCTTTCATCAATTCAGTTCGGGACATGCCCACTCCTTCGGCGGCGAATACCTTGAATTGATTGCCCATCAGCGCATCCGTTACACAGACCGCTTTGATGACCCCCAGCTGCCCGGCGAGATCCAGGTCTGCGTCGATTTGAGTCCAGTGACCAGCGGAACCGATTTGCGCGTCAGTCAGTCGGGAATCCCGCAGGCCATTCCACTGGAAATGTGTGTTCTGGGTTGGCAAGAGTCGTTGGCGCAACTGGCGATGTTGGTTGAAGCCGAATCCGTTTGAGGGGCATCGCCTCGACTGTAAGGATTCAATAACCCACAGACCTCAACCTGCTCAGGTCAAGCTTTGGGGTCGAGCCGCAGCCAGGTCATCAGTCGGTTTCGACCTTCTGACGCCATGAGCCAACGCTCGGAGTCATCAAACAGCTTCAGTTCTGGATAGCTGGAGAGGTCACGTGACCCAGTGGTCAGGGTGCTGAGTTCGAAGTAAGGCGCGGCGTCTTGTTTCAGTTTTGCCAGTTTCCGCTCGCCGTCGTCAAAAAACCAGTCGTGGAGCTCAACGATGACCACGCTGTTTCTCAGTTGTTGCAAGGTGGAAGGTTGCAAAATGTCAAATTCGGCGCCTTCCACGTCAATCAGAACCAATGCGCGGCGCAACTCATCTTCACTCAGCGCTTGGTAAAAATCAGATGTGGCTTTGCCGTGAATGATCAGTCGATCTGAGCAAGCATTGAGTTGGGCATTAGAGGCGATGACCCGCCGCCCCTGTTCTGTGATTTCAAACGCGTGGCTGCTTTTGAATCGACCCGAGGTCAGCGCCCCTATGCTGTAGTAACCGTCGGCCGCGCCCAGATCGACAAAAACATCTCGATCGGGGGCGATTTCCACCATCGATTGCAAGACTTCTTTTTCATAAAGTCCCAGCAACATCGCACCGCGATCAGCGCCACCCCACCAATCGTCAGCGGCAAACTTCATGCCTTTGAATGGCCCGTATTGCACGGTGTGGCCAGCCCCCAGGCTGAGTTGACGAGACAGCAATGTTCGCTTTTTTTCTACGGCATAAGACAAGCCACGTTCATTGAGCGTCAAAATCGAAAAAAGTTTTCTCAGTCCCATCGGGCGTTCCTGCCTGAATCCATCCAGTCGACCGATGTGGCTGACTTGTGACGGCATTTTAAAGTCAGTCGACCATTCAATACCTCATGAGCGGTGCAGCAAACGCCACGCTGCCAGCGCCATCACTTGGGCGGAGTGCACCAGGTCGTCCACCCCCACATACTCATCGGGCTGGTGCGCCAGATCCAAAATCCCAGGCCCGTACGCGATGC
>JACCDX011347993.1_pt1 | contig 21888 bp, 35 predicted proteins | sample 7449681 | NCBI WGS metagenome assembly JACCDX01 (sample SAMN15323450, study PRJNA562643) | freshwater metagenome | isolation source: river surface water | place: USA:Blue River Watershed | collected 2017-08-18
CCTACTTTTTCGAGGGCAGAACAGCCATCAAACATATAGCTACCATGGGTAACACTAGGAAAATCCCCTACTTTTTCGAGGGCAGAACAGCCATCAAACATAGAGCGACCATGGGTAACACTAGGAAAATCCCCTACTTTTTCGAGGGCAGAACAACCATAAAACATATAGCTACCATCTGTAAGCATCGGAAAATCCCCTACTTTTTCGAGGTTTGTACAGCCTTTAAACATAGAGCGACCATCTGTAACATCATCAGTATTGGCGAACGATGTTAAGAGTTTATCAATGTAGATTTCACAATCAAATTCTTCTATTAATTTCTTAATATTATCATCTGTTTTTTCTAAAAACTGGCAACCGTGCGAGATATAGTCCTTGCCGTCGCTCATTTCAATCACAAACGCTGGTAAATCTCTTAGACTTTTTGCAACGTAATTTTTTACTCTTATAAATTCCATAATCTTTCTTTTTAAATTTCTTTACACAAAAATACGAAATAAAATTAATATAGTTACATTTTATTATAATTATTTTTTAAATAATTATAAAATAGGATTTTTGTCGTTATTAAATGATATAAATTGATTTTGTTTAGAATCAAATATCAAATATTGATTTGACCCTAACCGATTACAATTACCATCATTTTTACCTTCCCACCCATATTGAGTTTGAAAGTGTAAGCATGTTTCACATCTTTTCATTTTTCTGTCTTTTCATAATTCTTTTGCAATTGAATAAGGTAAAAATAAATCGCCATCTGGAATCAAATCTGAATCATTTGAATATCTACCAGTAAAAATAACAGCTTTACCTATCTCCTCAAATTGATAGGTATTGTTTTCAACTTCTTCAAGAGCTTCTTCCAAAGTTTCAGCTTCCAATAAGTACCCACATAGCCCGTCAAGAACTTGAACATAAAGACCATTAAGCAATTTTACACTTGAAGCATCGCAACCTAATAATTCAGCCATACGAGCCTTATTGCAAATTGTTTTATCATATCCAGTATGGTGCAAAGATGTTGCTCTTTTTAAATCTTTTTTTGCTGTTTCTGTAAATCTTAAGAAGTAAGCCATTTTCTCTTTGTTTTAATTTCTTACACAAATATACGAAAGAAATTTAATATAGTTGCAAAATATTTTAATTATTTTTTAAAATTCATTAATTAGGCAGTAGGTAAAAATTTTTTGAGGTTCTGAAATTTCAAGAAATTCGTAATACTTATCTTTGTCATTGGTTACTTGACACCCTAAAGACCATTTCCCTATAAACCAAGATTTGACTACTTTAACAAATCTTCCTAAATATGTGTTTACGTGGAAATTCAAGCCTTTGTTTATTTCAAAAGAGAAGTGATTTGTCTCATCTGCTGTCAAATTTCTGTCATTGTCTCTAATTACCTTAAACCTGCCAACTTGTACTAATGCAGGTATTTTTTCTTTGTGATTGCCTCTTTTCCACACGTCATAATACCACTCATCGGATTTTATCAAAGCTGAGCCTGTAGCACCGTAACTTTTGAAATTCAAAAGAGACCAAACGCCAGGTACGGTAGTTCCTGTCATTACTAAAATACATTTTTCGCCATTAAAAATATAAAATTTGCAGTTAAATTTGTCTTTTACCCTTTTGCTTTTATCACATCTAACCCCTAAAATCCAATAGCCAGCGGGGATTTCTTTAAATGTTTTTAGATTTTTGACCTGAGCCAGAAGCTCTTTATCGTTGTAGTTTCTTACCATTTTTACATTATTTTATTTCTAAATTCTTTTATTTTAATGAATTTATGCTCATTTTCGTCAAACCAATTTATAAAACAGTCAAAATCTTTGATTATAACGTAAATACCGCCATCATTTTCAACCCTTTTTTGATATTTTCTTTGCTCATCTGACTGCTTATCTTTACCCCACTTTACCTCCATCTCCACCCTAAATCCGTGAATCTGAACACTTAAATCAGCTTTACCAACAGTGCCAGTAGATCGGTGGTAAACATCTCTTCCTATCACTCTATTTCTACCAATAGCATCAATATAAGCTACTTTGCTTGAAACCTTTCTACCTTTAGTGTCTGTTTTGTCGCATATATGACCATTTAGCTCAAGAAACTCTTTGATTTGTTTCTCAAGACTTCTAGCATTGTTTATAGGCTTGATTTTTGATATCAAACCCTTAAATCTCTCATCGAGAAAACCATATTTTTCAATGTGTTTTTTTTCTCTAAGTTCAATTAACCTTGCTTTTATTTCGTTTGTCATCTTAAGCTAAGATAAGTAATTGATATTATTGACAATAAAGCAAACTCAAGGTAAGAGATTGAAAAATTAGGTTTTGCTATCCTTTTGTTTTTTAAACAACGCTCATACGCTATTCTTTCATTTGATGTCATGTCAAGTTTTTTGTAAATATCTTGGTAACAATATCCTTGTTTTCTAAGATTTTCTATTCTTTCTTCAATTTTCATTTTTAAAACGGTAAATTTTCGTCATTAAACAATAAAATAGGGTTTTCATCAAGAATTAATTTATCTCTTAATTGTTTCTCGGAATACCATGTGTTATTAATTCGATATCTATTAGGATATTGTTTTTTTATCTCTCTAATTCCATAATTTTTGCCATTGTAAACATAAGGCAATTTATAAAGTTTACCGTCTTCACCAAAAACATAACCATCAATTCCTTTAATTTTCCATTTGCTTTTCATACCACAAATAACCACATTTATTTTAACAAAAACAAACTTTTGGTAAGTTTTATTGCGTATATTCAGCTGTTAGGTGCAATGCCTAAAACAGCCTCGTCTGCGATTTGAAGTTATCGAAACGCTTGTTTGCGGCATTAAAATATTCCTCATCAATTTCAAATCCGACAAAGTTAAGACCCGCCTTATCTGCTGCAATCCTACTGCTCCCACTTCCAACGTGGGTGTCTAAAATCAAATTTCCCTCCGCTGCAAAATTTTTGAATATCCAATCATATAAATAAACGGGTTTTTGTGTGGGGTGTATTCGTACATCATCAGCACCTACAATTCGTTTCTTAAATATTTTTGCCGGGCTTTTAAAAGAAGTCCAAGCTATTTCACACATTGCCATACTAAATGCTTCTGGTTGTACTTTATCCCACACAATAAAGCAAGGTGTAGGCTCAAGGTGTTCAATCATATAATTTGCTCCCCACACAATTTGATTTTTAGACACCCTCACAAGTTCAGCGAAATATTCCGCATCGGGTATAGAGTTGTCGTTGCCAGCAAAAGATTTGTATTTATTCTTATCACCCCTTTTTTCGCTGCCCTTGTGTCCCATTGCCATATTAATCCCATAAGGAGGGTCAACTACTGCCAAATCAAAATAATTGTCGGGATAATGCCGCAAACCAGCGACACAGTCCATCAAATAAACTTCCGAATAAGGCACTGCACCTAACAGCGGTTTGCCAAAATGGCGGGGTGCAGTGGTTATTTCAACTTTTGTGCTTTCCATAATCATTCGTTATAATTTTAAAGTTTAATGCTTCTAAGCCCGCCACTTCGCCAAGCCCGAAAACGTTAGCTGTGATGCAGTGCGACCACGTTGCTAAAATACCATTGGTAAATTGACGGATGGACTTCTTTTATAACTTCGTCAAAATCTGTAACAGAAAGTAGATCACTTTTGACAGTATTTACCACCTTGCAAATAGCATTATACTTTTGTCGTTGCTCTTTAAAAATTGATATTAATTCATTATCAGTTTTGACATTACGCATTTGACGTAACTCTTGAACATCTTTTACAGCAACTTCCATAAATACATCTGAAAGTTTTTTAGTGAACAGTTGCCAGTTTTCTTGCATTATAGCATCGGCATAAACTACACAGATTTCATTTGCTATTTCTTTTGATTTTCTCATTTTATTTCAAATTATATTTTTAATTATATCAAATGCACCCCAGCTAACAAGCAGTTTGGCAAAAGCCCAGCCCAACGCTCGATGCCAACGCACAAGCAGTGCCTTCGCCAAGCTGCCGAGCGTTAGGCGTAATTATAAACATGATGGCTTTGTTATATAACACCAATGAGTCGTTTTTGTGCTGTAACTATAATTTTTTTCTGCCTCGAATTTATTGTCGGGAAAATTATACCTTGTTATATCAGTAGTACCATTGCTATTATATACAAGGATAGTATCTGAATGATAATAACTTGTTCTTTCAGGTAGTTCTTTTTCTCTAGATTTCCATTCCATATATAGCCGATTTTATTCCTTCTTTGATAGCTTCATTTATTGAATCAGTTCCTTTAAACCTACCATCATCTGAATAACATTTATGTTTTTTAATTTTCTCTATATCTTCATCTTTTAGATAATTTTCTATTCTTTCTAAACGATTAAAATCTGCTGTGTATTCAATAGCCTCAATAGCCTTATAATTCACTTCTCTTGTGCTATAATAAAATACATCAAACATATCCGCTATATCACAAGCCCTTTTCCATTGATTCCATCTAACAGGCTCTGGTTCTTTACCAAATCTGGCTTTATAAGCCTTTAGTACTATTTCTCTATCTATCATATTTGTTTCAATATTTTTTTTACAAAGTCATCCTCATTGAGTTGTATATCTATTAACCTATCGTGACTATCCAATGATTTTAAATCAATAGGATTTTCTTGATTGTCTACTGCTCCTTGTTTGTATGATAGTCTCATTAATTCTTCTATATCAATTAAGAACGCAGTATTTAGCTTTTCTTTGTGTTTGTGTAATATCCAAAAGTTGCTCCACTTGGATATAAAATGTTTTATAGTCATATAAAATAACTACGCCTAACATTAAATATAAGCAAGTGGGCGGAAACATCTTACTTATATGTGGGTTCGTAGCATTGCCCACCTGCTTATATTTTTGTTCGTTAGGCGTAATTATTAAAACCGATATTTGTTTATATGCCAAATCTCAAAACGATCTAAATACTTAAAATTAGATGTGTGAAAGCACTTTGTACATTGTATTTCTGCTTCTATACAAATTCCGTTAATGTGGTCTAGCTCTATGGTTTTAAATGTCTTACATCCACATTTTACACACTCTCTAGGTCTATTGTCTTCATGATAATAGCCAAGAAAAAACGCCCAAGTTTCATAATCTTTTGTAAACAAAAGTATTATTTTAAATATTAGTCTCTTTATCATATTGAATTTCAATTTCCTTTTCCAATTTAATCTTATAATCGTGTAATATTGATGCCCCGAAATAATCATCGTTATGAATTAATAAACCTATTGCAATTTCAATAGATTCAAGTTTTCCCATTAAAATTTTAAGTGTCATGATATTTTATTTGATATTTTAGATAAATTCAGCCTATATCTATTGCCGTTTTTTAAGATAAAGTATAACGACCCTCCAAATTCAGACACAAACAATATATCAGAATCAATAAGCATTTCTTTTATTTTTTCATTTAAATAAATATATGCGTTATATTTATTTAATGCTTTATAATACTCTTCCTCACCATGTTCAATTAACCAACCAGAAGGTTCATCATCAAAACCTTGTTGGTCATGCCATCCGTAATCTTTTTTATTTGGTTTTTTAAAATCCATAATCATTTTTAAAATAAATTTATTCTTCTTTTAAATGCTCCTATTAAATATAAATGTTCTGGTCTATCCCATTCTTCTTTTTGTTTAATAACATGGAATAATTCTAATTCAAATTGTCTTTGGTTTACCCCTTTAGTTGAATGATAGTTGTATATTTTACAATATCTTTTGCATAAGCCTGTAATCTGATGTTCAAAATTATTAAATGCTTCAAGGCTTATCCCTTTATTGTTTTGAAGAACTTTTATTTTAACATCATCAATGCTTAATAGGTAATCATTTACTCTTCCTTCTTCATCTTTTTCAACATTTGCATTAAACGTTATTAGAATAACAACTCTATCCAATAAAGTTTTTTCTAAAACTTCTATTGCATTTGATAATTCGTACCTATATTCTGACATATTTTTTTGTTAATAATAATAACATACACAAATATACGAAAGAAAATTAAAATAGTTACATTTTTTTGTAATTATTTTTAAAATTCTAAATCAAAATCATTAAACATATTAATAATCAACGGATTACACTCTGCTCCGAAAACGACAATCACACTAACAGCGGTTTTGCGTCAGTTTTTGCCTTTGAGCATTGTGCTAAAATTAAACATTCGGATAAGGCAAAAAACCGAACGCAAAGCCGCAAACCGTTATGTGCAAGTGAGTGAATCGCTCCGAATAAACATCTATGGAAGTAATTTTTTATTTTTTCCCCCTCCCTCTTTTGCCTTTGGGGGGCAATTTGGTTTTGGCTAACTCTTCCAATTTCGATTCTACGTAATTTTTGAAATTCGTTCCGTTTTCAATTGCCTGAATTGAAAGAGCCTTTACGGCTTCATCGGATAAGTCTATGTTTTTTCTCATTTTACAAGTGATTTGTGCCTTTTGGTGCGTTTTTCTGCATCATCGTTCTTACTTTTTGTCTTTGCCCTTCTCCTTGTGGGTAAGAAGTTTTAAAATCAACTCCATTACCTGCACTTCTTCCGTTTGCTTCAAGAAATTCTTTGGCTCGATATTGCTTTCCGTTTGCTTCCAAAAAATTAATTATTGTAGGCAATATTTCTTCTTTATGCTTTTGAATCAAATCACAAGCGGCATCATTGATGTACCCAGGAGTTTTTGCTCCACCGTGAAGAGCTAAAGAAAGCCCAATCCATCCTACATATTTTTCATATTCTTTGCCATCGTTTGGGTTTGTCGCTTTGCAATTGACTTTTACCCCTTTAGCTTCTCCATTCATTGGAGTGCTTCCAACTTGCCAAAAAATTTCCAAGTTGTCGTTTTTGAAGATAATGTTTGAATTTTCCATTTTTTCTAATTTTATAAGTGATTATTATTTTCTCATTGTTGGATTGAAGCCTTCATTTTTTACCCAAGTCTTGTAAATTGGATGCCAAACGTTTCCTTTTTCTTCTTCTTTTTCAGCACTGTAAGCCATCAAATCAGCAAGTTTAGGTTTTTTAGTTCCGTACATTCTCAAATTTCTTTCTTCCTCTGCTTTCTTTTCAGCTTCTCTCTGTGGGCGGTTTTGCTCATAAGCCATATTCATAATAAATGACTTCAAAAGAGTTTTTGTGTTTTTTGCTTCATTTGCTCTGAAAATATCGGCTTCGTGATTTTCAACCCAGTTTAAAAAGTCAATCATTTTAACTTTTACATCTTCTTGTTTCCAGATTTTGAAAGTCCATTTGATGCTTGAAATGATGCTTTCTCTGTTGTTGCTTAGAATTTCTTTTACAGTTGCCATTTTGTTCTTGTTTATTATTATGATGTAAATATACGAAATAATTTTAATATAGTTACAAAATATTTTAATTATTTTTTAAATTCCAAATCAAAATCATTGAACATATTAATAATCAGCGGATTACGCTCTGCGAGAAAACGCAATCGTGAGCTGTTCTCTAACAGCTTCTGCTGTTCTTCTAATCTGAGCTTCAAGGCTCTGTATTTCGCTATCCGCATTTGCAATTCGCTCTCTAATTCTCTGATGCTCTGATGTGTCTTCATATTCTTTTTTTTCGTTACTTAAATCTATTTCTTGTATTTCGCTGGTAAACTCTTCGTCCAAGTATTTTTTTGGTATTTCGTGTCTAAATCCTGTCTCTTTAGACACGCATCTAGTAGGGCAACCAAAAGGGGCTACGAAAAACTTACCTGTAATTTTATGCTGGTATATTATTATTTTTTCCAATTTCTTTACGCCAGTTTGCTATTGTGTTTCGATGTACTTCAAGAGTTTTACTCGCTTCGCTGTCTTTAATTTTAGGGTTTGATTGAAATAAATATTCAAATTGCTTTCTTTTACTTAGCCTTAAATCAACATCTTTCTCAACCTTTTCCTTTGCCCAGCTCTCCACTCTCAACTTCTTATTATTGGCAATAAAATAGTCGTACAATTTTATTGCTCCTCTCATACTTTTACAAGAAATCTCTAGTTTGTCTTGTATTTCACCCGTTTGATTTACTCGAAAAAATAACTCAAAACACTCAAGCAACAACGCAAACCTTGATACGTAGGACTTCAATTTTGGATATAACGACTTAAAAAACTCATCCTCCTCATCGCTATTTTGTTTGTCTGACATCGAATTAAAAGTATTGATAAACAATATTTTAGCACCCTCAGATAAATAAAAAGTCTTTGGTAAAATATCGCCATAACTATCATAATCGCAGAAATCTTGGAAAAACTGATACATAGTCTCAATAATATTACTATGTGTAGTAAAATACTCCTCCTCTACCTCGTTGTTATTAAAATGAGGTATTTCCCGATTTGAGTAGCTAATTAACAACCGATCCATAAAGCCATTAGCTTTGTTTTCTGTTGTGTAGAACGAATCTAGAATCTCAGGCTGTATGCCTCCTAATATGGGAATAAATGGATTCGCAACGTAGTCCGATTCCCTGCTAATCCTATTCACCCTAACAGGCACGCCTGACCAAGTTTTCAGCCACGTAGCTTGATCACTGCTAGTCTTATTGTACCGATTAAAATCACCAAACAAAGCGGAAATTTCATCTCGAAAAACAGCTAGGGAATAAGGCTGTTTTGCGTGTACATTAATGAGTGCTTCAAGTGTAGAGTCATCAACCATTATTTTTTTCTCGATTGGTTTAACCAAGTGGCTAGTATCGTCTTTGTTTTCCTTTGCGTTTTTTAAATCCTCCTCATATTCTGCAAGATTTTTCCTAAACTCTCTATTTAATTTATCTTGCAATCTGTTTAGTGGCGAAATTATACAGTTTGCCGATGGTGTCTTCATGACTCCTGCCTTACCACACAAAACCGCCCATATCACCGCTTTTTCTTTATATCCGTTTTTTATCTGCACATTGAAACCGTTACCAACCATCACCGAAAGCAACCAAATCAACGAAGTGCCTGTGTAATCGGATGGCATATCCAGTTTTGTGGCAAGCTCATAAATGAAATTTCTGTAAAATTCTGGGAAAATCTCAATAGGGAAGTCAATCTTAGCAATCTCCTCTTGCTCTAACTCTTTTACCTTGATAGCCGATGTGTCAAAACTACCAAATCCTTTTTTCAATAGATCTTTACAAGCCTCTGAATAGCTACCGCCGTGATGCTTCCAAGCATACACAGCAGTAGCTGTTAATCCTTTTTCAGATGGGTAACGTGTGCTAGTTGTGTGTAAGTAGAGTAGTTTATTATCATATATTTTCCCACTCTGGTAAGCATCAGACCCTTTCCTTTTTACAAAATAAAAGTTTTTTTGATGAGCGTTTCTCGGAATTTCAAAATCATCCGAAATCAAATCAAAGACATTGGTTTTGGAATCAAAATCTTCCCAAACCGAGACATTAAATCGGCCTGTTTTTTTATTGTTATTTACGTTTTTTTCAATTTCAATCGTAACCTCATCTTTAACAAAACCAAATGATTTTGAGACCTCAAACAAAATAGCTCTGTCCTCTTTGCTTATCGTTTTTATGTCAAAATAGCTCCCCTCACTTACTTTGTTGTCTAAGTAAACGAACACGTAACCACCAACCCCTCTAGTCTCAATCAATGCTTTAGAGGTGGATGTTTTAGCTAATGCCTGATTGCCTGCAATCTCTTCACATCTATATAATAGATGATAACCAGCATTTTGAGTTTTGTAAATCACAATCTTAGAATCAAAATCATAAATTCTTTGTCTAAGTAGTTTTAAAAAACTATCCCAAAAGTCTTGCTTTTCTTTAGTTGTGGCATACACTTTCAAGTCTACATCAACTACTTCAAGACCATTGTAACCAGTGATTATGCCTAAATCTTTAGTGGCAGGCAGTTCTGAGCCATCTTTTCTCTTAATGCCACCTTTATATTCATATTGAATATAAAAGTCCTTAAAAGGCTGTTTTTCAGATTGCCAAATTTTCCACTTAAAATTTGGGGTCTTACCCTCGCCAACTGTAAGCAACGAAAAGTTATCCCATAAACGCTTTAGCTCGTCTCTATTTAGCATCTCTTTTGTTTTCGATGTCTCTTTCAATCAAATCATACACATACTTCTCCATCTTCACGCTATTAATAGCAGAAGAAAGCTTTATATGCTTTAAATGCTTATCGCAAACTTTCAGGACCTTATTAGCTTTTTCCATTTATTTCTTTCTTTTAGTTTCATTACTTGACTTCATTTTTGGTTTTTCATTCCTTTCAATTCCAAGTAAAATGCAGAGGTTGTAAAAACCATCCAAAGCTATATTGAAATGATTTTGATTGAATCTTGGGTTTATGTTTGGTAGAATTTCAGTATCAATAAAATTAATCATCGGTTTAAATTTATTGCGTTGTATTTCAAGTGAATAACTTGGTGTATTTACACCGTAATCACAAACCCAACCAATCGCCTTTTTGTAGCCTCTATTTTGTTCTAATTCGTTCAGCAAGTCCGTTGCTTTATCAGTATTCATATTTCTTTCATACTTTCTTAAAAAGTCTTCTATTGTTTTTTGTATTATATTCAACTGCTGTATTACGTCCATTTCTATCTTTTTTTTACAAACATAATTAAAAAAAAATAAATTAATATACTTTTTTAAAAAAAAATATTTTAATTCTATGAAACCGCTAATTAGAAGTGTATTTTTGTTGCTTATTAGCAACAAGCAATAATTTGGCACGTAAATTGCTCTAAAACCTTTTTTTCTTAGAATATTTATATTTTATATTGTAATAATGCAAATCACTAAAAAATAAGATGCACAATGTTGTGCATCTTTCAAAAAATGTGCACATTTTGTAACTAATTGATTTATAATTTGTTATGTCATTTTGCACAAAAAAATGCACAATTCACTTAGTTTGTAACTCATTGAAGTTCAATTAGTTAAATGAAAAATGCACAAAAAGTGCACAATTTGCATCTTGTAATAAAAAAATAAGTAGAAATGTAAGGAGTAAAGTAGTAGTGAAAAAGGGTATGTTGATAAAATGTGGATAACTTTTTTAGAGGTATAAAAAAACACACGATAGAATATCATTGTGCATTTGTGCATTTATGAGGTAGTAAATAAGTAGTAATAAATAGTATAAGTAATTGATATATAATATATTATATATATATATTACTATATATATTACTATAAATATTATGCACAATCGATGCACAAAACCCCCTAAAAAATGCACAATTGCCTCACAACAATGCACATTAAAAAAATCTGCTTATATTTGCATTGTGAGGCTCGAAAACAAGAAGATAGAACACGTTATAGCAGAGGAGTATAATATTATCTCTACCGACCAATTATTGGCGTTTTTAAGGATTGATTCTGAGGCTGAGCTAAAGGCATTGGTAAGTGATGAGGAATTTTCAAAAATCCCAAAATGGCTAAATGACAACCGAACCAATCTATTTACAAATGAAATACAACCTGCTTTGATTGATGCAGTGAGAAAAGGCAACGCAAAGGCTATTGAAATAGCTATAAATCTATTCTCCCCTGCTGACATTAAGGCTATTCTTAACGAAAAAGAAACGACTAACAGCAATGAGCAAAACGAAGCGATAATGAGGCTATATGAGTTAAGTTTAGATGTTGAAGATGAAAACGAAAACGATTCAAAAAATGAAGTTCAATAGAAACCTAATTTTTTTAAACCAAAACCACAAAAAATTTAAAGGGATAGTTCTTCAAGGCTCATCACGCTCGGGTAAAACTTTTTCTACAATAGATTTTTTAATTATGTATTGTGCTAGAAATCAAGGCAAAACAATAAACATTGTCAAAGAAACTTATAACGAATTTAAGACTACTTTGTATTTGGATTTTAAAAAACGGCTTACAGATTTTGGTCTTGACAACCCTTTTTTAAGAAAAAAAGAGGTCGCTACATTTGATATTTTAGGCAACACAATTAACTTTTTAGGTGCGGACCAAGAAAAAAAGTTTCATGGTGCTGGTGCAGATGTAGTCTGGTTCAATGAGGCACTTCACATACCTAAGCCAGTTTTCGACCAAGCCGAAATGAGGTGTAAAGAGTTTTTTATTAGCGATTTTAACCCGTCTGTTACGTTTCATTATATCTTTGATGCAGTGCTCACACGTGATGACGTTGCAACTATTAAGACTACTTTTAGAGATAACCCTTTCATTTCAAAAGGCGAATTAAGCAAAATTCTAAGCTACGAGCCTACGCAAAAAAATATAATGCAAGGCACGGCAGACGAGTATATGTGGCGTGTCTATGGTTTGGGTGAAAAAGCTGAAATTAAGGGGGCGATTTATAAGAATTACGAGCTAATAACCGAGCCAATGACAGATGGATATTTTTATGGTCTTGATTATGGTTTTACGAGCGACCCAACAAGCTTAGTGAAATACAAGAGAGATGGAAATAACATTAAAACTGAGCTATTAATTTATGAACCATTTCCTGAACCTAGCCTACTTCTGCAAAAATTAGAAGATTTAGGTGTTGAAAGAATTTTGCCGATTGTAACCGATTCAAGCGACCGTTATGTAAACGAAAATGGTGTTAAGAATTTCACAAGAGAGCTTGTATTGGCTGGATACCAAGCTCACAAGGTAAGCAAAACTAAATCCAAAATTTTTTGGCTAGGAGAATCGAAACGCTACAATATTCAAGTTGTGAAAAATGACTTATCTCACTTTGCCTTAAAAGAACTAGAATCTTACCAAATGGCTGAGATTAAAGGTGTTTCATTGAATAAACCTAAAGACGGTAACGACCATTATTGTGATGCTTTCCTTTATGCTTTTATGATGGAAGAGCAAATTAACAGTTTTGTTGTTTAATTAAAATTTATTATTATTGCAAAAAAATGGGTATAAAAGACACGATAAAATCACTTTGGGTAGGTGAGAGACAAAGACCTCAGCAAGATAAGTCTAGCGAACCTCATTTTGAGCAGGATTTTAGGCTAGATAGAACAAAGGAGAGGAAGCTACACAATGACTATGACCTAGCTTTCGATGGTTACGCTAATAATGGCGATGTGTATGCGATTGTGAAAATGATAGCGTCGAAATCTTCTGAAATCGACTTAAATATCAACAAGTATTTTGGTGGCAAAAAGTTTTTAGTCGAAAAAGGCTATGTTTACGACCTTATTTACAATGATTTAACCGAAAGTTTAGATTCAAAAGTTTTCAAAATGATGCTTAATCTGAACTTGACTGGTGATGTTTTTTTGAGAAAAGTTAAAACGGTTTTAGATTCTAAGCCGTCACGGCTAGAGGTTTTGCGTTCAGCAAGCATCACAATAGAGCGAGACAGCAACAATGAGGTAAAAAGATACAGTTACCAAGACAACCTAAACAACAAGTACCAATACTTTGAACCTGAGGAAGTCATCCATATAATGCTTTACAATCCAGTCAGAGAAACAGGGCGAGGTATGTCGCCATTACAAGCTGGTTATCATTCACTTATGGCTTCTAATGATTTGAATATTGCAAGCGAAAGTTTGCTACTGAATCAAGGGTCAAGCAAACTAGCTTCAACGAAAAAAGACTCAATTATGACGCCAGAAGTTGCAAGACAGTTGCAAAGAGAGGTGAATAAAAAAGTCGGTGGAGCTAGGAAAATGGGTCAATTGACTGTTACCTCAGCAGATGTAGAGGTCCATGACATTGGAGCAAACGCTAAAGACTTGGAGCTACTCGCTACTTACCCAATCAAGTTACGTCAGCTTTGCACTATTTTTGGTGTTGATAGCTCTTTTTTCAATGACCACGAGGCAAAAACTTACAACAACAGGCTTGAAGCCGAAAAATCATTTATAAATAATGCAGTAAAACCCAATCTTGAATTTGTCTTTAAAGAAATTGAAAGAGAAATGAGAAGGTATGAGGACGTATACTTTGAACTCGATTACTCTAACCAAGACTGCCTGCAAGAGGACCAAAAACTAAGGGCTGAAAAAAACACAATAGTATCAAATGGCATTATGTCGGTGTTGACCGCTCAAATTGATGACAACAAAAAAGCTCAGATTTTGATTGATAATTGGGGATTTGACAAAGAAAAACTAAAGAACTATGGCTTATAACATTTCAGAAATATCTGGAGATTTTGAAACAAAAAACGATGTTTTTAAAGCACTTTTTGAAAGGCAAGAAAAAATTATCGACATAAAAAAATCTCAAACATATAAGTCTATTGAAAAAGGCGTGGCTGTAAATTACGACATTGAGGCTATAAAGGAATTTTCTACAGAATCTGGTTTTATTTATCCGATTGTATCTTCATGTAATTGGTTTGATTCGCACAAAGATGTACATTTCCCCGGTTGTTTCAACAAAACTGTTAAAGAACAACAGGGAAAGGTTAAGTACATCTTAGATCATAACCTAGCTTATGATAGTGTTTTGGCATGGGCGAAAGATGTAGAGATGTTTATAGAAAATATTCAACTAAAGCAACTTAACAAAACAGAAAGCGGAGTAGTTGAGTGTTTGTGTTTTAAAATAAGTGAAGAGGCGATTATACGTAAAGATGTTTTGGCTTCTATAAAAAACAAAGTTGAAGACTTCCAGAATAGTATTAGAATGACATATCACAAAGTCAAACTAGGAATGAAATCAGATAATAAAGAACATAGAGTTGAGCGTGAATACTACGAAAAGCGAATATCGGAAATCATTAATAAAGGAGAAGCGGAGGAAAATGGTTACTTTTGGGGGGTTGAAGAACTCGGTATATACAAGGAAGCTAGCTTGGTTGTTGCTGGCGGTTCAAACTCGGCAACTTCTATTTTAGTACCGGCAAAAGAAAAAGTTTCTCAAAAGAAAATTTGGATTATGTGAAAAAAATGTATATTTGTTTTTCATAGTTTTTTTGTTTGTTTCTCAACCTAGCATTTTAAATAATGTTAGGTTTTTTGTTTTTTATAGAATTATTATTATTATTGCGTTGTAATCGAAAAACGAAAGCCGATTTAATCACTTTCTGAATGTTTTTTGATTTTGAATTAATTTATCAAAATCTAAATTTCAGAAAAATGAAAAAGAAATGGCTAACAGGTGAAAATGTATTTAAACGCCTTTCTGCTTCCGAGATTGCAAGTCTCGAAGACGCAGAAAAAATCGAATACAAAGATGCTGAAACTCAGCACTTAGAGGATAGACTAAAAGCTATCGAGGGCAAAGAAAACGCTTCTAAAGAAGAAGTGGAAAGCATCATTAAAGAGCTTTCAGACCTTAAAACCCAGCAAATCAACCAATTACAAGCAAATGTAAAGACACTCGGCGAGGCTTTGGCAAACACTAAATCGAAAGATGGTGTAAAAAAATCAAACCTTTTAGTTGCTTTAGAGAAACTTGAAGGTGGTTTAGCTTCGTTGCCAAAAGGTGATTCTGGAGCAATTGAAATCAAAGCTGACATCACCCACTCTACCCTAACACACGGCGGTCAATTAGACCAGTACGCTGGGTTCGGGGCTGATGTACCTAAGAAAACTTTAAAAATCTACTCGTTGTTTAGAAAAATTCCGATGACAACTGAGTATTACACGTTTTTGCAACAAAAAAATAATGTCATTCGTGATGCTAAAAATGTTGCAAAATGTGTTAAAGGTTTGACTACAACTACAAAAGAAGAGCTTGAGGTTGTAAGGACTACTTACGAAAAAATCAAAGACCTAGCGGATATCTGTAATGACTTCTTGAATGACTACGCATTCGTAGAGGGAAGATATAGAATTTTGCTTGAGGATTCTGTTGCGTTTCGTGTTGATAGACAATTACTTAGAGGTAGCGGAGTAGCTGGTACTGAAATGAAGTCTATTAGCTCGGTTTCGTCTGAGTTTTCGGCAATAAACGTAGATTGTCCGCTCAATGCTTCAATTGATAACGCAAACTTAGCCGATTTGTGGCTTGGTATGGCTACTCAGATTGATGTTTTAGGTCAGTTAGGCGGTTACAATGCTGACACTGTGATTTGCAACAAGAGAGATTTCTTTGTAGAAATTGAATCTAAGAAAGACTTGGAGGGCAGATACTTAGATCCTAGAATGTCAAAAGTTGGAAATGAGTATTACATTGGTAGTCTTAGAGTTATAGCTTCTGTGGATTGTGCTCCAAACACTTGCTACGTGTTTGACTCGACGAAAGGCTCAATCCTGGAGCGTTCTGGTATTTTGCTTTCACGTTCTGAGGAGAATGGAACGAACTTTGCGGACGATTTCACTACTTTAAAAGCGGTTTGGAGAGGTCAGTTCTTGGTTGAGGGCAATAATGCTAATGCTTTCATGAAGTGTTCAGATGTTAATTTGGCTTTAGGTGCAATCGAAAAACCTTAAAAATTATGAAGTTTTATAGATTTATTAAACACTATTTGACATATCAAGTAGGGTTTTGCATAGGCGTTAGAAATATTGGCTCATTGTTAGCAGATGGCGTAGTTGAAGAAGTTTCTAAGGAAGTTTTTGATGATTTTTTAAATTCATTGAAACCAAAACCAGAGATGATTGTTGAGCCTTGTGAAGACTGTGGCGAATGCGAAGACTGCAAGAGCAAAACACCTGAGGAAGTATTACCTACTGAGGAAGTAACAGCTAAATCTAAAAAGAAATAGTGGCGCAAATAATTAACATACAAGATTTTCAGACAGCGGATTTCAAACTGCCTGTTAATTCATTGACTAACAATGAATTACAGGCAGTAATTGATAGAGTTGAAACGGAGGTTTTGGAAGACTTACTAGGTGAGGAGCTTGCTATTTTGTTCTTGAATGACTTACAGAATGGAGTTCCTCAGTCTAGTATTTATAATGATATTTTTAACAAATTCAGAATTAAGGCTACTATTTGCGAACCTTTATACGTATCGAAAGGCATAAAAAATATGCTTAAAAGTTATGTTGTTTTTGAGTATTCAAAACTAATTGAAACACAGCATACAATGGTCGGTACAGCATCTGGGCAGTCTGAAACCTCGAGTAAATACTCGGCGTTGAATAGTTCTAAGGTGATAGAGAGCTATTTTAATGCGACAAGAACTTTTAACGCTATCACGAAATTAATTTATGAAAACATAAACAACTATCCTGAATATCAGGGTATTGGTTTTAGAGATAACATTTCAATCATTTAAAAAATGGCTTACAATCTAAAAATAGAGGGCAATTACTTAACCATCACCGATACGGTGACTGGTTACGTTTCTGACAGAAAAATATCTGAAATTGAGATAGTTAAGAAATCATCAACAAGCACGCAGTTTTCTGTCAGATATAGAGGGGCTATTTTAGATCGATTAGAAAACATAGAAGCTACTGATTTCTTGATAGATGGTGTCGCTGTTACTTCTGTTGCACAACTTGAAGCGTGGAAAAACTCAAATAGTGGCGAGGTCGCAAGTTCAGGTGGCGGTGGTGGTGCTGGTCAAACGGTTTCGGTTGGTTCTGGCAATGCAGATTCAAACACTACTAGGGTAGTAACAGCGTTGGATGATGTCAGGACGTTGGATTTAGCGTCGAAGTTAAATGATGTGAAGACAAACACCACACTTTCAAAAGTAGAAAAGGTAGATAATGCTCCAGACAAATCAAGTGTATTAACTTACAACGCTAGTGGAAATATAGCTACTGTTGTTTCGTCATCAGATAGTTTGTCATTAAGTTACACGCTTACTATGACTTACAACGCATCTAATCAATTGACAAATGTAGTTACAACTTAATTTTATGGGCAAAAAAACGCAATATCAACCATTTTTAAGGCAAGGACTTATAACCTCTGAATTTAACAATGAGGCTATAAGTGTTTTAGTTAATCAATTGATAACTAATAACTTAAACCAGTATGTAGTTGGTTCAAATATTAAAGACACAGCTTATGAGGAGGGCAAGGTTATTGAATGGGAAATTTCAATGAGTAAAATAGCTGGAGGACCAGCCAGCCCTTTCAATATTTTCTTAATGTATGGTGTCAATGCTTCAACCTCTGATGCTTTTTTAAACTCAATTAATTTGGGGAGTTTCACAACCACTGCATCTGAATTTTTAATAAAGGTAAAGGCGGTTTTTTTGTCAAATCAAATTTACCTAGATTACACTGCAGCGGGACAAAACGCAATAGTAGGCACTTTGTCTTTTGTTTATAGACAGGCTATCAGCTCATTACCTACTTACAACGCTAATGGTAATTTTGGTTTTGTCATTAATAAAGGTAGTATAGGCAATGTTTCCATAAGAAATTTAACAATAAAGAAATACTTAAAATGATAATTGACGGCATTTTAATAAACAGCATAGAACATCTTGATAATGAGTTAAATATCGGTGTTTTTTCAACTTATTCTACTGAAAAAAAAGCAAGTATAAGGAGGGGTTTTTTAGGTGAGCAAGAACCTGTGAATTTATTGCTGCAAGAGAAATTACTATACGACAAACGCAGAAATGACGGCGTGGACATGTTTCACTTCATTATGGCAGAGCTTCGTTTGGCTAGATTGCAGAACGATCTACCTCTATCTTGGAGCGACAATATTATGTTTGCTTTCGAGAAAGTTAAGACAATGGTTGTAGATGGTCAATGGAAAACTGCTAGAGTGTTGTGTGATGAGGTGGTAGTGGATGGTGTTATTGTTACTCAGGCATTTAAGGACAGAATAGTTTCAACAATAGATGCTTACATAGCTCAAAATTACTAGAATGAATACAAAGTTTACAATATTCTCAATGCTTCTTTTGATTAGATTACATCCAGTTTTAGCTTTTGTGCCTATTTTTTTAGCAACGGTTTTGCAGGTCCACAACCTAGTTAAAGTTATTAACAACGAGTATAACGGGAGCTTAAAAAAATTCATAAAATCCATAAAATTAAAGAAATGAGTTTTTGGGAAACGATAAAAACAGCTTTACAAAAAAGGTCTAGTTTCATGGCTATGGTCGGTTGGTTCTTGATCACCTCAATGATTTTGATGGATTTTTACGAATTAATTCAATTAAATTATTTTTTTGGGAAAACTAAAATAGAGGTAGAAAACTACGAAAGGCTTGTTTTTTTAATAATTAATCAGTTAAAAGAGCATTCAATGATAGCATTACTTTATTATTTCGGGCAAAAAACACTACAAAAAAATGAGGATAGCGGTAATTAGTGGTGGAGGAGCTGATGGAGCTGTTACGGTAGGCAGGCTTCAAGCGTTAAATCAAAAGTATGACAAGGTTTACGGAATTAGCACAGGAGCTATAATGGCTACTCACACAGCTTTAGGAAACTATGTTAAACTTCAAGAATTTTATGAAAATGTCAAGCAAGAAGACATCACAGAGGATAGTGCATTTAAAGAAAATGGGCGTTTGAACGTAAAAAAAGCTATCTCAAAAGCTGTTTTTTCTTTGTTAAATGGGAAAACAAGTATTGGCGAATCAAAAAATTTAAGAAAAACTATTGAAAAAGGCCTTAATATTTCGGAGTTCGAAATGGTTAAAAGACTTGGAAAAACAGTTAAAGTAGGTGTTTTTTCACAGACTTTCGATGAATTGGTTTACTTTAATTCATCGAAATGCGGTTACAATGACTGGTTAGACTGGGTAAGTGCCAGCGGTTCGCCACCTGTTGTTTTTTCGATGCTGGAGAAATCGAGATTTGAAAACACAAAAAAAGAGCAATGGTGCGACGGTGGTATTGGTGCTGTTGTGCCACTTATGGAGGCGATCTACGAGGCTAGGGAAGGTGATGTTATTGATGTTTTTTTGCACACGACGAGAAAAGAGAAGTTTGAAAAAAAGTGGATTGAAAACATCCCTCACAACTTGCTTAGAAGTGCAAAAAGCGTGATAAAATCACGAATAGATAGCGAAATTACGAACGCAATACCATACGCCCAAAGCAAAAAAGTAGCTTTAAATGTATATTGGATGGACTTTGAAGTGAACGAAAATAGCTTGGTTTTTCTTAAAAAAGAAATGGTAGAGCGAATAAGACTGGGTAGAAAATGGGCTTTGGAAGAAATATTGATAGATAGATATTGATGACTGATTTCGTAGAAATATTGCAAAAAACACTATCCGAAATGAAATATTTTTTGGATGTAAATAAAGTTACAGACTTGCAAGACGGAAGTTATTTATTGCGTGTTTGCAATTCTCATTACTTGCATCCAATGCAAGTAATAGAGCTTAATTCTGTTAGTTATACGGTTTTAAAAGTTGATGTAAACAACGAAATTACTGTTACTGGTAGCGTTTTACCGTCAATTGGAAAATACGAAATTAGAAACCCTTTGTTTATTATCGACACCCCAACTGGGGCAAATAACGAACTAATTCTGCAAAACCAAGACGTAAAAAGACACCCTTTCATTTGGCTTGTAGAGCAGTTCAATACTGACATTGACACGGAAAACTCTTTAAATATTTCAGAGAGTTTAGCGAAAATACTTTTCCTGACGTATGCAGATAATAACGAATGGCTTTATAACAGCCATTACAAAAATTGTCTGTTGCCGATGAAAAACTTAGCGGTAAACGTGATTAAAGAGATTGAAAGGTCATTTGCTGGTAAAATCGAAAGAATTACTTTCAAAAACTTACCACGCTTTGGCGTTTATAAAAGCGACAAGGGAAGCGAAAAACTGCTATTGTCTGAGCAACTATCAGGAGTTGAACTAACCGCCAAAATTCCAATAAGAAAATGGGCAGTGAGTTGTAACTGTTAATTACTGAAATCTCCAGCTTGGTAGCAGAGTATCCAACGCTTCCGCTACTTTTTTATCGTTTTTAAAGTTTTTTTGATTGCGTTTGATCGCAACTAAAAGGGTGTTTTGGCATAAATCCGCCCCTCTTTCAATTTCGGAAATATTTAAAACCTGGTGATTTTTTTTGCAAAACTCAAAAGCCCTCATTAATGTTTAATTTTTTAAACAAAAATAATACCAATTTAGCAAAAAAAAATATAATATGGCTACAAATAATTTCAGTTGCTCGTGTGGGTCAGGTATTGGCTCGCTGGGGGTTCCAAGTTGCGTAAAGCAGTTTGGTTTGTCTTATAGAGACATTTTCGTAAACACTTATGATTTTGCAGGAAACCGTAATGGCATCCCAGTTTCAGATTTCGTTAATGGTGTTTTGCCTGAAAGTTACTTGCTTTCATTCTTAGATGCTTCTGACCCCTCTTATAGATGGTCAATCACACCGGATAAATATGAAGAAGTTGCTCCAAGTAGAACAGAGAGACAAACACAAGAAAGTGCTACTGGCACTATCAAAGTACTTAGAAAAGGCGTTGATACATTCGAGGGGCAACTTTGGAACGTGCCGAAATTCTTTTCTGAAAACATAAACAAAGCTAACTGCAATGAAATTTCAGTTTTCAAAATTGACGAAGCTGGGAATATTGCAGGCGAAGTTTCGGCAGACGGTTCTATGTTTTACCCTCTGCTAATAGAAAAAGGATCTTTGAACGCCGAGAGTTTCGATGCTACTCCAACAACAGGAGCTTACACTCGAATCACTTACCAACTTTCAAGACTTGTTAATGAGGGCAACTACTTGACTATCAGTAAGGGGCAGTTAGGGGCGGATTTAAGAACGGCTAGGTCTTTAATTGAAGTTGATTTAAAATTGGTTAGTACGACTGCTACCGAAATAGTTGTTGATGCAACTAATGGTAATTTCGGAAATTTCGGAAGCCCTTTTAAAGTTGTTGGTGCTGATTTAATCACCGATTGGCTGGTTAGAGATGCCACAACTAACGCAAATATAGCACTTACAAGCGTTGATGATGTGATTGATGGCAGATATAAGCTGACTTTTGCCTCTACTCCAACAACCGCAGTCTTTGTTTACTTCAAAA
>JACCDX010374508.1_pt1 | contig 21886 bp, 20 predicted proteins | sample 7449681 | NCBI WGS metagenome assembly JACCDX01 (sample SAMN15323450, study PRJNA562643) | freshwater metagenome | isolation source: river surface water | place: USA:Blue River Watershed | collected 2017-08-18
AATGGCGACGGGGGCTCCACGGGTTCAAAATAATTCGCGGACCGTGTTAGAAACTCAAAATGATTGGTGGTGCCGTTGCAAATACCCTCAATGCCGTGATTTCCCGGACCGAGACCTTCCAGGGTTACGGTGGCGCGGATCAGTCAATGACTGGCCGTGTGGCCCTGGTGTCTTTCCTGACCCTCGTTGTAATGTTTTCCCTCATTCTGCTGCTCGGTAAGTGGCTCTGGAACACTGTGTTGGTGGCCCTGGTCCCCGCCGTGAAGCCCGCCAAGTCCATCTGGCAGATTCTGGGTCTCGCCGTCCTCATTGGCCTCATGTACCCTGGCTATTGCTGCTAATCGTTTTATACATCATCAATGGTATTAATATCATTATATTCAATGAATACAATGATATTTGCAGTACTATACATTATTGCTCATACACCTAGTTGAAGTTGTAGGTAGGTGCGGTATTCTGATAGGGTCCCAGGGATGCGACATCCGCGGGCACAAAGTAACCGGGGTCACGCACACCCGCCGGTACATCCATACTGGCGTGTTCCTTGAGGCACACGCGGGTAATATTCGCTTCGGTGCGTTTTACAATGCCGTCAAAAAGAGTCAGGGCCTCGGCCTTGGAATGCGAATTGTGGCACAGGGATCCAATGAGAACGGTGCCACGGTCCTGGAGTTTTCCGAGTGTGAGAGAGATATCCCTCTCCCTGACGGCATTCTTGAGACACCGGCCCACGAAAGTTCCCACGGGCTCCATATCGTGTTGGGTGTTGAAGGGCAGGCGCAGGGTCGCGTATACTCCCGCCCCCATAGAAGTGATGTCCGCATCCATACATACGAGTTTTTGCACAATGAGGGACATCTCCTCGAACGCCATCGCCGCATCCGAAGCCGCAGGGAATCCCTTCGTGGCGGTTTTGAGATTTGTTAGGAGTTGTTGGGCCTCATAGTCGCGCGCCACACACGAGGGGAAATCCGTATTATTGAGGGCAATTGTTGAAAATCCCTCCGCACTACGGTGCGTGAAATACCGGGGCGATAAATACAAAAACAGTCCAATCATAAGCAGTAATGCCGTGGCCAAGTAGGCTACCATACCGTACTCCATTTTCCTTACTTTGGAGTGACTAAAAAGGTATGAGTGAATATGTTGGACGTTTAGGTTGCACTACCAATACTGCCAACATTACCAACAGTATTATTCCAATCCGCAAGAATGGCACGGAATAGTTCCTTCAAGTGCCGTACAACTTTGGCTACCACGAGACGCGCGGTCTGCATTTCCACCTCTGGATCCTCAATATCCTTGGGGATTCCCACACGAAGCACCATTTCCGGCTTGAGAGGATGGGGAACCTTGTAGCCCGCAAATGTAATACGGGGTTCCTCGGCAATCGGTTCACCAACAGCACGTACGTGGTTCTCCACCAGGTAGTGTTGAAGGAGATTGCCGAGAGTATGGTCCTCGTGGCGGAATATAACGTCCACTGCGGGGAAACGGGCATCCGCGGGCTGTACCTGGACATTTTCGGGTATTTCACCGTCCAAGTCCTGGTACCGCGTGAGCTTGGCAATGGTCGCCTCAATACCCGCTCGGACGCACTCGGGAACACTCAGAACACCTACAGACTCCACGAAGAATGTAAAGTCGTTGGCCTCACCGGCCGCATCCTTGCGGTAGCATCGCTGGATTTCCATTGTCTCGTACTCGCGCCGAAACTCGGCCAGACGCTCCTCGGCGAGCTCGGCAATATTGGCCACCTTTTTGGTGGTTGTGATCCAGGCCTGAAACATCGCATCAATTAGTTCGGGATTGTCGTCACGTGTGTATTCATAGGAGCACTGGCTCACAGGTGACCAACGGGCATTCTCCGCACCCGTGCTAATCGCAGCACGCGCCTTGAGCACCAACTTCTCATTGGGTGCGATGGGATTCCACTGGGGTCTTAGGCGGGTGATGAGCGCCGTCTCACCGGTAATGGGGTCGGGGGGAAAGAAGGTCTCCGTCGGAACTTGACGACCCTCATCGAGTGGATTTGTTGGATCCCGCTCAATTATAACGAAATCGCCGGCGTGAATGTCAATCATTTCCTTTGTGGTGTTTTCCTTCTCAATGCGAAACTCGTATCGCGCGGGGTCAAATGAGGCGACATCGGCTTTTATGGGAATCATTCCGATGCGATGCGCCAGCATCTCATTCACGAGGGGAGTGGTGTTGGATTCAATGACCACCTCAGACTTTTCCGCGGGCTCCGTGCGAAAGCCCACGGTATGAACAGCGGATACGATTTGGCGACGCAGTGTGTTGGCAAGTGTTGTATTACATGGGGTCATACGGAAACGGGCACCAATGCGGGCTGCCGCATTTCCGAGAAGCTGGGGACCGGATTCTTCGTAGTTATGAAACATTGTTGGAAGTGCAGATATTCTATTTTGGGCATCGGTATCCTTAGCCCGCCCAGCATTCAACTTTGGGGGAACCGTAGGTTCCCCCTTCCCCCCTCCCTTTTGTTTTATGGGGAACAGGGGAACCTAAGGCACTCCGTAGTCCCCCTTCCCCCCTCGCTTCTCTCTTTTGTTTTATGGGAACCTACGGCATTCCGTAGCCCCCTTTGACCCCTCCCTTTCCTCCTTGCGGTACGCAAGGGGGTCCCAAAATCCTAACAAGCAGCAAGGGATATGCACGTGTGCTATTTTAGTAAGAAGTGCCGCTTTTGCCAGGCGTTTTTTGAAGAATTGGCCGCAACACCCTACACTAAAGAAATCCGCTTCATTTGTGTTGATCCGTCTCCAGGTCGTCCACCACTCCCGGCGTGGCTCAAAAGTGTGCCGACACTTGTTGTCGCCGGTGAAGATTCACCGCGTGTTGGACCTTCTGCCGTCAACAACTGGCTATTTGAACGCAAGCTCCTTTCAGGAGGTGGAACGAATCGGAATGGGAATGTTGGAAATAGTGGTTCTACTCCTCAGCGGTTGCCGGAACCCATAAGTGCCAACACACCCGCATCATCCAAACAAGGTCCTCCCGCTCTTCCCAATTCCACAATGGAGGGCGGCATCGAAGCCTGGCACGGTGCCGAAATGAGTGGGGGTATATGGTCAGATGACTATTCGTACTTGGACGACCCCTTCACTTCCGACAAAGGATATAATCCCATCATTCGTAACTGGGAACCACTCGCGGGTGCAGTTCCGCCACCCGCAATGCGTGGAGGTGGTGGCGGCGGCGGTGGAGCAGGTCTAGGAAGTGCCGGTTTCAGTGGTGGTCCACCCAAATCCGCTAAGGAGGAGAAGCTTTCAAAGGAGTTCGAGGCCTTCGCAAAAATGCGCGATATGGAGTTCGCCCCTATTCGTCGCCAGTGACCTGAAGACTTAAAGGTTAGAATTCGTTTCCCACATAATAAGCAGCAAATATGGCACTGTCGGCATTCAACAACCAGCTCATTGCCTTTGTGGAGGACCTGTATGAAACCTATCCCGAAGAGAAGGATTTGCACAAAGCCGTGGATGCACTGAAGGCCCTGAAGAAGGTGAATCCCAAACTGATTCACACATCGTTCATGGAATATGTGTATCCCGATTTCGCCCGACCCGTCAAGGAGGAAAATGAGGAGGCCCTGATTCAGCAGGCCAAAACAATTCTGAACGGTGAATTCGCCGAGTATGCATTTGCCTACCTGATTTTTGACAAGCACTGGTCGACGATGAGTGATACCAATAAACGGAGTATTTGGAACTACTGTAAGGTAATTGTGGCTCTCGCCGAGAAGGCTGCCGGTGCATAAAGCGCGGTTGCCGTCTTGGGAAGAAATGGCACCCAGAATCAAAATGGCGGCAACATTCCACTCCACATTTACGCAATTTGTTGATGAACTCGAGAGCACCTTTCCGGAACTCGCCGAGGGACTCAAGGCTGCACGAGCATTTCCTGAGGATGCGCTGGTGAAGCAGTTTCAGACACTCTTTCGTGGAAAGGCGATGCTCGTGGCAATGCGCGAGGAGGCCGTGTTTACCGCAGGTCCCGTGGAAATACTTCCTGGTGTTGTGATGACGCCCAAGCTGTGGGGTGAAATCAGCAAGAACACGCGAAAGGCCATTTGGAACTACTTAAGTTCACTCATCCTGCTTTCGGCCGCTGATAATGGCACCGATGAGGAGGATTCCTTTTGGAACGACGAGATGTTCAAGAAAAGTATGGAAAGTATGATGGCGGGCCTCAAGGAGGCGGGAGAAACGATGAAGGGGGGTGTTGGTGGTGCTGCAAGTAGCGGTGCAGGTGCTGGCGGTGCTGCTGCGGCTGGCGCCGCCGGCGCCCTTCCCTTCCTCGGCGATATGGGCGGTCTCTTTGGAAAGTTGCGCGAAATGGCAGAGTCCTTTGCAAGCGGGAAGGAGGGCGAGGGTTCCCTGCCCGAGTTCAAGCTACCTGAGCGCCTCTTCAAGGGCCACATTGCCAAGATGGCTAAAGAACTCGCCGATGAGTTCAAGCCCGAGGAATTCGGTATTTCACCCGAGATGTTGGATTCCCAGGATCCCTCCAAGGTATTTGAGTATCTCCAGGAACTCTTCACTCGTAATCCTGAGCGCCTGATGGGAGCCGCCCAGCGCATTGCGAAAAAGCTGCAAACTAAATTCCTCCGTGGTGAAATTCGCCGCGATGAGATTATTGCCGAGGTGGAGGAACTGATGCGCGAGTTTTCGGAGAACGAGGCCTTCAAGGCCATTTTTGGAAATCTGGGTGAACTCCTGCAGGCTTCTGCGAAGGCCACGGGTAATGAGGGATCCGAGCGTCGCCGTGTTGTGCAGGAACGCCTTCGTAAGAAGGCCGCTGAGAAGGCCGCCAAGAAGACCGATGGTTCCATTATACCCGCTGCGGATGCCGTTGCAGCCGCCGAGGCGGCCGCGGCTGCCCTTCTCGCCGAGGAGGCCGGTGCCACTACCGGAAAAGGCAAATCAAAACGCAAGTAATTGAGCGCATTCGTTTTACATTGTTGGTAATTCGGGATTTCCAACAGTGTATCATATAATTTGATTGCGAAGAAAGCATACCGCGGAACCACTCGGACTTGAACCGAGATCTCAAAGCAACACGTGGCCTGGATTTTACATTGAAACTATAGCGCCTATTTGGCTTTCCCACGAGGTGGGGGTGAGAAAACTGCTTCTTCATATCGGGAGGAGAAAATTCGTTACAAGTTCCCCCCGACATAATAAGGTGATAACAATGAGCTGCCCTAAGTTCTGGACAGAGGAACCCAGTATATTATTGAAGGATGCTCTGGACTTTTTCCCATTTACCAGAACCGCCCAACAATGTACTACGACTGCACTTAATTCATTTACGCGGTTTGGATTGTATTTAGGGGCAGTAATCGCATTCCTTAAAATGGATGCGTCGTACCTTATGTTGGGAATTGGAATTGCCCTGATTGCTGCAGCGGCATACCACGGGATGAAATCGAAGGGCGTGGTGCGCGAGGGATTTCAGGAAGTGCAAAATACGGCGGGGACCATTATTAATGCCGCCCCCTTTCCCGAGGACAAATTAATTACAGGGTCCGACGCCGCCGATGAATATGTAAATGATATCATTGGCGTCTCGGGCCGTACCCAGCCCACCGGCGCAAACCCCTTTATGAACGTACTCCTAACAGAAATCGGTGATAATCCTATGAAACCCCCGGCCGAGAATGGGGAGTTCCTCAATCGCCAGTTTTCCCAGCAATTCAAGGATCGCGTATATGGCGATCCGAGCGACGTCTTCAATAAAACGCAGAATCAGCGGACGTGGGTCGTGCAACCGAATACCTCGATTCCCAATGACCAGGAATCCTTCCAAAACTGGCTGTACCGCACACCCGGTCGCACTTGTAAAGAGGGTAATTCCCGTGCCTGCACATCGGCTACTGAGGGAGGACAGTTGACGTGGCTGAGCGCATAAAGTATTTGTTGCGGACGATGTACATCGCCGAGACACCCAATAAGCTACATTCACTCGTGCTGCGAATCAGGAGACGGGTATCACCTTGCTCAATGCTATAGTATATCCATAAACCGGATGAACCGATGTTGAGAATGCAGAAGATGAGGGAATAGGTGTTGGTGCTCCGGTTTTTGTAAAGCAAATACATAAAAATGAGGCGTGCGAATATGGATATGGAAATGGCGGTATAAAGTATGGAGTCCATACCTTTTACCTTCTCATTCAATAAAAATGGCCCGTAATACGACGCGACGATGTAGGAAACGCCCGTATCCCTGGAAGGCCGCGGCATTAGCACGCTCGCCATTTCGTACACGCAAGGGTGTGCATACACGCGGTTTTACTGCACGGTCTTCCCTGAAAAGTATGGGACGCATGCCCCGTGCCAACGGATGTTATGTGATCGGTGAAAAATACCGGAATTTATTCAGCCGCGTTTAGCAGCCGTGTTTTTTTCGTCCATATGAAGTGGAAGCGTCTTAGCTCAGAGGAATAGAGCGTCCGGCTCATAACCGGAAGGTCGGTGGTTCGATCCCATTGGACGCTACTACATCCATTAATTTCATCCTTGCGATTCAATGCTGAAATTAATGATTATAGAAGGAAAGAAGGGGCGATAGGGGCACTGGGGACTGTTGTGTATGACCAAGGCAACCAAACAGCCAAATGGCAAAACAGGCTCCAATAAGTACGCAAAATCCAATCACAACTCCGCATTCCCAACACGCCTCCTCCCTTCTCTCTGAGCTAAGTTGCTTCACCAACTCATTCAGGTGTATCACATAGACCGCGCGGTCTTCCACCGGCTGTAGTGAATGAGCCAAATTACGGATTTTGAAGACGGGCACGCCAAACGATTCCAGGATGATTTCGTAATAATTGGCGCATTTGGATGAGCGCATTGAGTTTAGGAGAGCCGATAGTATCGCTACGCGATATTCCAAACCAATGTGCCCAAATGTGACGGTGATAATGGATCGCAGACGCATAAGTGCAGCACGCCGTGCAAACGGGTGAAATACGGCATCGGGGTCGGCGGAAAGGAGGAGGGAGGGGAGGGATTTGTAGGAAATGATGGAATGCATTGTAATGGATGGTGGGTTGGCAGGTGTTACGATTATATCGTTTGGGTGCCTTCATTTTTTTCGTCCGTCTCCTTCATAGAAGATGGCTACTGTCGCACCATTTCCCCGTTCAGGGAATACCATGAAACCCGGTGATATGGTTATAAATTCTTTCACTCGCACCTGGGACGATAGCTGCGAGGTCCTGCAGCAATACCAGGATTCCACGGGTCCCGGTTCATATCAGACTACTAATTTGGTGCCCGCCCAGGAAAAGGCCGTTGCAACCGAGATACCCAATCCTACTTTGTTGGGACGTGAGGGATTCGGTTACAATAACAAGGAGATCGACGTGGATTCGAAACTACGCACGAATCCCACCCAGGAGGGCCGTCTACGTTGCCCCCTCCACGTACAGTCCCGTCCCTTCGCCACCGTTCCTTATATGGGCCGTGGCCGCCTGAATCCCGATGTGGAAAGTGGACTCATTTACTCGGAATTCGCCCGTGTTGAGCGCCCCTGTGGAACTGTGACTGAGACCTTTTTTGATGGTCAGTTCTATCCCCTCGTACCCCATCTTGCCGCCCACATACAGAATCCTAAGAATCTGATTCCCGAGGATGCCGCAAATGGGTGGGTGCGCGCCGGTATTCCCAGTCGTCAATTCATTCGCGATCTGAACTGTTAGGAGTCGTGATTTCCCCCCGTTTACGATATAATTCAATAATTCATTTTACATAAAGTAAATTATTGAATAAGTAAGATGCGATGCCATTGCTTACGGCGATTGCTGCGAATTGCGGGTACGGTCGTATGATTTCAGGTCGTTCCGCAAGTGGAACAGTGCGTATTTTGTTTTTTTCAGCGGCGAGCACTGCATCCTGGACAACCGACATTTCCAACAAAATCACCGCCGCACTCGCGACGTATTATCCGACGGTGAATGCCACACTAACAACTATAACGGACAGGGCTACAACTGGTTCCATGCTTACACGGGCCGCGTACGATGTATGCATGGTTGTCACAGATGCGTCGTTTTCCAACTCGGCACTCGGCACAAGCATAAATAACTTTGTGGCGGCTGGGGGTGGCCTTGTACTCACTGCATTCGCCTGCACAACTGTTGCTATTCCTGGATTCACATATGCTACCTATGCTCCCACGGTGACGACGGGTGCTACTAATAATCGTACTGGCACCTCTACATTGGGAACAATTGTAGCCGGAGATGCACTGGTGCAGAATGTGACAACATTTAATGCTGGTACTTCACGTTATGGTTCCCAGACACTCACATTAAATAGTGGGGCTACCACGGTGGCCTTTTATTCGGACGGTGGACCCTTGGCCGTTAAACGTACAATCGGAACTGCCCGAACAGTGTCCCTTAATTTCTACGCACCGAGTTCAACTGCACGGAGTGATTTTTGGGTGGCATCTACACACGGCGATCGCCTTATGGCCAATGCACTTATGTGGACGGGCGGTGCTGTCAATTAGATTCTCGTCGGCCTGAGAAGAAGATGGAGAACACGGGATTTAATAGTTTGCCTGCCCCTTATGACAGCGCCTGGAACCGCATTGGTTCCACTGATATGACGACGGTGCGTGACCAACAGTCCCAGGATATGTTTTCCTACACACAGATTCCCCAGAAATTCGAGCACCCGCAGAAATGCCGGAATGCACTGGGACTTGTTGGGGGTTCCGAAGTTTCCAACATATCCGGCAACATCGTGGATTTGGAGTCCGAATTGTTGGGAATTACCCGGAGCCAGAGTAAGTGCATTGCGCGCCAGTATAAGCCCGCCTGCCCCCTGGGTGGCGAGGGCTGCCCCGATTGGCCCGGCACTCTCTCGTACACCAACAAGTCCACTGGTGCATCCGTGAATATTAAGACGGATCCCCTGCACTTGCCCTCGTGCCAGATGCAGACCCTACCTGGTGTTGGCTATCCTGAGGCGCTGAAGGTGGACTCGTGCTATTACCAGGGACGCTTTTAGGTAGGGAACCCAGGTTCCCCTATAACCCCTCCTTGGTTTATATGGAATTTGACCTCCCTGTGGGAGGTCAATCCATTTACATCAAGAATGATTTATGAAAACTTACTTTCAAAAATCATTGTTTATAAATCTAAAAATACTATTTCTTGATTGAATTAGTTCACCCTCTATAATCTATAGTCGGAACGGCATATAGAGAATGGCCTCCCTGGACCAACTGAAAGACCAGAGTATGAATCGTCGTACCTACGACGGATGTAAGACCGGCGATGATTTACGGGTTTCCACCGGACCTGGTCGTTATCAACTGGATGTCCCTCCCCAATACTGCAATGCCTGCTTTGCACCCGAGCCCACAACCCGCCAACAGAAATGGGGTGCATCTATGAATCAGGACTTTATGAAGACCGATGTGGAGTCCGATCTGCTCAACATCAATCGCCCCACCACACGCACTGTTTGCGACCAGTACAATCCCCAGAAGAACCAAATCAATGCCGCCGGCAAGGAAAATAGTAAGGAATGCTCTTTCCCCCAAACCTTTTCCCGGCTTGTGGACCCCCCCTGCAACAACCGCGCCGTTGGCTGGAATCGCTGGGAGTGGCTCTGTGATAACCCCCAGGAAAGTGTTATGCTTCCCTTCGATAACCAGGTTTCCACCCGTCTCCAAAAGCGCGATCAACACCGTCCCTGCATTCCCGTCCCCCAGGATCCCGATGCCCTACAGCCCGCCCCCATTTCCTTTGAAACCAATGCACTCGTCGATGAGGATGTTGGAGTTGAGGGTGTTCCTGTTATGACCTCGGCGTTCGGTACATTCAATCCCGCACGTGGAATTGTATCATTTGAATCGGGCGGTCCCTCTTCCGCCAGTTACACCGGATACGAGGACAATTCGCTTCCCGTCGGTCCCTTTTAATTGTGATACGTGTAAAACATAAGTAGGTTCCCTTGCTCCTATATAGGATATGGAAGCACTAGGACTTCTTGGATTACTCGGTGCGGGCTATTTAGTCTCCTCCGAAAAAACACGCCAAAATGTTGTGAAGGGTGCAGAGGGTTTTGCAACGTCCCCAGCACCCGCGCCCACAGTTGTGCGGCCTTCTACGGCACCTAGGACACTTGTTGGGGATTTGGATACGCAATTCCGCAATCCCTACACGAATATGGTAATTCCAATGGACCCTAAGCCCTCTCGGTTCCAGGGAAACGCCTTTCAAACGGCCACAAGCACTCCCGTGGTGAAACCGATGGCAAGCGAGGCGGTTACAGGCGGTGCGGGTGTTGCACGTGTCCAACAACGACCGGATGATGTTGGAGCCCCTACACCTCGCGAGAGTTTCGTTTCCCCATTATCCGGTGTCGCATATCAACCCGGTGAGTTTAAACACAATAATATGGTGCCCTTCTTCCGTGGCCAGGTGAAACAGAATTTATACGAGGGGGCGAATCGACAGGTGTTGGATTACCAGACGGGCGCGGATTCTACGGGCTTCGCTAAGAGGGAACAGACACCCCTCTTTGAACCTACAAAAGAGCCGATGGGTAACCCGTTCGGTCTTGAATCCACCACCGATTTCGTGGAATCGCGTATGAATGCACCGGTGAATCGGTCCAATGAAACCCCCGTGGAGCGTATTCGTGTGGGCCCTGGTCTCAATCAGGGTTTCACCCATATTCCTTCGGGCGGTTTCCAGCAACAGGCGGGCGAGGACTTCGTCATTGAGCGTATGCCCCGCACCGATGATTTGCGTGTCGCCAACAAACCTAAGATTGAATATGTGAAGCCCGTGGTACCCGGCGCCCATTTTATTGCGACGAGTGGAACCGCCGAGACTGTCGGTGAAGTGCGCCGGTATGCCCCCGATACTTTTTACATTAATGAGAACGGTGAACGTAATTTTGTGACCACCGGTGCGGATCTGAAGGCGGCTGCACGTGCCACACAGGTCCTGAAGGATACCACGCGCCAGGATACGAGTAAGGAGTACGCCGGTCCCGCCGGACAGGCCGAGGGATCGGCCACATATACCGTGGCCGCCGCCAAGGCCCCCCTCGTCAAACAGCACGGTCCCTTCGGATTCCGCAATGCCGATGCTACCACATATTTTAATAAGAATACGGATGCGGACGAGAACGACTACGGTAAGGCGGGTATTGAAATCCGTCCCAATGAGCGTTTCTATACGGGTGAGCGTGTCCACGGCACCAACGTGGTGCCCGTGGAGTACGGTGTCGCCCTGCACCAACAGGATGCCGTGAAACCCACCCGCGCCCAGGAACTTGTTGAGAATCTCCGCGTGGCGGGGAACTTTACGGCCATCGGTGGCGGCGGCCGTGCCGAGGCGCCCACGATGTATGACCCCAATGACCCCCTGCGCACCACGATTAAGGAGACAACCATTGATAACGATTGGCTGGGTATGGCCGCACCCGCGAGCCAACAGCCGAAGCTCACGGTCTATGACCCCAATGATGTGGCCCGTACAACCATCAAGGAGACGACCATTGATAATGACTGGCTGGGTATGGCCGCGCCCAAGGAGGCCCAGAAACTCACCGTATACGACCCCGATGATATTGCCCGCGTGACGGGTCGTAACACTCTGGATGACTGGGACTGGTACCGCAATATGGGCAAGGGTGAGAACGAGCGGGGTAATCTGCCCCTCCAGGACCGCGCTAAGAATACCCAGAAGGCGGCGATTTCGGCCAAGTCGGCCCATACGGGCTCGGCCACTGCCTTTGTGAGCCAGGAAATGAACCAGATGGCCGCCCGTAATGTCCGACACTACGCCCAGAAGGAGACCGTGGCGAAGGGACGCGCGCCCACGAATTCCTCCACGAAGGTATTCAACGGCGAGGATTACGTGAATCTGCAATACCGTAAACTCGCGAGTGATTCCGTGAATGACCGACAGCCCGCTAAAACACGCGTGGCGGGGGCGGGCGCCGAGACGACGGGGACAGAAGTGTTGGGAATCCAGCGTCCCCGTGCGGCCCTGAAAATGGATATCTCCGCCGAGCGCAATCAATACGATGTGGTCTCCGCACTCGAGGCGAATCCCTACGTGATTCCCCTCCACCCCCCAGGCGGTTCGTGGCAAACCTCGCCCCTTGTTGCCCGAGCCACTTAAACTCAGTGGACGCCATTCATTTAACAATTCGATTTAATAATGCTTGATTCCGCACAATGGGACCCGAACGCACCGACGCGATGGGAGGATATTGTTGGGAATGAGGCGATTTGGGGCAAGCTTGTGGAGGCCATACGGACTAACACCTGTCCCCATATTGTCCTTGCTGGACCCGCGGGATGCGGAAAATCCCTTTTCGTTCGTTTGGCGCTCGGTTCATTGCCCGTGCTGCGCATCGAGTGTACGGCGAATGCGGGATTGCGTGATATGCGCGACGGGTTGCGTGGGTTTGCCCGTGGTTCCCGCACGGCAAAAGGAGACTATCGCTGGGTCGTCCTGGAACACGCGGATGCACTCGCAGGGGATACCCAGGCATTCCTCCGCCGAATGATGGAAACCACGTCCCATTCCACGCGTTTCCTCTTCGAATGTTCCGATGCCGGCGCGATTTCCGAGCCCATTTTGAGTCGCAGCACTCTCTACACGGTCCAGTCCCCCTCCGAGTCCGAAATGCGCTATGAATTGCAACGGCGTACGGCACAATCGCTAACCGACTCCGAACTCGTGGCAATTCATCATTTAGCGTGCGGCAATATGCGCAGTGCCCTGTACCACGCATTGGCGGTCAGATGGAATAGGGACGTATACGATTGTGTTGGAATTTACGAGACATATAAGCGCATTCTCGGAAAAAGGCCCAAGACGACCAAAGGGACCGAACACAAACACGAACGCGAGTGGTTGGATTGGGCCCTATATGCCGAACGCGAGTGCCGGTTAACGGGGACGGATTGTAGGGAGCTGTTATTGCTTGGGTGGCCCACAAATCCCGACATAGCTTATATGCGCAACCAATGGTCCCGATTGGGTGGCATTTCGGCAAGGGCACTCTTTTTTCGCGCGGTGCGATCACTGCGGATATCCGCCTAAATAAGCACCGATTCTTCTGAATAGAATGGAATCCGTTTCATTGTATTCAGAGGCACGCAATGAGTATATTAAACAGCTTTCAACGTGGATTGTCCCGCAACTCGTAGAATTTTTCAGGAAAGAGTATGATAACCTGGCTGTCAAGGAGGGTAAACGTGTGATGGTGGCGTTTCAGAATTGGTGCTCGGAAGTACCCCGATGGAATCAGGATGTCATTGATTCCCATGTGAATGAGTTACTAGATAATTGCAAATGTGACTATATTGAGGATTTGATGACGGCGGTGTTTATTGCGCATACCAAAATGCTGACCGCGATTCGCGTGGGCGGAAAACAGAAAAAACTGCAAATTACGTTGCCCAAGTTGGATCATTTTCTTCATCGGGTTTTCGTGGAATGTGCACGGTCTTTTTGGAAGGCACCTTTCCTTTTTACGGATGAAGTGTCACCGATTGAGCGCCAAAAGAATGTATTGCAGGCGGAGGCAATGTGCGTCGAGTCGTTGAGCGGCGCTGTACGGTCACTGCTGCCCATTAAGAATATTTTGCGCGATAATTTATTGGAGGATGAGGAGGAGGTGTTGGAAGTTGAGGAAAAGCCGAAGAAGAAGGTGAAGAAACCGGTGTTTGCACCTCCACCTCCTGATTCCTCATCTTCAGATAGTTCGGACTCAGAGGAAGAAGAGGAGGCAGTTGTTGGAGGTGGGGAAGAGGATATTGAAATGGAGGAGGTAGATCCTATTCCTGTTTTTACACCTGCACCAGCGCCTGCACCTGCTCCAGCACCTGTCCCAGCACCCGCACCTGCGCCTGAACCAGCTCCAGTGCCAGCGCCTGCACCTACACCAGCGCCTGCACCATCACCAACACCAGTCCCAACACCTGCTCCAGCACCCCCCTCCATTCTCAAACCCGTTTCAGTGACAAAAGAACCCACACCAGTCCAGCTTATAAAGGATGATGCAACACCATCGTCCAATGAACAAGTTATTATTGACACGGAGCCCACAGTTCAGTTTAGTCCCTATGAAGTGGTATATGATGAAAACACTCCCAACATAAGCGAAATGCGCTATGCGCCCAAGATGAGTATCGAGGAAATGCCTGACAAACCCCCATACGAACCCGTTTATGCTACGGATTATGATGATGAGGATTTCCCACACCCTAGATTAAATATCTCAGCCGGAGAAGAATCATTATCCGGATTAGATATTGAGGATATCGGTGGAGGCAATAAACCTGTTGAAGATGATGATGCACCAATGGATCTCAGTCTTGATGACTTCGAGACTGTTTAGTGCGGCGTCTTCGGGTTTTCCCACCACGTCTCCGAGTAGGTGGCGGTCCTGTAGGGGCTCTGTAATTGCGACGCATCACCTGACCTGTTCGTGAATCAACAAGTTCAAAAATTTCCTCACCTGCTCCAGTCGTGCCCTTGAAAATCCAGGTCAATAAAGGACCTCGCGTTTTTGGCGTTGGCGCAGGAGCAGTACGCGCTACAGTTTCCAAATACGATTTTGGGCGAGGTGTTGGGGGTGGGCGAGGTGCTGCTGTTGGAGGAGGTGTTGGTTGCAATGAATGTGCATAAGCTGTAGCGGGAATGTATGATGGTGGGTAAGCTGGAGGTGCTGTTGGTGCCGCTGTTAATGCTACAGGAACAGGGGCTGCTGTTGGTGCAGCAGGTTTCCAACATAATCTCTTCAATTTATCATGCTTCTCACATAAACTTATAAAAATACGTTTGTATTCTTCGGCCAATGCCGGATCTTCATTTCGCATAATATAATGCAAAAACTTACTACGCATCATATGGGTTGTAATTTTATCATCACTTTCAAGGCGTCCTTCAAGTGCTTTCAGTTGTTGGTCAAGAAGACGTTGTATAATTGGTATTGAGGCTTCATAAGTTGTCCCATCTCTAAGTTGGTATTGAATAGGATGCGGTTTGGTGAGAGCGTCCTTTTCCTGATAACGCGAATATATGAAATCGGAGCCGGCAGGCTCGATTGTGTTGGATTTTTGGGACGATGCCCCGTCGTGAATGGCTACCTCAATCAGTTTTATGGTATTCACTGATCCATCCTCGCTATGTAACAACAAATACCCCCATACATTACATACACCGGCGACAAATAAATTACTCATACGCACACGGGCTTCTATAAGAACCACTTTCTTACCAAAACCTTCAAGTGCGATTTGTTTCAACTCTGCATCTCGTGTGGCAATAAATGTACTCAATTGTTTTTGCAATTCACTAACATATTGTTGGCAAAGCACCTGAATGGCCTTGGATGATGAGAGAACGGCGAAATTGGCGGCGTGTGCAATTATATTTTTACTCGCCGTATTGACATATGAAGAATCGTTGCGTTGTCCATATCGGTATGCATATCTGAAGGGAATGTGCGGACCCTCTTCCGCTAAATCCGAATTGTTGGCAGTTTGATAAATGTATTTGTATTTTTCATTCTCCGTGTTGACATATTCAGTACTGGGAGCTTCTAACTGGGTCTTAAAATCACGGGGTAGAGTGATGGTGGGCCACCATACTGCGTCAATATCCGCAGTTTGCCGATAATACTCATCCATTGGATATGATGCATCATATGCTTCAATAGCTGCCCCTCCAATTATGGTAAGAGAACGGGGGTCATAATGTACTGTTGGAATTCCTGGAAGATGCTGTCTTGCCTGAAGTGAAAGGGGAATCACACGTCGCGTGAGATTTGCAATTCCCGCCGGAAGAACACACACGTCATTTGCGGCGTTTTTAACCACCAGCTTTTTTGTGGCTGCATAACCGGCGGCTGTTACGCAATGCAATAAGTGGAAAAATCGGTCATGATTTTCAAGTAGGTATTTTGCATAGGCATCTTTTGTGAATCTTTTTACGGTCGCCGCCATTCTACTAAGGATGGTGCGTTTTCTGCGGTTATTCGTTTTCTGTTGGTCAGCCAAATGGAAACCCTTTACTTCCTTGGAATTACTTTAGGCGGAGGGTTAACGGCACTCTTTGTTTCTGCTGGCTGGGGTTCGTTTAAAGATAGAAAGATCCCGGAAAGGGCTATTCTATTTCGCTGGTTCATCGCCGGCATTGTGGCCGCGGGGCTACTTGCGTATGCGTGGATTTTTGGGTCGGGAGGTGATGTTGGGGAAGTGATGCAGCGTATTGGAGGTGCCTTGGATATTTCGGAGACGCTGAATAGCCTCGGAAAGGCGACGACCGCCGCTCCTGAAGTAGCTGAGGTCGTAGAGAATCTGAAAATCGGTATGCCGAACTTTTAAGCGCGGCGTGTAGCCCGTCGGCGATTACAAGAGCGCCGTTTCTTATAAGTGCGGCGTTTGCCGCTACGCAACCGCTTGCGTAGCAGTCGGCCACCCTCGGCTCCAAACAGATTCGCCATACGTTGTCCCTCCTCCTGAAATGTAACCACCTCACTAATGGAATAAATGGGGTCCGTGAAGACAGTCTGACAGTGGTCGGCCGAAACGACAGTACCGCCTCGGATTACGCTGTCGGAAACAATACGTCCAATTGTATTTGCTGTGGCTTCCAACAAATACGATTTGCCCTCTTGGACCTTCTGAAATTCGGAGTCCTTCACGTACATCTTTTGGGCGAGTTCCAGACGACGCAGGGGCACACCCACAAGTTGATTGCGGGCCACAAAGAGCGAATTCATTGGCAGTGTATTCGTGTTAAGAGTACACTGATGTACCAGGTAATCCTTGGATGTTTTGTAATAATTGAGACCATCGGCATCGAGACAGGCGGCATTTCCAACTCGACCATTGGGCATCACTGTATAGAATGTGGTCATTTCGGAGGTAATGTCGTTGGTGCCTGGCAAGACCGGATTGAAACATTTATTGAGTTCTGTGCCTTCACCGAAGGTGGGCATATTTTTCACAGGAAGGGGCGTATTATTTACGGGAGCATTGTTGCCATTGTTGCTACCATTGTTGCCATTGTTGCTACCATTGTTGCCATTGTTGCTACCATTGTTGCCAACATAGTTGCTATCATTGTTGTAATTTATACTCTCATTAGGCTCATCTGCAACATCATGGCAAATTGTGTTGGGCAGGGGGCCGTATTCCGCAACAAACTCGTTTTCACACAGTGATTTTATTTCGTTTATAAGTGGAATAAAATAATTCGCATCAAATCCTTCCATATGAAATGGGTCATTACCGAGTAAATCGCAAAATATATCACCATAATGCTCAAAAACCTGGATAAGACATTTATTGGCAACATCAACCATTTGCTCTCGTGTTCCACCGGCGAGTTGAATTAATTTGTTGGGATCCGCGGCATATTCGTCACTATCATAGCCATCTTCCGTTTTTGAATATTGATACGGATACATATAATATTCGTTGCGTGCGGCACGAAACAACATGCGTCGCGCCCAATCTGCCCCTGTTCCATTATATGTACGCTGCAATGAACCGCAATTTCCTATAACTGTTTTTAAGTCCTTCAGAATTTGTTGGGTTGCATAAACGCCCTTGGAATCCGAACGAATGGAGAATCCGCGCTCAATGTATTTATGAACTCGCTTGCGCAGGAAGCGATTTTTTGACAAATAGAGGGTAACATAATCACCCTGGATTTCACCCTTTTTAGTAGTGATATGTTGGGGATGTGTGGCCCAAACGTCTTTTCCATCATACCATACTTGACAAAAGGTCAGGTCAAAATTTCTGACAACGTTCAAAGGCGTTGTGCGCTTTCGCACACTCATTATATCAACTTTACGTATCCAGTTAACGTCTACCTCCGAGGATGTTTCTTCATAAGCAGGATAGTCCACGTTTGAAATGAGAGTGTTCACCGTGCGAATTCCATTGCGTCGCAGGAATGAATTGCAGTATGACGAGGATTTAATGTTGTTAATATCTTTCATTTGAGCTGCACGCACCAAGTCTTTCACAGTCTTATCGTGGGGAATGGGGACATACCAGTCCACATCGACCAGTTCACTACCCCTCACATCCCAGTTCTCGTTCAGAATAGCCGCTAATACACTACTTCCAGAAATGAGCGAACCCGTTTGTTGGAGGACCGCATCAAGTGTGGGCACTAGTTCCTTGAGCCATAGGTAAGCGGCGGATGAACGATATTTCGCGGCACCGCCGGGTATACGCTGGGGTGTCGCCATTGGACCCGCAGCACCATTGGCCCTCGTGATATTTGTGGCCATACTTTTCTAATAGGTTCCGCAAAAAAATATGAGTGATTTTTGTTGGATATGTTGGATATGTTGGTAATGCAGAATTTCTAACAGTATAGATGCGCAATGCTGGGGTCCACGGCGTCCTTGCGCTTGAGGAATAGCTCAATGTGGCTGCGCTTGATGGTGAAGGGCAACTGGAATCCCTCAATGGCGAAGGGCACCTGCTTGGGATTGTTGAAGAAGCGCAGGAGGTTGATTTTGCTCACTACGGTCTGAATACACCGCTTGAGTTCACGGACGCCCTTCTCGCCGCCCGTATAATGCTCAATCACGTGCTTGATAATATCTGCGTGCAGGGAAACCTTCTCAAAGAGACCCACTTCCTGGAGTGCCGCGTTCACTAGGTAGCGTTCGGCAATAATCAGCTTCTGTTTGGAGTCAAAGCCGTTCACCTCCACATTGTACATACGGTCGCGCAGAATGGGATTCACGCGGTTGTGGTCGTTGTGGCTGAAGATGAAGAGACAGCGGCTCAGGTCCAGATTGATGCCCGTGAAGTACTTATCCTGGAAACGGTCATTCTGACTCCCATCCGTGATGTGAATCAGCATGTTCATAATCTCCTCGCCTTTCGGGGTTTCCGACACCTTATCCAGCTCGTCAAAGTAAATGACGGGATTCATACACTTGGACTGGATGAGCACGTCCACGATTTTGCCCCACGTGGAGCCCTCGTACGTGTAGGAGTGCCCATCGAGGAAGGAGGCGTCTGTGGCACCACCAAGGGTGATGAAGTGGAAGGGGCGGCCGAGTGCTTTCGCTACACCGTCCTTGATAAGGGATGTCTTGCCCACACCTGGGGGGCCGTGGATACTCAGGACATTGCCGTGTGCCCGTGGATTCGCAATCCACGAGGAGACGAATTGCATAATCTGGAGTTTGGCCTCGTCGTGGCCGTAAATCGCCTCCTCCATTGACTTATGAACGGTGGCCATGAATGCCTGGCACGCCTCTGGCCCATCCTCGATACGGACGGGCAAATCTTTGTAGACACCCAGCGGTAACCCCGTGAATCCATTGATCCAGTGGGAGGCCTTGTAGTATTCCGTGGAGGAGGGATCAATGTTCATCAGGGCATTGTATTTGGACATTGCAATGCGGGCGAGGTCCGGTGAAGCCGCCACCTTTTCGAGAATCTTGAATTTCAGGGGGACCTGTACTTCCACGGGCGCGGCCTTCTGTTCCAACACCTTCATAAGCGCCGCCTGCTTATCGGCGGAGAGTGACTTGAAGTAGGTGATGTCATTGTCGATATTGTCCTCTTCCTCGGCCTCCTGCTGAACGAGTTCGACGAATCGGCGCACATTTGCGGGCTCCTTCTTGAGATTGTATTTCTTGGGGACACGGGGGTCCTCTTCTTCAGCTCCATTGAGGAGTTCAAGAAGGGTGATACTGCCCTTCCCCTTTCTACGGGGCGCGTCATCTTCATCCTCGTCCTCCTCATCTCCTTCATAATCCTCGTCATCCTCCTCGTCGTAGTCATCCTCATCGTCCTCTGAGTAGAGCTCTTCTTCCTCTTCGGACTCCTCGTAACGACGGGACTTTTTGGTTTTCTTGGTCTTTTTCATCTCTTCTTCTTCAGACTCTTCAACGTCTTCCTCCACATATTTTGAGGCCGCCTTGGCGGACTTCATAGCCATCTTGGCCTTTGCCTTGGTTTTTGGGGCTTTCGTGGACTTCTCATCCTCGTCCTCATCAACTACCATACAGGGGCGTCGAGTACCGGTTTTGGTTTTGGTTTTGGTTTTTGTTGGGAATGCGGAATGCGACGATGCATCATCCTCTTCCAGGGCTTTTTTGATACGTTGGCGCGCTACGCGCTTGGCTTTGCGGGAAGGAAGAGATTGGGATGAAGTCTCATCATATTCGTAATCAATGAGATGCTTCACGTTTCCACGCTCATCCAGACTGGACTCTGCATCCGAATCCACAGGGGCCGCATTACGGGGTGATTTCTTGTTCTTGGAAGGAAGGGGTTGGAAAGGCATTGTTGGAATGTGTTGAATGAAGTGGGTGTCAGGGATGGGGACAAGAAGACCAACAGGACTCGACCCCTCTTCAATTTTTGGGATTGGGATTGGGACCTCTGCTCACGAACGCAACGCCATTAAAAACGCATCCGCTAAATCCGATTTTTTACTGCAACCGCGGAACATTGTGAGCCACGTGGCCACCTCGGAACCCCTGGCCTCCAGAGCCGCCACAGTCTCCGCCTCCGCCGTTTTCTTACGTGCCCTATACGCCTTACTCTCCTCGGCAGTTGCCGCTGCATCCGTAATTTCCGGTGGATCCTCAATCATTTCAGCCGCCGCCTCCAAAGCAACAGCACCGCGTGTCTTCACACCCGCATGCACAAACACTATCTCACCTCTCCACCCGTGCTCCCGCTCCAACCGGTGTCCCAACAATGTAAATAGCATTATTTGAATAGATTTCATCGTCGGACCTTTCATCACGGGCTGATTTTCAAGACGAATGAGGGTCGCCTTGGCGAATGTTGGAAGTATCGAATCGAGCCAGGAATCCATACACCTGCGAATATCCGCAAGGGATGGATGCGTGGCTTTCGGGGGGGTCCACGGCATCAAATAGCGTTCCGTGGCCGCTGCCACAAGTTCATCCTTCTTAGATTTCGCCGTAGCCCAGCCACCGGTAATACCCAGTTTCTTCAGGTCCTTCGCGGCAACGGGACAAGGGAGTGTTGGAAGCGTTGGGATTCGAGTGGCCGTCTTTTTGCGTCGGACACCCGTGGCACATCCTTTGCACCAGAGCTCAAGGGAACCTACGGTTCCCCTTTGACCCCTCCCTTCCGAATCTACGGTACCTGCTGTTTGGCACCACGCGGCCGGTCCCCCACAACCTACACACCGACGTGCCGTCTGAGCCGAGGCTCCACCCGCCAATAAATCCACGTTGTCCCATGCCAGAATACGCCAGGCATTCTCCGCTGCTGTATGCTCCATCAGACAATAGGCGAGATTCCGAATCCCCATGTCAAACCCCAGATGCACCACGGCCATTTTACCATATTGTATGTACCGACGTTTATACCGCAAGCCATTCTTTTACAGCACGCTTCCATTCCAGGGTGGTATTTGTAAAGAATGGCAGAGGTTCATGCAACATCTTACAATAGTATGCAATTTCATTATATGCAGGTTTCACCTTATCATATGATGTAGATTCCGTTGATGGCACTGACGTAGATGTTTCCCATAGAATTCGAACTAACTCCGAATCTCGCAATGCATCAATTAGTTTTGTGCGGATTTCAATATTCTTACATAGGAGCGCAACATCCAATGTTTCCCTCAATGATTTATTGCGAAGAATGTGACGCAGCGAAATGGGCATGTGAAAATAGGCTTCTTTTTGCCGACCGGTCGTCAAATGGGGTCTCGCCGCGATAAAAAAATCGTACAAATCCCCGTAATTTTCGAACCATCGCACAATATCGGTTTCAATGGCGTTCAGGCTTTTTAGCCGTATGATTAAGTCCTGCACGTATTCCTCCATAATGAT
>JACCDX011839394.1_pt1 | contig 21869 bp, 21 predicted proteins | sample 7449681 | NCBI WGS metagenome assembly JACCDX01 (sample SAMN15323450, study PRJNA562643) | freshwater metagenome | isolation source: river surface water | place: USA:Blue River Watershed | collected 2017-08-18
CTCCAGCAACTAATTCCGTATAATGTAACATTTTTTGATACCTAAACTGACTTGCACCAAGGAGCGTTGCTGCATCATGAACCTCAATCGACCTGTTGTTTTGTCCCCTGATATCGAGCATCGGTTTCAAACCTTTATTATTTTTGAACCGGCCTCGTCTCGTATTCAAGAGTTTGACATTTTAATTTCTGGCCAAGAAGTTCGGGAATTATATGACCGCCTAATTGCCGAATTAAATGCCGATTACTCGATGAAAACCCAAATCATTTTGAATCGGGTAACCAAGATCGGACAAATGTTAGATTTACTTAAAAGCTATGACAACGTCATAATCTCGAAGTTTTTTGATCGGGTGTGGCGCCGATACTCGTACATTAGCAACATCGGCGAACCATTTTTAGACCTTCCCAATTTTACAAAATATTTTCCAGAATTTGCCGACGATCGCCAGGTATTACTGGCCCAACGGATTGACGATGAAGATGAAGAATTTTCAGACGGTGGCAACAATAGCGGCGGTAGCCGAGAACGGGACAGCGACGGCGAAGAAGTCGAAAGCCTCGACGCCCAAACTGAGGACGAATAAATGACCGTATCGATTGGCATTGTGGGACTTCCCAACGTCGGCAAATCGACACTGTTTAACGCCATTACCAATGCGAGTGTTGACGCTCAAAACTATCCGTTTTGTACCATCGAGCCCAACTCAGGCATCGTACCCGTTCCGGATCGTCGGATTGACGTATTGTCGGAGATCAGCCAAACCGAAAAGCGAATCTACGCAACGATTGAATTTACCGACATTGCCGGTCTAGTCAAAGGCGCATCCAACGGTGAGGGCCTGGGCAATAAATTTTTGGCCAACATCCGAAACACCACTGCCATTGCCCACGTGGTCCGGTGTTTTGAAGATGACAACATTATTCACGTGCACGGAAAAGTGGATCCTATCGGCGACATTCAAACCATTGAATACGAACTTATTTTGTCCGACTTAGATGTAGCCCAACGTGCCGCAGACACCCAACAAAAACGAATTAAAACCAATATCAAAGACGAGGTTCAAAAATTCGAATTGTTAAAACGGGTTGTCGACACGTTATCCAGCAGCTTACCCGTCCGCAGTATGGCCGTAACGGAAGACGAGTCCACGATACTAAAACAATACCAATTTTTAACGGCAAAACCGGTAATTTATGTGGGAAACGTCAGCGAAGACGAGGTGGGAACTGGCAACACCTACACCCAATTATTAAAAGACCACGCGGTAGCAACGGGCGCCCAGTGCATTATCGTCTGTGCGAAGTTAGAATCGGAATTGGCGCTGCTTTCCGGCGACGAAAAACAAGAGTTTTTAACAGAACTCGGGATTTCTGAATCCGGTTTAGATCAATTGTCTCGTGCCTGCTTTACGTTACTGGGATTGCAAACATACCTCACAACCGGGGTTAAAGAAACCCGAGCGTGGACCATCGCGATTGGCGACACAGCACCCCAAGCAGCTGGTGTTATTCATACGGATTTTGAAAAGGGATTTATTCGAGCCAACATCACGTCGTTTGATCAGTTTGTAACCTGTGGCGGGTGGAAACAAGCCAAAGAAAAAGGGCTGGTGCGCCAAGAAGGCAAAGATTACATCATGCAAGATGGGGACGTGGTCGAGTTTTTGTTTAACGTTTAACCATACCCCGCGACCTTTGGACGGCCAATGCCACCCGATGGCCGTCTGGGGCTTGCACATTTTGCACCCACATTGTTACGTTGCCTATCGTAACGTGACGCCATTGAGACACTAGCGGCACAACCGTCAAATTGTACGATCGGTAAATACTCCCAGCCACCGCTTTTACAATGGCTTCTTTTTGTGTCCAAACTGAATAAAAAAAACCAAGTTGCTCGGCCGGGTCCAATCGTCTTAAGTGCGCCATCTCGGCCTTACTAAACACCTGTTCCGCCAAGCCGATAAGATTGGATCTGGGTTTTATGTACTCGATGTCAACCCCAATTGGATAGCCGTTACACACCCCAACTACTGCCCAATCGGTGGTATGAGAAATACTAAAATAAAGCCCGGCTTCTAAATATGGCTTTCCATTTTGAAGTAAAAACGATTTGTTCCACCCGGGATCTCCCAATTCCCGTAATGCTTGGCGCAATACCCAACGGCAAATAACAAAGCGTTTTTTTGCGTTGGCATTTTTATACAACGCGGCCCGGTGCTGTTCGTCGGACGGCAACTCAAGTTGAATCAGATCGACCGATCGCCAGTCTGAAAACCGCACTTGCAGCACCGTTAACTGGCCGACAGTCAGGCCGTGTAGCCCACCGTCACCCGTTATGCTCATACCCCATCAATTTGGAGATGCGATCCAGTTGATCAACCGCACGAATAATGCCAATTAACGGGGGGGAATATGGCACGAGGTCGGCGACTCGGTCACCATCAATGCCCCCTATCGCCACATAGGGAACCCCCAAGGCGCCCGCTTCTTTTAAATACGCCAACCCGATGCCCGGCCGATCGGGTTTTGACGGCGTATCCCATATGGGTCCAACGCTGACATAATCCGCCCCCTCTGCCACAGCCTGCTGACCCTGGGCCATATGATGGGTGGTACGGCCAATTAATCGATGTGGCCCCAGTATCTGGCGCTGGTGGGCAACCGGAATATCGTCTTGGCCGGTATGAACCCCATCTGCGTTGACCAACACCGCGATATCGATAAAATCATTAATAATAACCGGGGATTTAAACAGGTGCCGTTGGGCCATTAGCGCCTGGGCCGATGCCAAAATTTGGGCTTTGGTGCCTTGTTTATCCCGTAATTGCACCAGCGCCGCACCCCGCTTTGCCGCATCGACCAACACATCAACAACGTTGGATATCACATATACACCCCGCACGATTGGCGGGCGAAGCAGCTGCAACACCAGGGCCTTTTCAATGTCGTACATCCGATAGCGCAATCGGTTATACACAGACCGTCCCGTGTATTCCTCTAAGACACGCAATGCCTCTGTAACGCGCTTAAAGTTGGCAATTAATATCGACTGGAAATCCGATCTGGCGGGGTTGGTTTCTTGGGATCGGGCATCCCGTGCGGTGTGCCTGGCATTTAATTGATCCACCCACCCCGGATTGTCCTGACAAAGTGCATGCCGAATATCCGCAAGTTCACCGGACATATCGGCATGACTTGCAACAAATCGCGCATACTCCTCAAGTACCCGAAGCCCTTCGGCTGCGCGATTGATGTTGGCATCAATGATTTGGGGTGCGACTGTCATGATTCGATTAGTCTAACGGCTTATTCTTAATTATCAAAGCGCGTGAAACGAATTTTCCTAATAACTTTCTAATCTTTTTTTAAGGGGGACTTAAAATTAGTCATGTTACTGTTTGACAGTCCTAAATTTTTCCTAATTGAAAGGCGTTTTTCACCATGAAAAAATTCGCATTAGCCCTTGGCGTAGTCGCTCTAGCAACTTCAGCAACATTCGCATCTACAGCAGTTGCCACAAAACCTGTTAAAGACGTAAAAACACCGGTTAAAGTTGAAGCTAAAAAAACAGACGCAAAAGACGTTAAAAAAGCTGGAGTTAAAAAAGAAGCAGCTGTAAAAGTAACCAATACTAAAAAAGCAGCTCACTAACGGTAACCAGTCGTTACGCTAATGACTTTGGATTGGCCCAGCAGGCATGCTGGGCTTTTTTATTTTGGCCCTACTGGACGAGGTTACTATAAAAGCGAAACGCGCTGCACCAACTGTAAGACCGTTCCATCATCAAGCTGAGCCGAAACCAAAACTCGAACCGCTACCGCTCCGGCAATGTGGTCTGGCAATTCAACCGAATCCGTCACAGGGGTTGCGGGTCCAACCCGTTCCGCCTTTGCAACCGACAACCCGATAACAGGCACTTCGGTCACCGCCTCGCCTTGTAGATTGATCAGCTCAACACGATAAATCGCGCGACTACGAGGAAACACAATGTGACGGTCTGTGGATGCTGTAATAATCGCAGTAACCGTATTCCCAACAACCTGTGCCGACATCTCAATCGCCGGATCATTGGTCGTGGAATCAGCCATTTTGGTTATGCGACCGCACCCAACCCCGATGCTAAGCAACCCGATCAGTATCCAGTTTAACGCCTTCATGGCCTGGTTATCGAAAATACCGGCAAAAAAATTTCACTCGATAGTGGGCATCCAATGTTTAAGGATCGGAGGGCATGGGAAATACCCAGATCTCGGGGGGGGGAATCTCCGAAACGGCAGACCTCACAGTGCACAATTGCGCACTGTGAGAATCTGAGAAACACGGTATACTGGTCAACACAATGAATCTTGCAAAACTGGGTGACCGAATTAGACGCAGGCGCGAACACCTTCGACTGAGCCAACTTCAACTGGCCAATTCGCTCTACGTTAGTCCTCAGGCCGTGTCCAAATGGGAACGGGGTATCAATGCGCCTGATTTATCAGTTCTACCGTTGTTAAGTGGGGTACTTCAACTTAGCCTGGATGATCTGATCATCGGACGCCCCGAAACGCCCACAACGTTTAATGCAGCAGTACTAACCACTAGTATTCGAAACTTTGCAACCCGCGCCGCATCACTGTCGCCATCAGAGGTGGCCACAATCATTAATGCAGTCGTCAAACCCATCACCGAAGTGGTGATTCAAAACAAAGGTGTGCCGGTTAAGTATTTAGGCGATGGATTTTTGGCATATTTTTCAGGACACCACTATTCGAAACGCGCCAAAGACGCCGTGGCACAAATTCAACGTGTAACGGTTGAGACCAATTTGGTAATCGCTGTAACCGAGGGACCAATTTACCTTGGATCAATTGGATATGGCGACTATGCCCGCCCGGATATCATTGGGGATGCCGTCAACCGGGCGTTCTTGTTAAACCAAGAAGTAACTGAAACGGGGGAATCGATCGCGATTCATTTAGGCCCAATCGACTCGCCTTCCATATAACCGGTTACGACGGCAGTATTCGAACCCAATCGCCAACCACCTGGCCATCGTCCATATGAACAGGCGATAACGGAACGGGGGTCCACCGACACCGAATCCGCTGGTTATCCCAGGTGAAGTTATATCCAACCGCAACCAGTTCAATGCCGGATCCACCCTGCCCGCCATACAATGAATCGCCCACAATTGGAGATAAGGCCTGGGCTGCGTGAATCCGGATTTGATGCCGTCGCCCCGTTATAGGCACGGCACGCACCCAGGTGGTATCCGGCGATTCGGATATAAATATGGTTTCGGACGGCTTACCATCGTTTGACACACGGGCTTTAGTGCCAAACTCAAGTGGGGCCCGCACCCGCCAGACCCGTCCAGATGGCAACGGCGCGGACAATCGGGCCCGATACACCTTGGCAATTTCACGATTGCGCATGGCCTCAAATAATTTAATCTCCGCTGCCTTTGACTTAGGAAACAATACAATCCCAGACACCATTAAATCCAACCGAGATATGGCAACCGGCTCGTACCGGACTTTTTGCTGGCGTAGGTAATACTTTACCGCAGTGGTTAGATTAAATCGGTCACAGGCCCGATCCGGAACCGTTGAAAGACCAGGTGGCTTGGTCACGATGAGCCAGTCGGCGGTTTCCATAACCACATGCTGGGGCTGCAAATCAAATGCAACCCGTTGGGTTGGCGATGCATAAACCACAACGGTTTCACCCTTTTGAACCATCGCATCCAAATTTTTTTGGCGTTGCCCCCGGTGCCAGGCACCGCCCGCACGAATCATGAGGTCAGATTCCACATTTCCCTTTTTAAAATACCCTGCCAAACAAGCCGCCAATCGCTCTGTTCGACCGGCTGTTATATAGTACCGATTTGCATTTCCGTGCATTAATTTTGCCTTTACTTTCAATCAATTATCATGGTATAGTCTCATACATCCACAAAATTTTCGATATGTTCGCAATGCTTATTTGACTTAACGTCGATATGTGCCGGTTTTGTAAGCAAAAAAGGAAGCTCTCGGAGATCCCCCCCCTATCTGAGAGCTTCCTTTTTTTTTGCGCGAATAATGGTTGGGGATACCAATATTACAATATCACTACTGCTTCGCTCGGTGGTCTCACCGCGAAACAATCCACCCAACACCGGTACGGTTGCAAGCCCGGGCACCTCGGTTTGACTGGTCCGGGTTTGATGATCGACCAACCCCGCAATGATCAAGGTATTGCCGCTTGAAATTGAAACCTGGGTTTCAACCCGACGGGATGTTAACACAGGGTACGACGCCCCACCTAGGTCTCGATACCCCCGAATCGATGCCAAGGTGACCACCAAATCCACCTGCACATCATCGGTATCAGACACCCTAGGGATCACCTCCAACTGGACGCCGGTGTCAGCCTGATTCACCTGAGTATTAACCGCCCGATCGGTAACCACCGTCGTTAGATAGGGAACCTGATCCCCAACTCGCACCACCGCCTTTGCGTTATCTCGCACGGTAATACTGGGTTTTGCAACCGTTACTGCACCCCCTTTTGCTGTCAATGCCTGCAAAAAACCACCAACCGTTGCGTTTGGAATTAACGCAAATTGCGACATATCAATCTGCCAAGACACCCCATTTTGAAGGGTTAGCAACCAAGATTGGAGGGTGTCACTGAATGATTGGGTGCTCTCGATCAATTGAACCTGAATTTGAACCTGGTCCGGTGGCACATCCAGGGTTTCAACCAATTGCCGGGCAGCACGAAAATCAGATCGATCCGCCACAATCACCAATTGGCGATTTCTTAAGTCAGCTGAAATTCGGGCATTCGGCAACAATTCGACTAAAACTGGCTTTAAGTCACTGGGATGGGCATATTGCAGATGAATCACCTGTGGGGCGCCCAATCGAATCGGGACGTCGTCTACGGAGGCCTGGACCGGACTAACCTGAGACACCGCACCAGACGGTTTGACCGACAATATCTGACGCAATCGCTGCACATCAAATGGACCTGAATACTGAGACCACACTGGTCCAACCGTGATCCCAAGCATCAGAACCACCCCCCATACGTGACTCACAAACGGGCCCATTTTTTCTGGTCAACGGGACGGGCTTGCAAGTTGACTGACACACCGTAACCAGTTGGCGTCACCATAATGCGGACGCTTTGAACCGGACGAGACATCGGCAGGGACTGGTAATGTCGAATGGTTAACTCTGGGTCGGATTGGGATGTCGGCACCCATTCCTGTTGCGCCGCCTTAGCCTGTTGCAACAGGTCACCACGCGCTTGATTTTCAAGCCGAAGGTCTCGCAGGCCTTTTATACCCACCCCCAACACGACCAGGCAAGCACCCAAAATCCCCCCGATTAAATACCCGGGATGCCGAAGGTAGGTTGACCACCCAAACGGATCCCGCCACCGTTTATTTTGCATACACCAACACCCAACCATCTGCCACAGCATCAACGCCAACATCCGTTGCGATGGGCTTCACCCACGATACCGCAGCGTCGGCTTGACCATCGGCAACCACAAACTGAAGTTGGGTACGCTCGGGCTCGATTTCAGCCATCACCAGCACCCCTTGAACCATACGAACCCCCTGAATCAACTCGAAACATCGGTTCCATACCAAGTCGTTCACTTGCCGAATATAACGTTTATTATCTTCAATTTGCCCCGTTTCAAACACTAGTCGACCAGAAATAGATTGCTGCAACCGCCGCTGGTGGGCCACATAGACCAATCCGACACCGGTACCCACCACCACCAACATGGCCGCGATCCAGGCCACCAAAACGGCAACACGATAGGGCCTTTTTCCCGCCAGGGTGACAGACGACACCCGGATACCCGCCCGATCCAGCGCGTCGAGTATCGGAAAATACAGCAACGGATCAGGCGCCCAGACCGGCCACGATACCCCCCACATCGATACAACTCGGGACGCACAACTGTCAGGCGCCAGATGAATCACAACCCCTACCCGACTGGCGAATCGCCCCAAGTCAGCGTGCAGGCCACGCGATTGAATAAACTCAGAAACTGGCATCCGAATCCCAACCTCCGGAACCGAAATACCCTCGCGAGAAATTCCAACATTTATATTACGAAACATTAAATTTTATTTACTTATATTTAACAATGCATGTCAATCAAATAAAACAACGATATATTTACGAATAGGTAAGCCGTGCTATAATTCCGGCTTGTTTATTCAATCTGAATACACACCAAGTACAAGGAGTTTTCATGAAAAACGTATTATCGTTTACTGCCGCAGCGTTGTTGGTTGCAGCCCCAATCGTTGCACAAACACCCCCAGCATCCGCCCCGACATCTTCCCCCGCCATATTCAAAACCGAATCCGAGAAACGCAGCTACGCCATCGGCTTAACCATCTCTGATTCATTTAAAAATAGACCCGAGTTTGATAGCGAAGCCGTCGTTTCTGGGTTCAAAGACGGACTTAAAGGCACATCTAAAATGACCGATCAAGACAAGCAAGCCGTCGTCGCCGCATTTCAAGCCGAGCTACAAGCCCGCCGGGAACAAGAATTTAAAGCTGTTGCGGCTCAGAACCTAGAAAATGGATCCAAATTTTTAGAAGAAAATAAGAAAAAATCCGGCATTAAAACCACAGCCAGTGGACTTCAATACGAAATCATCAGCACCGGAAAAGGTAAGACCAGAAAATCACCTAAAGCCACCGACACCGTGACTGTTCATTATGTTGGAACCTTAATTGACGGAACCGAATTTGATAGCTCGATTAAACGGAACCAGCCCGCGACGTTCCCATTAAACGGCGTGATCAAAGGATGGACCGAAGGCGTTCAATTAATGAAAACTGGGGACAAGTTTAAATTCTACATTCCAGCATCATTGGGATATGCCGAGAATGCAGCCGGTTTAATCGGACCCAATTCGACCCTAATTTTTGAAGTTGAATTGTTAAGCGTTGGCGCAAAATAAATCCAACCCGGGGGGAGCAGTCGTGCATGCTCCCCGCGTCCGTCCTGCCGATCCATCTCCTGCGTTATTTTTAGATCGTGATGGCACCGTTATCGTTGAACGCCACTATCTTAACGACCCTAAATTGGTCCAACTTGAAGATGGTGTTATTGAAGGATTACAAGCTGCCATCCGGGCAGGATACCGCCTGATTATCGTAACCAATCAATCAGGCATCGCCAGAGGCAACATTCGACTGGTTGATTATTTGGCTGTTCACCGGCGGATGTTGGATATGTTAGCGCAACATGGCATATCGATTACCGCAACCTATTATTGCCCCCATCACCCAACCGAAGGATCATATCGGTTTAAAAAATCATGCGACTGTCGCAAACCGGCGCCAGGCATGATCAACCAAGGGATGCGCGACCATGCGATTGATGCTAGCCGATCGGTAATGATCGGGGATCGCCTATCGGACTGCAAAGCGGGTGCAGCGGCAGGCATACGATCGATCCACATTCTAACCGGACATGGCGCCACCGAGCCAAGCGATCATCCATTCGAGACCGCCCCATCGCTATCAGACGCAATCTTCCGCCTGCTGCGATGAGTCCAAAAACGGCACTTTTGGTTTCGAACGGATATGGGGAAGATGGCATTGCCGCCAAGCTGGGCCAAGCGCTGCGGCGCCAGAATGTATCCGTATTTGGGGCACCGATCGTTGGGGCGGGCTTGGCCTATCAGCACGCTGGTATACCCACCATTTCAGAAACGCCAATTCCCCCATCCGGAGGGTTTATCCGAACCCTATCCGAACTTAGACGCGACCTTCAGGCCGGTGTTTTAGGACGGGTGCTTCAGTCTCGCCGGCAAATTCAATCCACCCCAGCCGATGCCATTGTGGCGGTGGGGGATGTGTTTGGATACCTACTTAGCCGTCGGGCCGGCACCCCCATCTATTTTTTACCGACCGCCAAAAGCGATCGATTTATGCCCCATAGCTGGATTGAAAAATGGCTGATTAAACGGTGGGCAACCGGTGTATACCCCCGGGATATCGAAACAACAAACGCCCTTGCCGCATCCGGCATTCCGGCATGGTTTTTTGGAAATCCAATGATGGATGGATTGGTGGTATCCCCATTGCCGGCATCAACGGCACGAACCCAGATCGCGATTTTACCGGGCTCGCGACATGATGCAATGGCCAACCTTAATATGGTTATTGCGCTAACCCGGTCGTGGCCCATATCCTTTGACGCCACTGTCGCGGTATCTCCCACCCTGGCCGAGGCAGCCATCAACGCCCGTTTACAAACCGCCAACGGGCCCACCCAATCCTGGCAGACATCCACTGACTTTGCCACTGCCGTTGGCCGGTCTGACTGCGTCATTGGGTTAGCTGGCACCGCTAACGAGCAAGCCATTTGGCTAGGCAAACCCGTGGTTACCGTTGTAGGAAATGGCCCCCAAACCACCCGAGTTCGGTTAAATGAACAGCGACGGTTATTAGGTGAACGGTTAATTATTGCCGATCGCCCTGAGGCAGACGCTGTTTTTCGCGCTTTTCAACATGCGCTATCATTACCGGCGATTCCGTTGCCCCCGGTTCAATCTGCCGCCGATGCAATCGCATCTCACCTGGTCACCACATTATGATTAGACAGCTACTTTGGATTAACCGCCGCGTCCGATTTTTGGCCGCCTTAATTGCAGTGTTCGGCATCGGCTTAGGCATGTACACGGTTGCCAAAACCGCACCATACGGCATGATTAAACTGATCGTTGAAGGTGAAATGTCAACCATTTTTAAACAACGCATTACCATCGACAGCATGTCAGGCAATTTAATTTCGCAGGCAACATTTAAAGGCATCCGATTTTATAACAACCCCAAATTTGGCGCACCCGGCGTGGTGCTATACATCCCAGAAGCAACCGCGCACTACAATCTGTTAAAGGTACTAAACCGAAACGGAGACTTTGCCGCCGGGACTCACACGTTAACCGTTAAATCCGTCGCGGTTAGCGCCCATCGCAACACCTCGGATCGATGGAATGTCTTGATGATTTTACCCCACCCTGAACCCGGGGCGCCCCCATTGTCGTTTACCGGTCGGATTTACTTTGAAGATATGCGCATTCGGTACCAAGACGATAAAGGATGGGGAGCCCGGCCCATGGCGGACCCCTTTAAAATTGACGTCCACAGTATGCGTGGATTGGCCGATTTTAAAGACATTCGCAACGCCCGCCTGGTGTGGTCGGGAAAACTTGGTGTGACCAACGCACCGATAGATATCGTAGGAAATTTAAACACCACAAATGGACAATGGGTGTTTCAAATTAACGCAAACGACGTTCCCATTGGAAAATGGGGTGGGTATGTCATGACAACCCAGGGGTATCAGCTAGACGGTGAACGGGTTGATTTACGCGCAACCCTGGTAAGCAAGTATTTGCCGTCGCCAACCGAATTTCCGTTTAAATATACGGTGGGCTTACAGGTAAAAAACGGGCGATTTAAATTACCTATTTTTCCGGTTCCGTTAACAGGAATTAACGGGGCGATTCGCATGGAAAGCATCGGAAAATCCGGCATGAAATTAACCCTTGGACTCCCAGTTGCAGAGGCTGCAGGGTCAATTTTGTCGATCGACGGCACCCTGCGATTTGACCAATCACAACTTGATCTGACGCTTACCTCTGATGCGGTTTCGGTTGCAACCATCCAGGCCCTGTTTCCCAGTATCAAAACGTGGAAATTAAAAGGAGTTGGAACTGCCTCCGCGTATGTGAATGGCCCATTCAACGCGCCGGTTGTAACGGGGAATTACGCAATTTCAGAATTAACGGCATACGGATTTCCGGTACAATCGATCCAGACCACCTTCACCTACCACAACAATCTATTAACCATTGGCACCACCCAAGCCACCCTGCATGACGGGCCACTGATGGTTCAGGCTACCGTCAACACAGTTGAAGACCTACCGGTGGTCAATGCCCACCTTTTGTCCGAAAATCTAGACACATCTCGTATCGGTTCGGGCCCTGTCATCGGACGCCTTACAACGGACATTTCGGTCAGCGGACCGACCGCCCAATTGGCCCTGTCGATTGTGGCGATCGCGCCAAAAAGTCTACAGTGGATGAATCAGAAAATTGACTCGGTACACGTGTCTGGCAATGTGCTGAATGGCGACACCGTGATTATTGATCGTGCCGCAATTTGGATCAATCAAGGCCTAAGCCCCATTGAAGCTTACGGCATGATTCGAAACTGGGAAACCGCAACCATTGCGTTTTTGGGAAGTGGTCTGCAAGTCGCCGACTTATCTGAATTGGGCATCCAGTTGGGCAAGGGGTCCATTCGCGGCCATTTAACGGCCACGTTAAGCCCAGCATTTTGGGAAAACCCCCGCCAAACCTTGACCGTAAATGCCAACGGCACCTTGGCCGGATACCCGGTACTGGGACATTCGTTTGACACCATTGCCTTTGACCTCACAATGGCGCCCGGGGGCTATACCATTCGGCAATTTTTAGGCAAAACGGGCGCCCAATTACTGTCTATTTCTGGCGAACTCATCGGCACAACACCGGTATTCCTGGATATCAAGGCAGACCAATTTGTGATTGCCCCAGATGATCTGCTTCAGCGCTACATTCCAGACAAACTTAAGCCGTTTGGGGGCACCCTCACCGGGTCGGGATTGTTTCGGCGGCGACCTGATCAATCGGGGTTAAATTGGGTCAATCAATTTGCAGCAACCGGCAACCTTACTGTGATGGACGCAACCATACGGGGCCAACAGTTAGCTAGTGTTCGGTGGGTCGGCCATTGGAGTGGCGCAGTACTGACCACTCAACAAGCGTTGATCCAACACCAAAAATCATTAATCGGGCTATCCGGTACCATTGCAGAATCTGGTGAAATTGCGCTGGCCATTCGGGACGGCACACGGATTTCATTTGATGACTTTGATACGACCCTTCGCCCCTTCGTGGGGCGGTTGTTGGGCGAGGGAAATGTTTCCGGGTCAATATCGGGTCGACTTGACGCCCCAACAGTGATGCTTTCCACTCAATTCACCAACATCGAATGGGGCAAAGTCGCCATCCCTAGCCTATCCGGGACCTTTGGATACGATGGCAAAAAATTCATCGCAAAAGACGTCGAAATTAAGCCAAAAGAAGGGCGATACCAACTGAATGGGTTCGTGGATTTAAGCACCTTCGAACCCGGTACAACCCAACCCAAATCGTTTGATATTGACCTGACCGTCCAACCCACATCGTTGGCTGGGGTATCCGAGTTAATTGAGTCAATTCGATATGAGTGGCTAATGCGGTTTCAAAGCGACCGGCCCGTTCCGGTTCAACGCATCAAAAACGAAAACATCACCGCAACCGATGCCCATTTCGAGCGGGTTGATGACGGATTTGCCAGCGCCATTCCCACCCTATACAGCGCAACGTACCCCAACCACTCATTGGCGATACTCGATCAGATTCAGCTGCAGCAACGGTATGCAACCGATGTCGATGCCATAGGATTGTCAACGATTTTATCTGGGGAATTTTGGGGGCGAATTCGGGCGCGATCCCGAGATGATATGGTGCCAAACATAACGGGGCAATTGGTATTTAAACATGCAACACTTGGGTTTTTAAGGGGCAGCAGCATTCAGTTGGACATTGAAACGGTTTCCAATACACTTCACTATACATTGGATATTCAACGGGGAGATATGGGGGGGTCGCCCTTTGATCGCTTGCTGAGTAAAGGCACCTACGATTCAAACGGATATTTGACCATCGCCCAATCCGAAGTGGCGGCTGGCAATGGGCAAATTCACAGCGTGTTAACGGGACGATTTCCCCTTTCGGCGTACTGGAACGATACCGATCAATCAAACCCGATTGATATTCGCCTGACTTGGGACAAAGACGACGTCAATATTTTAACGGTGTTTAGCCCGTATCTAAAACGCGTGTCCAATAAAGGGCAAATTGTCCTTCGCGTTACCGGTCCGATTAGTGCCCCCGCGATTTCAACGGAAAAGGTTACATTAAAAGACGCCGCAATTGTGTTAAATGATGACCTGGTACCGATTCAATCCCCGATGCGAATCACCAAGGGCAGCTTTGGCATTCAAAATAACAGGATTATCCTGGACGGATTGTCGTTTGACTGGCGGGGACCTGACACCATGCGCCTTGGATCCAGCACCCCGGAGACGAACCAGTTTACACTCAACGGGTCCATTGACATTCAACAATTACAACTGGTTCGCCCGACGTCCATCAAATTAGGCATGGATGTTCAAATCCCAGCCACCTCGTTAAGTATAAATTTTGCACAACTATACCGGGGCCAAGTTCGACTCGAACCCCTTCGAATCAAAGGCGCGTACTTATTTCCAATTTCTGCAGAAGAAAAAGCACGCCACGAGGCGCTACAGGGAACCCTACAAGAAACAGGACCGGTGATTTCCGGCACCGCCACCCTGTTTGACGGCGAACTGGTATTGCCAAGTTTAGGCGAAAAAAAGGTTCGCCCCTCGTTTATGTACGACGTAAAAGGGTATATTGATCAAAATGTCCGGTTGGTGGGGAGTCTGGTTGGCGATGGCCTTTTGGCCGACGTTGCCAATCGGTTTGATTTATCGTTGTCCCAAACCACCCAGCCACTGATTATTACAGGTACCCTAAACGCGCCTCGAATCCAAAATGTCATTACGGTATCAACAGGATATGTCAATTTGCTTAATCGTCAGTTTGAAATTTTATCGATCGACCGGCAGCGGGATTATTTCCGGGGAAGTCAATACAAAATTCACAACAACACCGTCGGATTTCAAACTGATTTTTCATCCACAAAAAACAAGCTAATCCCATTACTAAACATTACAGCGTTAACCGTAATCGAGCCGCTGGAAACCGCATCCGGAAACATCACAGCCTCTGATTTACAGAAATATTCCCACGTCTTGGTGACCATGCAAGGGTCAGTCTATAACTTGGATGGATTGCAATTTGAACGATATGTGTCGGCACGCTCAGATGCCACCGGCACGTTTGAATTCAGAGGAAATTACGCCTTATCTGGGGCTGCCGGGCAAACCAACGACAGCTCGGACTTGGCCAAAATATTGGCCCCTGAATTATTACAAGTCACCAATCAAACCGGTGGAAACAACGTGTTTATCCGTCAAGTTGGCAGTGGCGCAGTCACCTACATTTCGCAAATCGCCTTACGGGGAATTGAACGAAATCTTGCCAAAAATATCGGCGTCGATGACATTCAAATCAATTACAAACTGGGCGAAGCACTGTTTGGAACCTCCGCAACAAACCAAACCGTAGGGGTCAGCGTTGGCAAATCGTTATTCTCAAATCAACTGTATGTCCGGGCCAAAACAGACGTCGATGTTGAACGACGCAAAACCAACGCCCCGCTTCAACTGTCCGAAATAGAATTAACGTATTACCTAGAGCGTTACTGGTCTCTCAACTACGCCAACTTTGTGGATGATGCGGGCGTTTATCGCAACCGCTATAACGTCAAGTACAGCTATGAATTTTAAACCTTGGTATATCGTTCTGATGGGGATCATGCTTTGCTCGGGATTTGCCACCGGAGCCACGATCCCCACCGGCATTACCGTTCGGCAAGTCACCTTCGCAGGGGGGCAATCGGTGCCGGCCAACGCACTACCAACGTTAAACACAAAAGTCGGGTTAAAACTTAACGACAGCATGTTAATGCAGGATATCAATACCCTATATCTAACCGGGTGGTTTCAAAAGATAACCGCAACCCCGGTGATCAGCTCCGGTAGTGCAACGGTCCAGTTTGTACTGGAAGCATACCCCACGATCAACCAAGTCGAATGGGTGGGCAATACCGCTTTTTCTGCTAAACAACTCAACCAAATACTGTCGATTCGGCCCGGCGAGCCAATTAACACCCGAGACATTGCGAAATCAAAGGCATCAATTGAAACGTTTTATATCGACAATGGGTTTGATCTGGCACAGGTGCTTGAAATCACAGTCTCACCGTCCCGCAACGTTATAATTGAACTAACCGAAGGTCAAATTAAAGATATTGATATCAATGGCCTGCCCCCCGCACTCATGCCAATTGGATTGCGTGAGATCAAATCATCCAAGGGCGGATATTTTAATTCAAAACGATTGAGAGACGACCGCGAACGGCTGTTGCGTTTGGGATATTTTTCAGATGTGATGCCCCCCAGACTGGGAGAGAGCTTAGATAAAACGCAGGTGACTGTGGTTTTTGATACGACGCCAAGAAAACTCAACACGTTGGATGCCGGAATCGAATATTACGAACAAAGTGGCGAACAACCGCTAACCGGATTTATCCGTACCGAGCTTCACCATACGATCATTCCGTCCGACGTGCTTAGCCTAAAATTACAAGGCGCTCATTCCGAAAAACTCTATATCCAGGGGTATTCGGGACGATACAGCCAACCCTGGTTTCTGAATCAAAGTCCGTTGTCGTTTTCGATTGGGGCATGGTCCGAGCGATTTAACGAGTTTTTAACCAAAGACCGAAACAATGCAGATCGACTCATTTTTTCCAATCAACGGCAGGGTGCGGACCTGGCGTTATCGTATCCCATTTTGGATGATTTGCGCCTTTCGACCCGGTACAAACACGAAGATGTTGAACCCGATACAACCAGCGGTCTGTCCGCCTACGCCATTCGATCCATTGCGTTTAAAGCTGAACATCAAACCGTTAAAAATATGGCCAACCCAAAAAATGGGGTATATGCGGTGATCTCCCACGAATTAGGGGGAGATATTGGTATCGCCAACATGGGTGGCATTACGTTTCAACGAACAATCGCATCGGTGGCAGGGTATACCGAAACCTCAAAAATGGGCGTATTTGCAGCAAAATTTACGATTGGGGAGTTTCGACCCGGCTCAAATAGTAGCAGCGCATTTGAAAGCGAAGGATTTGATATCGGCGGCCCCAGCACCCTAAGGGGATACAAAGAAAGTTTCCCGGCCTTTATCGGCAACCGGGAAATGTTACTTAACACCGAATATCGTCACGACCTTGGAATGGGATTGTCCGGCGTTCTGTTTTGGGATTTTGGTCGCGCGTTTTACGACGATTGGTCAACTGATTTTTCGGGATTCAAATCCGGAGTCGGGGTTGGATTACGGTATATGACCCCGATGGGCGCGATTCGATTGGATGCAGCGATGGGTGAAACCCTCCTGATTCACTTTGGATTGGGTCACACATTTTAAGCGGTCCGTCGTCACACGCTACACAATGCGTGTAGCCAACTGTATACTACGTGCCTGATTTTAGGATCAGACTACCCAATAAAAGGAGGTCCTGCGATGGCACTCACCGCCGTAAATGATACAAATTTTAAATCTGAAGTTTTAGACGCAGCTGTTCCCGTTTTAGTCGACTTTTGGGCCGAGTGGTGCGGACCATGTCGGATGCTGGCACCGGTTCTAGATGGATTGGCCAGCAAATTTGAAGGCCGATTAAAGGTGGTTAAACTTGATACCGATGCAAACCCTGGATTAGCCGGTCAATTTGAAATTAGCGCCATTCCTTGCTGCATTTTGTTCAAAAATGGTGTTGAAGTTAACCGCTTTACTGGATTTAGACCACAGGCCGCTTTTGAATCTGAACTCGCCCCTTTCCTTTCTTAACGATTGGCATCACAAGTTAAGTAACGGGCTGGCAAACAAACTGCCAGCTCCAGCCCGATTAATGCTGCTAAATGCCACATTTGGCACCACTGATTTTGATGAATCCGACATCGCATTTTTACTTAATTTGGTACGGCATAGTCGCCCAAAGTACGCCATTGAAGCAGCCGTTTTACTGACCGGGTGTACCGTGGATGTTATCGAACGCTTGATTGCCTGTTTGACACCCTTACCAATCGAACGCCAACGCCCAATCATTCCGCTGTTGGCCGGAACGTTTGAAGAGTGTTGCGCAAAATACCTGATGTCCATTTTGGAAAATAGCCAAGATGACGCGTGGTGCGACTACGTTATATTGTGCCTGTCAAAAAGTGACTTTCCAGTTTTTAATATTGTATTTTTTGAATTATCCACCGCAAGTGCCCAATACCGGCAACGTATGCACCGCCTGTTACAAACCATGGGATGGCACTACGGAAAACCATTTTTAAGCCTTCTACCATATATCCCAAATCGATCATTTTTTGAAGGCGTTTACGGCAAGGATGCAATTGATTCGATTTCAAAAAGGGGGTAACTGTGTTTCAGATTTTAGGCCTTATTATCGTAACATGCGTCACGTATGCCTCGGTGATCAGTGGCGCAATAATCGATGACATCATTAGTAAAAGTTGGGCCATTAGCGATGCCCAAATCACCTACATTCAACAAACCATTTGCACTCAAAACCACCTGATCGCGCCTACTCAAATTCCGTTAACGCTTGCATTAATCGGGCACAATGGGCCGGCCAAATCCAAGTCTGAATGGCAACAAAAAATTGGAATTCGCTCCCGGCGCCAGTCCGAAAATTCCCGTGCAATTGCGTTGCTTCAGTCGCTGGTCGACGACCCAGCATTGCAGCCCGTATATACAACCCGAACCAAGATTTCTGGGCCCCATGCTATTCAATCCAATGCGCTCACCGCGTTTGGAATTTTCACCCCACCCGATTCCAATTTGACACCGTCGCCTACCATCACGCAGGTAAACCAGGTCATCGCAAACTGGAAAGCGGACGGCATTGCGTTGGGCACCGAATTAAGATGGTTTCAAGGCCTAACCCAAGGACGCAATTATCCGATGCAATTGATTGTGGCAAATGTTAGCATTGCGCAAACCCCCGTTGCGAAAGGGATTGTGATTCCAATCGGAAATGGGCGCCTTGAATTGGTTATCGTGGTGCCAACAACATGGAATCCCAAGTTATTGCCAATGGATTGGTTGTCGCCGACGTCACCGGTTGACTTTACCAACCAATGGGTTGTGATCGGCATTCCCGCCATTCAGTTTACCGCCGACACCGACCTAACCGACGCATTGGTTCAAACGGGATTTGGAAAATGGATCGGACCCAACGCCAAAGGGGGCATCGCATCCATTCGACAACAAAATGAACTATCCATTCAGTTTCAACCCATCCCACCTAAAACCGCCCCTACCAACACCCGAGTCCCATTTTTGGTGGATCGTCCTTTTTTATACGCGATTCGAGATGGCCTAAGTGGCATTTGTATTTTAGTGGGAACGGTGGTCGATTTGTGACCCGGTACCAAGATGCCATCGCGACACTATCGACCGCTGTTGCACGCCGGGGCATTCATTACAGTCTTGATCGGCTGACAGCACCGCTAGAGAAACTTGGAAATCCACAGCTTAGGCTTCCCCCATGCATCCATGTTGCCGGAACCAACGGAAAAGGATCTACCACCGCCATGATCCAATCAGCGTTAACCCAGTTGGGGTACCAGGTTGGAACCTACACCTCCCCTCATATCCTGTCATACTGTGAACGCATATCGTGGAATAGCACCCCAATCGATGAGGCGGGCTTTTCGACGCTATTTGACCAGGTGTGGCCGGTGGCAACAGCCCATGACCTATCCGAATTTGAAACGTTAACGATAATGGGGCTGCTGTATTTTACGGACCGTCAACCCGATTTTGTGGTGATTGAAACCGGGTTAGGGGGACGCCTGGATGCCACCAACGTGATTTCGCCGGCCGCATCCGTGATTACCCCAATTGGGCTCGATCACCAAGATATCTTGGGATCAACATTAACCGACATTGCCAAGGAAAAAGCTGGCATCATAAAACCAGGGGTACCGGCGTTTTCGGCCATTCAAGACCCGTCAATCCGCCCTATCTTTTTAAACGCAACCCAAGTTCCCCCGTGGAAAACCTTACCCGCCGGCATGCGACTAACCGGCGATTACCAACGACAAAATGCCGCACTGGCAGAGGCCGTTGTGTCTTACCTTTGCCCAAATGAGTCAATTGACGCCATTCAAAAGGGGATTAAATCGGCCCAAATTTGGGGACGATGGACCCAATACCAAATGGGCGCCCAACGCATTATCGTGGACGGTGCGCACAACGCGCATGGCATCCGGGCGATGCGCCATACGATCGAACGGGATTGGGCACAAACCCCCGTAACCTGCTGGATGGGCATGCTTACCACAAAAAACCTATCGGAATCACTGGTAGAACTCCCAAAATCCATCACGCAGTCCTATACCTACTGCCCTGATGTCACGCGTTGGCATTCACTACCGGGGCACCTGTGGAACGATGTCGACACCATGCCGCCGGTTGACACGCCCCTGCTGTTGATTACCGGTTCGCTGTATTTTATTGCCACAGTTCGGCCATTATTTGATACACTTACCCCCTTATGAAACTGCGTCGATCCCAAATTCGTTTTTACGCCATCTTGTACATGTTGTCGGCCATCCTCGGCATCGCTGGGCTGATGATCAACGTTCAAACCATTCCACTAAACGCAAATATTCAAAAATTAGCCGCCCAGGTCAAAACGCTCCGAGATGAAAATCAAGACCTAAAATTGAAGGTTTTGACCGAAACCCGATTAAACGCTGTGGATCAAATTGCAACCACCCAATTGGCGATGAAACCGCCCGAAGCATTACGCTATATTCGCACGAAAGAATTGCCTTATGGTCAAGATTCCCATCCGCGTTAAAGCCTTACTTCTGGGTCTTTCTGGATTTGTCGCGATATTGATTGCCCGGTTGTTTTACCTTCAGGTGATTAAATACGACTTTTACCGTACTAAATCCCAAAATCAAATCAACAAGGTTTATACGATTTATCCCAACCGGGGTGAAATTTACGATCGAAATGGGGTGCCGCTAGCGTTTTCAAAACCGGTATTTTCGGCCTACGCCATTCCCACCCAAATTCCCAACAAACCTGCGTTTGCTCAAAAAGTTTCGGCCATTACCGGTCAAAAATATGAAACGGTTTTTCGGTATGTCAATAATGATTTTGCATTTATCTGGATTAAACGAAAATTGGATGACAGCGTCTACAAGCAGTTAAAATCCCTGGACCTCGACGGGCTAAATTTTGTACAAGAAGACCTTCGGGTATACCCTCAAAACGATATGTTGGCCCATGTCATTGGGTTTGTTGGAATTGATAACCAAGGACTGGGGGGACTTGAATATAAGTTTGACCATGTCCTTCAAGGCAGCCCCGGCCGAATATTATTAGAGGGCGACCCTCATGGATATCGATTAGCCAGCGGCAAAAAAACAACCACCGCCCCGTTTAATGGCGGAAACATTACAACCACAATTGACAGTTATCTTCAATTTATTGCCCAAAAATACCTCGCCGAAGGGGTCATCGAGAATGGCGCAGATGGCGGACAGGTGATCATCATGAACCCTAAAACGGGCGACATATTGGCAATGGCTGACTACCCAACATTTGACAGTAACCACTGGCGAGACAGCACCGACGAATTTAGAAAAAACAGCAATGTCACCGATGTATACGAACCCGGATCGGTGTTTAAATTGGTCACGTTGGCCGGTGTAATCGAGGAAAACCTGGTTACCACCCAAACCGTCATGATCGTACCTGAAACCATGACAATTGGGGGGCGATTGGTACGGGAAGCACATGGCCGATCGGCGGGCGAAACAGACCGACGGACGGTAACCGAAATCATCGAAAAATCATTGAATGTGGGCACCTCGATGTTGGCCATGAAAATGGGCAAACAAAAATTTCATCATTACATCACCCAGTTTGGATTTGGCAACCGAACCGGACTCGAATTACCCGCCGAATCTCGAGGCATTTTAAACTCACCAAAACATTGGTCAGAGC